>Ga0123519_10000639_pt1 | contig 61550 bp, 54 predicted proteins | sample YelNatPaOPRAMG02_FD_87396 | JGI IMG/M metagenome (GOLD analysis project Ga0123519, IMG submission 87396) | Hot spring microbial communities from Yellowstone National Park - Yellowstone National Park OP-RAMG-02 (version 2) | ecosystem: Environmental > Aquatic > Thermal springs > Hot (42-90C) ...
ATCCGCCGAGCGGGTGCAGTTTTCACGTGAGGTGTTTCATGGCGATACCGGAGTGCAGCAAGGTAGTGCCGCCATTGCGTGATGTGGGCAACGGCCATGAGGTGGCCTGTATCCGAGTGTAAACAGTAAAAGCAATAGTAAAATCGAATCTGGTGGGGTTTCAGCCATACTGGATATGAAACCCCACAATTTTTTATTCTGGGAAGAAGATGGAAGATTTGAAAACATTGCTTTAAAACTGTATCATAGACGATAAACTATTGTATTTAATCTGTGAAAGCCTTTAAAGAGGAGGGCAAAATGCCAGGCTGGAACGAATATGTGCAGATAACAGGTAACATCCCCAATTGGCCCTATTCAGTCAATTATGGGAAGGAACACGAAATAAATTGTGATGTGCTGGTACTGGGAGGAGGCATAGCGGGTTGCTGGGCAGCAATCGGTGCAGCCAGAAAAGGTGCAAGGGCTGTAATTGTAGAGAAATCGGTGACCAGAACCAGCGGTGCTGGGGGGTCGGGAGTTGATCACTGGCATGCTGCCGTAACCAACCCAGCCTGTAAAATCTCTCCGGAGGAATTCGCTCTGGCGGTCATCGAGGATAATCACGGTTACCGCTGTGGCATCAGCCAGTATATTACCTGCCGGGAAAGCTACGATTGCCTGCTGGAACTTGAAGAAATGGGGGTTAAAATCCGGGATTCGGAGGATGAATTCAAAGGGGCTGAATTCAGAGACGAAGCAACAAAGCTATTATTTGCCTATGATTATACTGCAAAATACTGCATACGTGTCTGGGGTTCAAACACCAAGCCCAGCCTGTACCGGGAATGCAGGAGACTAGGGGTACAGATCTTCGACCACATCATGGTGACCAGTCTATTAAACGAAGATGGCCAGCCGGGCAGAAAAGTAATCGGGGCAACGGGGTTACACACACGCACTGGCGAATTTTACGTTTTCAGGGGCAAAGCTACCATACTCTGCATGTTTTTACCCCAGAGACAGTGGATTTTTTCCACCGAATTGAAGGGGCTCTGTACCACTCACCGTCCCCCCAACTCTTCCGGCGATGGTCATGCTATGGCATGGAAGGCGGGAGCACTCTTTACGGCGGTTGAGCGTTCACGGCAGGGTACTGGGGGGCCTTACGGGTATCCCCAATATGGAGTCGGCAATACCTGGAATACCTGGTATGCCTGCACAATGGTAGATGCTACTGGCAAAGAGATTCCCTGGATAGACCGGGATGGCAAAATTTTAAAAACGGTTTCAGAAAGGTACCGTCCTGCCCCGGGTCAGAAGTTCTTCCTTTCTGATATGGCAAGGGAATATAAATACAGGGGACCTACCCTGCAACCGGACTGGCGGGAGAGAGCCAGAAAAGGTGAGTATGTACTGCCGATTTATGCGGATATTCCTTCCTTGCCGCCCCTTGAGCGCAAGGCACTCTGGGGGCTTATGATAGCGCAGGAAGCGCGGACGTTAATTCCCATCTACTGGACTTACAATCAGGCTGGTTTTGATCCCGATAAGGATATGCTGCAGTATTATGATGGTAGCTGGATGGGTATGGGTCCGCCACAGTGGAGGGATTATGCAGATGGTGGAGGACTGGTGGTTGACTGGGATTTAAGAACCAGCCTGGAAGGACTCTACGCGGCAGGCGGGCAGATTTTTGCTTCTGGTGATCATGCCTATGCTGCCTGTACGGGCAGATATGCAGGGAGAAAAGCAGCGGAATACGCCGCTGGAGTCTCTATCTCAGAACTAAATCGCCGACAGATAGAAGCCGAAAAGGCACGGATATACGCTCCGGTGAGACGGAAAAACGGTATGGATTGGAAGGAACTTAATGCAGGAGTCTGCCGTATCATGCAAGATTACTGCAGTGAACTCAAAAACGAGGAACTTCTCAATCTTGGTCTCAAATGGCTGGCTGAACTGGAAGAAGGTGAAATGAAGACTGCTTATGCCAGAAATCCCCATGAACTGGGCAGGATGATGGAAGTTTTCAACATTGCCACAGTGGCGCGAATGATTTTTGAGGGGTGTCGGGCAAGGAAAGCCACCAATCCTTATCTGGGATTCATCCGCACCGATTATCCACAGGTTGATCCACCCGAATGGCGGAAATGGATCACAATTAGACTCGATGGAAATGAAGTTAAAACCGGGGACATGCCTCTGGATTACTATGGAGACTTGAGCAAAAATTATGCGGAACATGCACCAAAATAGAGGGGGCCGGTAGATGAAAGATGAATTCAAAGCCTTACCGAATATAGTTACACCTGCTCATCCGGTGATCTTTGATGAAGCTGTTTGCACCGGCTGTAATGCCTGTGTAGAGAATTGTGTGATGGACATTTTTATACCCAATCCTGAAAAGGGTAAGCCACCGATAATCCTTTATCCTGATGAATGTTATTATGACGGCCTTTGTGTTTACAACTGTCCCCTGTGGCGGCAGGGAGCTATCAGGCTGAATCATCCACTGAACCAGAGGGTACGCTGGAAACGCAAGGAAACCGGTGAGCATTTCAGGATAGGCTCTCCCAATCCTCCTCCACCCAATAACAGGCCTCCGGTGGGAGGATGGCAGGCAAAATCCGGTTGATTCCGGCCTATCGCAAAACCGGGAAGTAGAAGTGCTAACAGCCGCCTATTCCTGAAAGGTTTCGTAGCAGACGATTTCTTCAAAAGATTTTCTGGGAGCGGGACCCCTGTTCTGGTTCGAGTAACCGATTGGCATCACCGCCACCACGGTATATTTGTCCGGGATATTCATGATCTTTTTAACCTGTTCCTGGTAGAATGCCCCTACCCAGCAACTCCCCAGTCCTTCACTGGTGGCTGCCAGCGTAATATGCTCCATCGCAATTGCCAGGTCAACAGGGTAACTGGTAATCCCGTTGGGCATTTCCCAGTCAGTATTCAGAGCTACTCCAACAATCAATACGGGAGCCTGGTTGATCATTGGTTGATTATAGCAAGCCTGCATCATCTGCCGGCGTTTTTCCGGGTCTTTTACCACGATAAACTTCCAGGGCTGCCGGTTATGGGCGGATGGCGCGAGCCTGGCGGCCTCGAGTATCTTTTTGATTGTCGCTTCCGGAACCGGCTTATCCAGATAACTTCTGACGCTTTGTCTCCTGCTGATGACATCCCAGAATTCCATGCCTGGATATCCTCCTTGTCTCGGTAGTTTTAATCAAACGGCTATCCAAACTTTAGCTGGCTGATTGAGATTTGTCAATCGTGGCAGGTGATCAGGATCCCTTTACACTGCGGGTGAAATTTATTATTCTGGTCATTATGATAGAATTTCCCAAGAAGGTTATCCATGAGAAGAAGGATTTTTTATGGCTGGTATATCGTGTTTGCCAGTCTCCTGTTGACCATGTATTACAGCGCAATTTTCACTTATGGCTGGACTTCATTCGTCACTCCAATTTTGGCTACTTTCGGCTGGAGTATGACCCAGCTTTCGCTGGCTTCGACTCTGAGGGGACTTGAGTCGGGGCTGTTTAATCCCATTTTCGGTATGGCGGTTGACCGGTGGTCTCCCAGAAAATTGATGTTATTCGGGGTTATCGTGACCGCTGCGGGGATTTTTTTGATCAGCAGAACCACCAGCCTGGTAATGTATTACCTGGGTTTTCTGGTGATGGGAGCCGGTAGTTCACTGGTTACCAGCATGGTACCCACAGTTACAATTGCGCGGTGGTTTCGCCGAGATGTGGGCAAAGCCAATGGGTTATTCTACGTTGGCACTGGAATCGGAGGAGTTCTGGTTTTCCTGGTTACAGCAATGATAGACAGGTACGGCTGGCAAACAGTTTTATTTTATGGCTCCATAGGGTTCCTGCTCATCGGCATACCTCTTTCTTTTGTATTCCATCGCCGCCCCGAGGAATGTGGGCTGGTACCGGATGGCAAAGTTGAAATAAATAACCGGGGCCAGCAGGCCGAAATTGCCGGAGAAACGGCTATTTCAGTCAGGCAGGTATTGAGAATGCGGGTTTTCTGGTATTTAAGCATTGTCATCCTTTTTCAGAGTGCTGTGCTTGGCATCGTATCTCTGTATGCCATGCCTTATCTGGAAAATATCGGCTTTAATCGGACAAGTGCCAGCCTGGTGGTAACAATGTTTACCATCATCAGTGTCTGCGTCCGGATGCCCATGGGTATGCTCGCGGATATATTTCGGAAAAAATACGTTATAGCCATGGCAATCGGCTTGCTGGGCATGGGTCTGTTCCTTTTCTGGGTGATCAATGCTGGTAGCCCCTTCTGGCTGATCGTTCTTTTTGCGATTTGTTATGGAATTGGCATAAGCGGGATAATGCCTTTGCGGATGCCTTTCATGGTAGAGCATTTCGGTAGCCGCAAAATAGGCACCATTTTCGGTTTGACCAGCATTTTCAGCACGCTGGCCGGTGTGACTGCGGTTCCGCTGGTCGGTCTGTATTTTGATTACCACCATGATTACAAGCCGATCTGGCTTTTTCTGGTATGTTTTGCAGTGGTGGCCGCAGTGCTGATGCTGGCAATGCCCCAGCCTGCCACACGAAAACAACCAGTTCCGGCAGGAAAAGAACCTAAAACCGCTTTTTAAGCCGGCTGTAAGCCGGTTTGATACCAGGTTGATCTATCCCCAGTAGCCCAGTTTTTCGTCTCCCTTGCTTTGCCATGAAGGATCCAGGACAACCGTATTCAGGGAGGGTTTGTCATTCAGTTTTTTGACGGTAATCGCCTTCAACCAGTTTTTATCGTCCTGTCGGGGATAGTCCTCTCTGTAATGGGGGCCGCGGCTTTCGGTTCGATGCAGGCAAACTTCAGCTTCAATTTCTGCCAAGGTTAGAAGATTCTGCAACTCCAGCGCATCCACCAGTTCCAGCGGGGTATTAACCTTTAACCTCGGGAAAAAGTCTTTTTTAAGCCTTTTCACTTCCGCCAGGAATCTGGTCAGGCTGTTCTGGCTTCTGATGGTGAGCAAGTCTAAGTAAGCCGCCTGCTGGAGCATTCTCTTCGCTTCTGCAGGGGAAATTTCACCGTTTCGGGGAATAGCATTAATCTGCTCTTCTGCCTTCCGGATCGTTTTTAAATCCAGATTTACCTTCTTTGCAAGGGCAAGTGCTGCTCCATTTTTACCGGCACGGGCTCCGAAAACCTGTGAAGCCAGCAGCATGTGCCCTCCCATCCGATCTGCTCCATGTGGTCCTGCAGCAGCTTCTCCTGCAGCGTACAGACCGGGTACGTTTGTCCGGGCGTTTTCATCAATCCGGAAGCCGCCTAATGAGCAGTGATGACAGATACCGACTTCAACCGGCTTGGAAAAATCGATCGCCCGGTACTCCCAGAACTCACTTGCCGGTGGATTTAATTTGGGGATTCGTGGATCGGTTCGGTCTAGATATACTCCAGAGTGAACAGTTCCCCTGCCTGCTCGGACCTCGCTGATAATTCCGATATCGAAGTATCTGGAATACGCATCTCTCGTAGAGAACGGATTGTGCAGGCGTCTCTGAGCCAGACATTCTTCCACTGTAACTCCGGAAGGGAGGTAACAATGTAAAAATTCCTCACCCCTGGCATTCAGGAATTTTACATAAGGTGGCAAAAACTGGGTCAGCATATTCCGGGTTGGAAAGATAGTTCCGAGAAAGATCTGTTTAAATTCCAGGTTCATTAACTCGGCACCTGCTTCGTAGCCCATTATGTAGCCATCGCCGGTATTGCAGGAGGGATTCAGGTTAAGCATGAACAGGTTGGCATCTCCCCCCGTTCCGATGATTGTTGCTCCGGCGGTGATCAGGATGGGGTCACCCTTCAGCTCATGGATGCCCATCGCACCCATGCATTCTCCGGACTGTATTAAAAGGCTGGTAATCATGGTTCTGTCAATGACGTTAATTCCGGTTCTTTTGATCTGGCTGACCAGCGCAGCCATAATGGGCACACCGTGAGAACGAAGTCCGGCCTCACCAAAAGTGGCACCCATTTCAAGCAGTGTTAGCCGGGTAGCTACTGCTTCTTCAACCAGTACACGCGCTAATTTCGGATCGGCCATTCCCAGTCCCACCTGGATGATATTCTGATATGCTCTTTCCGGTGGTGCGGCAATCATATGAATTGCCATTTTTTCCATGGGAGCTAGTTGGCCGGTCCAACCAGGAGTTGCAAAAACCCCGGCTGCAGAAAATGCACCGGCAGTAGCCCCACAACCGCGAGTACCTATTGCGCCAAAACTTCCTTTGGTAACGAGGACGACTCTGGCGCCAGTCCTGTGAGCCTCGATGGCAGCACGGGCAGCAGCTCCTCCTCCCCCAATTACCAGAACATCGGTCTCCAGTTTTTGCATCAAATCTATCCCTCTGTATAAAATCTCCGGATCTGGGTGTTTCTTTGTTATTAGTTTAGCTTATTCCCTCAAAACAGGTAAAGCTTTGCGGTATCGGCACTGAGACACTAGTTGATTTGCATATTGCCATTTCGGGAAGAGAGGTTACAATCGGCATGTCGTTTTCACACGATTGTAATGCTCGACGGAATTCTCTATGATATAAGAAAATCCCACAAGGAGGCTCCATGAATCTGATTGAAGCTATCAAGACACGCAGAAGCATTCGCAAATATAAAACCGACCCCGTTGATGACAAAACCATTGAGACGGTGCTGGAGGCTGCCCGGCTGGCTCCTTCCTGGGCAAATACCCAGTGCTGGAGATTCGTGGTGGTAAAGGATGCCGAAACCAGGAATAAAATTGCCGATACTCTTGTCGTCAATCCAACCGTAGGAGCTAATCCAGCAGTCAATGCCATCCGGACTGCTCCTGTGACGATTGTGGCCTGTGCCGAAAAAGGTGTTTCGGGTTGTTTCAACGGCAAACCGGCAACCGAAAAAGGAGATACATGGTACATGTATGATGTGGCACTGGCCATGGAAAATCTGGTACTGGCGGCACATGCCCTCGGTCTGGGTACGGTTCATGTAGGGTTGTTTGATGCCGGTAAAGTGGCTTCAATTTTAAATATACCGGCGAATTTTTACGTGGTGGCCATGACCCCTCTAGGTTATCCCGAATTTCAACCCAACGCACGTCCCCGCAAAGCCCTTTCAGAGATCGTGTTTTATGAGAAATTCGGGCAACATTAATTTCACTTTATACCATGATACCGCAGGAAAATCCTGATTCCCGGAAGGAGCTGCAGAAGTGTCTAACTGGAAAGATGAAGATATCGCAACCCCGGCGCTGATTAAAGAATACCTGAAGGAGTTTGAAGCGGGTATGCAGGAAAACCCGCGCTTCCAGTTGAGTGAAAGCGAGAAACTTAAAGTTAGAGAATCACTGGATGCAACTGAAAAATTTTGCCTTGGCATCCTTTCCGGGAAGAAAAGGATGTATATGCATGACCTCATATTAATGGCGGTTGGCTATTATGGCGGATATTTAACCGCACTGGATGCGGTTAAAAAGCAGGGTTGATGCCGTCAGAGCGGAATTGAGCCGCTGTTTTTAACTTGAGTAATCGGGGTGTTTGGTATATAATCTACGCTACACACCGCTATGAGTTTTACCATTAAAATAACACCCGGAGGTAAAAAGTGAAACTGTCCTGTCTTCAAGAGAATTTAGCCTGGGGATTGGGGATAGTCGGCAGGGCTGTGGCTACCCGAACTACTCTGCCCATAACGAGCAATATCCTGCTGGAAACTGATCAATCACGTTTAAAGCTCGTGGCTACTAACCTGGAAATGGCCATCAGTTGCTGGATTGGCGCAAAGATAGAAGAGGAAGGAACCATTACGATACCGGCAAAGCTCCTGACTGAATTTGTAAATTCGCTGCCCAAGGATAAGGTTGATATTTCCATGTCTCCCAAGTCGAAAATCCTTTCCCTGCGCTGCGCCCGCTACGAAGCACGCATCAGCGGAATGGATTCCCGGGATTTTCCGCCCATTCCCCGTGTTGAAGAAGGGCTCAGCACCGCGATACAGGTGGAAGACCTGCGGCGGGCGATTACACAGGTGGTTTTTGCTGCTGCCTCTGAAGAATCACGCCCTGTCCTGACGGGTGCGGATGCCAAATTTGAAGGAAGCGTGTTAACCCTGGCTGCTGCCGATGGTTTTCGGCTGGCAGTAAGCAAGGTTAATGTATCCCGTCCGGCAGCGCAAAAAACCGAAGTCATTATTCCGGCAAAAACTCTTGCCGAGTTAAACCGGTTGATGGCTGACCAGGAAGAGCCTATCGAAATGATGGTCAATCCCAATAAGAGCCAGGTCTTATTTAAACTCAAAAATATCGAACTGGTTTCTCAATTGATCCAGGGGGCATTCCCACAGTATGAACAGCTTATTCCACAAACATACAGTACCAGGGCAATTATAGACGTGGCGGAATTTCTGCGGGCTACCAGAACTGCGTCCATTTTCGCCCGTGATGGTACGGGGATAGTCCGCTTGATTATGACTCCCGGTGGTGAACTCACTCCAGGTAAGATGACCGTTTCTGCGCGTTCTGAAGAAATCGGTGAAGATGTCGGTGAGATTGATGCCATTGTCCAGGGCGGTGAGGCAAAAATTGCCTTCAATGGGAAATACCTGATTGATGTACTCAGCGTAATCAAGGAAGCACAGGTTGCGCTGGAGACCACAAGCCCATCGAGCCCAGGGGTAATCCGTCCGGTCGGTTCGGACAATTACGTGCATGTGGTCATGCCCATGTTCGTGCAGTGGTAGGTAAAGCTAACTCCAAAGGGATAAACGTGTGATAGTCTAGACTTAATCTGACACTTCGGATAAATTGATAAGGAACAGAAAAGGAAGTGTCAGATGACCACACAAGAAAAGATTATCAAGAACAGGCTCGGGTTAAGCAAGCTCACCAAAACACTGTAACGTGTCACAGTAAAGTGATGGGTTATTCCCGAGACAGCTTCTACCGGTTCAAGGAGCTCTACGAAAAAGGTGGGGAGCTAGCCTTGCAGGAAATCAGCCGTAAGAAGTCCTGCGTAAAAAACCGGGTAGAGGAACATGTCGAGAAGGCGGTGGTCGACTTCGCCATCCAGCAGCCAGCGTACGGAAAGCTCCGTACGTCCAATGAACTGAAGAAGAGAGGCATCTTTGTCTCCCCTGGCGGGGTCAGATCCATCTGGCTCCGCCACGACCTGGAGACCTTCCAGAAGCGTCTCAAAGCCCTGGAGGCGAAGATGGCTCAGGAAAACCTCATTCTGACCGAGCTAGCAAGATATGTTAATGCATCGTCAAATGACGTAATTCCTAGTCTAGAAGTTGTGTTGATCTGTAAATAAACACCATTCCCGTTAACGTAAGATTGATTTTACTATAGATGAGATTGATTGAGAATTGGTCAAAAATAACAGGGCAATGTAGTACTATCTGGATAGAAATAATTAGCTACCAATGATTTTTAAATAGAGAGATAAAGTGAATTAAAGTAAATTTATTTAATCTTGCTACCATAAGTTCAGCATGTTACTATTTTCACCTGTGTTCTTGTCAGGATCAAAAAAAGTAGTTGGAAGCTACGAAAGGTTACCTGTATTTAGTCTCTTGGGTAACCTAGCTCGAACAGTAAAACCAACCTTAAAAGGTCGGTTTTTCGTTTTAATAGATGGAAAATAAATATAGTTATCGACAACAAGGAGGTCACATGGGGATAAAAAGGAAATGTTTAAACATTCTACTAACGATGGCAGTAGTTGTAAATTTTGGATGAGTTATTTCAGTTCCTGCGATTGTTTCCGCCGATTTCGTTTGGGCTTATAACGACTGTACCGGCACGACAGGTGGAAACACCACAGCCTACACAATTGCATATGGGAGTACGACAGTAATGCTGAAAAACCATGACACTGGAGCCAATACGGCGGCCAAGGTTACGTTTACCAGTTCTGGAGGTCCCCTTGCAGTTTCCTCCAGCGGTGCTGCATGTAAGTTACTGTTAAAAATTTGGCGGTAAAGAATTTGAAGAGAAGCAACGTTAAAATTGGCTGCACTTCCGTGAGGTGTTTTAATACGGAAGTCCGGGGTCTATCGGCAAGGCCTCGCGGCACGGTAAGCCCCGCTTTAAGCCAATCATCAAACTCATGGAAGGATAATTTTTTGACAATACGTCGAATCCGGTTCCTTGGCACAGGTGGTGCACTATCGGGAATTTTTTCTTATTGAGCCAGCCCATTAGGTTACTCCCCAGTAAGGAACCTGACAAAAAGCAGGTGACGAATTCCTTTCACTGGCCAACTCATCCCCTGATTTGGAACAGGGGCTTATTTTTATACGGTATGCTTAATAATCTTTATGCCTATTTTAAAAATTCCAGAACCAGCCTGTTAAATTCTGCCGGATTTTCCCGCTGGGGAGCGTGCCCGCAGTCGGGGAAAATGTAAAGCTGGCAATCCGGTATCAAAGATCGGGCGACTTGTGCATGCTCTACCGGAAGGTAAAGATCTTTTTGCCCCCAGATCAGCAGGACAGGTGATTTGATTTTGTTAAGCTGATTTATCACCAGCCAGTCGTCCACAGAGCCGGAGATGTAACGGGGACCCCTGCGCTTCTTCAGGAGGTGGTCCAGTATTCTGAAAAAGTTGACCAGGAAGTGCCCTTTTTTGCTGAGCTTGCCCATGCCGCTGGCGTCTATCAGCACCAGTTTATTCAGATAATAGGAATAATTGACCGCAAAAATAATCGCCAGTAGAGCGCCCATGGAATGCGCAATCATGTCAAAACGGATAAGCCCCAATTTGTCGCAGTAACTTTTCAGGAATTCAACGTACCAGTTGAGCGAAACTGGGAAATCGGGTGCTTCACTCATCCCGAAACCGGGCAAATCGAGGGCATAAATTCTGAAATGGCTTGCCAGAACGGGCAGGTTTTGCTGCCATTCGTGCCAGTCATTTCCACCACCGTGCAGAAGTAAAACCGGATTTCCTGTTCCCTCGCATTTATAGTGGATGGAGAGTCCACCAATCTCCACCCAGCCATCAGCCGGTTGGCTCTCAATCCGTTCTTTTCTCTTTAAGAGATTAGTTTTCACGGGCAGAACCAGTAAGATCCGGTTAATTAATTATACAATATCTGGTTTTCTCGGTTTGAGGTTTGCCGTAAGGACGTTGACACGGCGGAAAATGAAACGGCGCCCGGACAGGGCGCCGTGGTTTTTACAGGGATTTTAAGTCAAGGGAGCGTGAATCGAAGAAGATTTCATCGAATAATGGAGAACTCGCCCAGACAATATCATAGGTCAGGTTGCGATACTGATTATGATTTTTCCTGAACAGTTCAGGGTAATGATAAATTGTATCTTTAACAAAATAATTTGAAACAATCTTCTTTATCTTGCTCATCCCAACCTCCTTTGGACATTTTTCAGTTGCTTTTATCTCGACCTAATGTCATCGTAGCATGATAATCGTATTGTGTAAATACTCGAATGTGTGCGTTATATATGATGGATAGTGAATGTTCGGACGGGGCACAGGAGCTTCTTGCACAGAGAAGCAATTTCGCTGGATTACAATTCTGGTTTTGCCTGGCAGTGCCCGCAGCGTCCAGCGATCGGCCGCTGGGTCAACCATGCACGGTCGAGAGCCTCACGGTATGATTTGAAAGGACCATACCAGGCACATTCATTTTGTTCATCAGGGGAATGCCTGTCTTTCAGGCACTGGCAGTCTGCAGTATGGATGCTGCAGGAATTTCGCAGAGAATCTTCAAAAACCCAGTATTCCATTTGATTTTGAAACAGGATAGAAATGCCGGTTAGCTTTCTGAAGTAATTATAGCACAGCCATACTGGCAAGGATATGGCCGCGAAGGCTGGGCGTTAACTTTTCCAGGAGATATTACCGGATTTTCTCTGTATAATTTTAATTGTGATAAGGACAAGTTAAGAGGGGGAGTATATGTTAGATAAGATAATGTCCAAATTCCGGGAGAAAGATCCGGGTTTGTTGAAGTATCAGTATGAACAGATTATTAAGCAACTGATGCTTTTACAGGATCATGCTGCCGCCCGTACGTGCCCCTATACACCGTCAGGTGAGATGTGTATCAGAAAACATTTGCTAGCGATTGAAGCCTATGCTCAGGAAACCATTCCCATGGAAAGTGAAACGGAATTTAAGGAGAAATTAGCCAGCCTGGAAAGTGAGGCACTGAAATATCGTCTAAACCAGGAAGCCGTGCTCTGCGGAGAAAACGTGGAGTTTCAGGAAGGGCTTGAACACTGGGCTAGAAACTGGCGGAAGGAATTTGAGCTTCATGCCCTATATTGCCAGCTAGATAAAACCACCGAGGAGTGCCCGGCGATCCAGCAGGAGACACCGCAGGAGATGGAGAGAACATCGGGGTGAAACCCGATGCAGGAAAGCTGAAGGATTACCTAGCCCTGTTTAGTTTCGAGCGGTTCCCTGTCTTCAGCCAGCGGACTGATAACCAGCCGGTTCTCCACCTCCTTCACTCCCGGCATTTCACGGGCAACACGTTCGGCTTCAACCTTTTCAAACCAGGCTCGTACAGTGCCGGTTAAAACGACTTTGCCGTCTTTGATTTCCACCTCCAGGTGTCTGGCGTGATGTTCGGCAGCAATCTGAAAAGCCTTAATAATCCTGGTTTTCACATCGATGGGTCTGATAGGCATCTTTACCTGGATATTGTTGGTCACACCCCGTGCACCGGATATCCGGCTGACCGTTGCCAGGGCTTCTTCCTTCTGATATGGCCAGTCGACGTCGCCTTCAAGTGTAATCCATTCATCTTTCACCACCACCTTAACCCGATCGCGAGGAATGGAAGAATTAAGTGCAAGGGCATTGATGGCATCTCTGGCAATTTCGGCATCATCGCGTTTTATATGGGGTGGAATCCTGACCTGGATATTCTGAACCACGCCCTTTACTCCAGGAACCTGTTTTGCCACGGCTTCTGCCGCCGCCTGTTCCATGTAATTATCTGTGAATCCTTTGAGGGTAACTATACCGTCCTTAACTTCGATCTCGATGGCGGCCGGATTACTGATTTTTTGCTCTTTGCGTATTTCGCTCAATACCATCATTTTAAGTTCATCGTCGCCGAACACAGTGCCACCTCCATGTACTTTTCTTTCACGATACATCGTATGGGTTATTTCCGCTTACCGGATACTCCCGTCGTCCTAAGTCTATTTTAGTATATTAATCCTCGGTTTTAAGATCTCCCGCTGATCCCTGGCTGGATTCCTTTGCGGTTTTAACGCTCCCAGACTATCTGTCCCCCGATAATGGTCATTTCCACCCTGATTTCCTTGATTTCTTCCGGGTCTATGTGGAATGGATTGGCGTTAATCAGCACCAGGTCGGCCAATTTCCCGGGAGATACCGAGCCTTTGATTCCTTCCTCAAAAGAAGCATATGCTCCGTTGATTGTGTACATCTCCAGTGCTTCCTGCAGGCTGACGGATTCCGGAGGAGTTAAAATTTGTCCGCTTTCCGCCCTGCGTGTCACCGCAGCATATATCCCTACCAGTGGATTTACCGGTACGACCGGGGAATCAGAACTTGCTGCTACGATCAGCCCGCTGTTCAACAGCGAGTTGAAGGGATACAGCCATTGTCGGGTTTCAGCCGGAACCTGTGCTAGATATCTTTTTCCGTGGTAATAGACGAATGGCGGCTGGCTGACAATTACCGCGTGGAGATTGGCCAGTCTGCTCCTGAGTTTGGGAGGGCATTCCGAGCAATGCTCGAGGCGGAATCGCCTGCTCCTTGCGGGCACACTCAGGTTGACTGATTCGAATGCCTGAATGGCTGCCTCTATGGTATTTTTTTCAACGGCATGGATGGCAACCTGGAATCCCACCCGACTCGCATCCTGAACCAGATGATTGAGTTCATCCTGTGGGGGATTTAAATGCCCGGTAGCCTCGCTCAAAATAATTTTTAAGCTGCCCGTTCTAAATGTATAATCCCCGAACCCGGTTATTAGTCCTTCTCGAACAAAGTCCGTTAAAAAGCTGCAACCTGGCATTATGCACAGGCGGCTCTGCAACCTGTTTTCCTCTTTCAGTTTTTTGAAAAAGTACCACTGTTCCAGGTCGTTGCTGACCGACGCATCAGTCACGGAAGTGATTCCGTGTGAGAGGTAACTCCGGTTTACCATGTCGATTTTTTGTTCGACTTCTGCTTTGGTTAGTGAATCAGGAATTCTGGAACGTACATAATTGTTCATTTCAAAAAGAATTCCGTTCGGTTCTCCAGTTTCCAGGTCGCGATCAATCATTCCTCCCGGAGGTTCTTCAGTATCACCGGTGATACCGACGATTTTTAATGCCAGACTGTTGAGTACACAGGCATGGAGTGAACGGTGATAGATGATTACCGGATGGTCGGGCGCAGCTTCATCGAGATCCCGGCGGGTTGGATGCCTGCCCTCACTGAGATAGAATTCATTGTAATCCGTTCCGGTAATCCAGCTTCCTGCGGGAGTGGATTCGGCTGCCCGGCGGATAATTTTTTTGATGTCTTCGATTGAACGCGCTGAGGCTGGGCTTAAATCAAGGCTGGTGAGTTTACGGACAAAGGCAAAGATGTGGCAGTGGGAGTCATTAAAGCCGGGAACAAGCGTCAACCCGTGGCAATCAATGAGCCTTGTTTTATGGTTAACCGGCATATCGGCGATATTGCCGACCCCGATTATCCTGTCACCTTTGATTGCAACCGCATTGCCTCCAGGTATTCCGCGATCACAGGTGATTATCCCGGCATTACGCAAGACGAGATCGGCACCGGTGGACGACATCTGGTTTGTTCCTCCTTTGCCCAATTTGTATTTTTAGTAATGGTAACATTTTAACCCGCTGGAACGAATTATTACAGAAGAGACGCTGATTGACAGTAAGGTTTACAGTTACTAGAATATTAGGGTAAAATGAATCATGGTTGATGCTTCGCTTTTATCATCTCTGAATATTGAAAGGGATTGAAATCGCGGGGTGATATGTATGAAGGAGGCTGATGCTAATTGGCTGATGTAGTCGCTCAGGAGAACGAAAGCTTTGAAAGTTTGCTGAGGCGGTTCAACAAGAAAGTTCAACAGGAAGGGGTTCTTTCCGAGCTGCGCCGCCGGGAATTCTTTGAGAAGCCGAGCGTTAAGCGAAAGAGAAAAGAAGCCGCAAAAAAACGCAAGAGTGCCAGATCGAGTCGTAAATAAGCAGAATAGCATGTATAATTAACCCGGAGATAGAGGAAAAACCTTCTCCGGTCGTTTCCCGGCCAAAATCAGACTGTAACTGGCAGGTTAGTAAATGGAAGCGAACCTGAAGCAGAAGTTAAACGAGGATTTAAAACAAGCTTTAAGAGAAAGGGACGCTTTAAAAACGTCCACTTTGCGTCTCCTTCTTTCGGCTATCAAATACGCGGAGATTAAACCGGATCGTCAGGTTACCCTTTCAGATGCTGATATCCTGGGCGTCATCGCCAAAGAGATCAAGCAAAGAGAAGAAAGCATTGCAGCTTATAAGCAGGGAAACCGTCAGGACCTGGTAGATAAAGAAACCGCTGAGATGGAGATCCTGAAGTCCTATCTTCCCAGGCAATTAACCCGCGAGGAGATCATTGAGGAAGCCCGGCAGGTGATTGCTGAGGTTGGTGCCAGAGGAATGGCTGATAAGGGTAAAGTGATGGGAAAGCTGGTGGCCAAACTCAAAGGAAGAGCTGACGGTAAAACAATCAATGATATTGTAACTGAAATACTCAGTTCCATGTAAATTCCCGGTGAGCTGATATTTGTTGTTGAATCCAATTCTCTTCTGGAGATGCAAAATTACTGAGATCAGACAAAAATCTGACCCGAAATTTTCGATATCTTGCATCTTCTATTTTCCATTCTGGTCTGTTTTAAGAACAGGTCTACTTTCTTTTAAGGGTGTATTCTTATGCATAGAGTAGAAGTACGCATCAAATCACATTTTCCGGATCCGGCTGGCAGGGGACTCGTCCGTGATATTCAGGATCTGGGTATCAATTCGGTAACAGATGTCAGGGTAGTGGAGGTTTACTGGTTAAATGTCCACTTATCTCCTGAAAAGCTGGAGCTGATTGCCAGTCAGTTACTGGCGGATCCGGTTACTCAGGAGTACTGGTGTGGTCAATCACCCCGGCAGGATGAGACCACAGCCGGCTACCAGATAGTCGAGGTCGCATATAATCCCGGTGTTACTGATCCGGTAAGAGAAAGTGTGATGAAGGCTATCAAAGATCTGGGAATTCCCAATATAGCTGCGGTTGCTACTGCCAAACGCTACCTGCTGAAAGGTGAAATCAGTCAGAATGATCTGGAAGTAATCACCAATCGCCTTCTGATCAATCCGATTGTCCAGCATGTGGTTAATGCAGAAGCCTCTCCTTTCCCCGAAAGTCCGCAATACAGTTTTTCTCTGAAAAAGATACCTTTGCTGGGAGGAGATAAGAATGAGCTTGCCCGGGTGCGGTCGGAATTTGGATTCAGCGAAGCCGAATTCCAGGCTATCCTTGCGTATTTTCAGAAAGAAGGACGAGATCCGACCGATGTGGAGATGGAAACTCTGGCTCAAACCTGGTCTGAACACTGCGTACACAAAACCCTGAAAGGGAAATATAACTTCAACGGTCAAATCATTGATAATCTGCTCCGGAGTACCATTATCAAAGCTACTCGTGACCTGAATAAGCCCTGGTGCCTTTCTGTTTTCGAAGATAATGCTGGTGTGATTGAGTTCGATGACGAGTGGGCATTATGTTTCAAGGTTGAAACTCACAATCACCCTTCTGCGGTTGAACCATATGGTGGAGCTTCTACCGGCATCGGTGGAGTGATCAGGGATCCGATGGGTACCGGTCTGGGAGCCAAACCGATTTTGAATACGGATGTCTTCTGTTTTGCGCCACCTGATTTCCCGTATTCCCGATTACCCAAAGGGGTCTTGCATCCCCGCCGGATTTTCAAGGGAGTCAGGGCTGGAGTAGCTGATTATGCCAACCGCATGGGTATTCCGACTCCCAATGGAGCGATACTGTTCGATGAAAGATATCTGGGCAATCCGCTGGTATTTTGCGGTACGGTTGGCTTAATTCCCAAAAACATGGCAAGGCGCGGAAAGCATAAACCCGGTGATCTGATTGTACTGGTAGGTGGCAGAACGGGCAGGGATGGTATTCATGGAGCTACTTTCTCTTCTGTCCAGCTTGATGAAAAATCCAGCGAGGAGTCATTCAGTGCAGTTCAGATCGGAAACCCGATCGTTGAAAAGAAAATGCTGGATGTCCTGTTGCAGGCGCGTGATCTGGGTCTGTATTCCAGAATTACAGACTGCGGTGCCGGCGGACTTTCTTCGGCTGTCGGGGAGATGGGTGAGGAAACGGGTGCTCACGTAAACCTTGAAAAAGTGCCCTTAAAATATTCAGGGCTCACCTATACCGAAATCTGGATATCAGAGGCGCAGGAGCGGATGGTGCTGGCAGTGCCGCCGGAGAATGTTGATACACTTCTAAAACTATTTGCCAGCGAGGATGTTGAGGCAACTGTAATCGGTGAATTCACCGGTAATAAAAGGTTGCAACTGGATTACGAAGATTTCATGGTTTGCGATCTTGATATGGGTTTTCTGCACAAGGGTGTTCCTCAAAAAGAGGCAGAGGCTTACTGGCGACGTCCCCGTTTCGATGAGCCGGATTTTGCCCAGCCAGCGGACCTCGGTGGAGAGCTGAAAAAGCTTCTGGGTTCCTGGAATACCTGCAGTAAGGAGTGGGTTATCCGTCAATACGACCATGAAGTGCAGGGTGGTAGTGTTCTGAAGCCGCTGGTCGGCAAGGATAACGATGGTCCGGGCGATGCTACTGTTATCCGGCCGCTGTTGAATTCCGATCGGGGAGCCGTTGTTGCGAACGGTATCAACACGCGTTACGGCGATATTGATCCCTACTGGATGGCAGCCTCGGCAATTGATGAAGCCCTGCGTCAGATCATCGCCGTGGGTGGTAATTTGAACAGAGTTGCCCTTCTGGATAATTTCTGCTGGGGTGATGTCAAAAGCCCGGAGTCGCTGGGGGCTTTGATCAGGGCGGCACAGGCCTGCCATGATTTTGCGCTGGCTTTCGGGGTGCCGTTTATCTCCGGGAAGGACAGTTTAAACAATGAATATGAATTTGAGGGCAAAAGGATTTCGATCCCCTATACGCTGCTGATTTCTGCAATCGGCGTAATTGAAGATGTCAATAAGGTCGTTTCCATGGATCTGAAAGGCATAGGTGATGCGCTTTACATCGTAGGAATTACCGGCAATGAGCTGGGTGGCTCGGAATATTTTGCTCTGCACGGGGCTAAAGGTAATAATGTCCCCATGGTCAATGCCGAGCAGGCGAGAAAGAGAATGGAAGCCCTCAGCAATGCGATTGCCCGGGGTCTGGTCAGATCCTGTCATGATTGCAGCGAGGGAGGACTGGGCGTGGCAATTGCCGAAATGGCTTTTGCCGGTGGTCTGGGAGCCAGTATTTTCCTGAAATCTGTTCCCCGCACCGGTCCCCTTTTCCGTAATGATTTCATTCTCTTCTCCGAATCCAACAGCCGTTTCCTGGTTGAGGTCTCGCCTGATGATGAGGCAAAATTCAGGGAGGCAATGTCCGGCGTGCCGGTGGCATTTATCGGTCACGTGAATCAGGAAGAAAAGCTTGAGGTCTATGGATTGAATGGAGAAAAAATTATCAGCGAATCTATTGTTGAACTCAAAGAAGCCTGGCAGAAACCTTTGAGGTGGTAAATTCGATGAATAACATAAGGGTCATGGTCCTGAGGGCTCCCGGGACCAATTGCGATAAAGAAACGGTATTTGCTTTCCAGATGGCTGGAGCTCAGGCCTTTCTGTGCCACATTAATCAGCTTATCAGGCGTGAAAGACGTCTTTCCGATTACCAGATCATGGTTATCCCCGGTGGTTTCACCTACGGTGACGATATCTCTGCCGGCAGGGTGCTGGCAAACGAATTGAAGTTTAAATTGGGCGAAGACATCCAGAAATTTGTTGAAAACGGCGGTTTAATCCTGGGAATCTGCAATGGTTTCCAGGTGATGGTGAAAGCGGGAATATTGCCCGATATCAGGAATCCACAGGCTCCTCCGCTCACCCTCACTCATAACGACTCAGGAAAGTTTGAATGCCGGTGGACTTACCTGCTAGTGGATAAAAAAAGTCCCTGTGTGTTTACCTCAGGTATAGACACTCTGTACCTGCCTGTAGCCCACGGAGAAGGCAAGCTGGTTACCGATGTGCGCGGACTCCGTGAAATTAACGCCGTGCTTTATTATACGGATGAATCAGGGAATTCCCAGGCAGGCTATCCTTATAATCCCAACGGCTCAATGAATAATATCGCCGGTATATGTGATCCGACCGGTAGGATCTTTGCTCTGATGCCCCACCCCGAGCGGCACGTCAGGTTTACCCAGCATCCGCAGTGGACGCGCAAAAAGCCGCGGGAATATGGCGATGGCTTTGCGATTTTCAAAAATGCAGTCGAATGGGTTAAAAAAAGCTAGGATGGGGTGACTATGTCTGGCTTAAAACCACGGGACTTTATGTTCTGAAAAGAGTTCCAAAAACAGGAAAGGGAGGCATAGCACCTCCCTTCCAGTATTTTTACTCTGGTTTTAAACGCCTGCAGTATTAATACGGGCTATTTTAGCCGGTTGTAATTCTCTCCCTCTGATTTAAGTGGTTGATTTTAGCTTCGAGCTCGCTGATTTTTTGCATCAACTCGTTCAGCATGCAGTAAACCCGCTCGTTACAACCCTCGCAGTATCCCTGGAAATTTTTATCTCTTAACTGGCAATTATTCATTTGCCCCTCCCTGATGTTATCAGTGTCCGGGTCGATCTGGCGAATTAAACCCAGCCGCGGGCTCTCATTGCTTCGACCACCCGCCTGACAGCTACGACATAGGCTGCCTGCCGCATGTTGATATTGAACTGGCAGCTGGTTTCCAGCACGGCGTGGTACGATTTGGAAATTCTTTGATCGAGTTTGCTGTACACCTCGGCTTCATCCCAGTAATACATGTAAGCGTTCTGTACCATCTCAAAGTAAGAGACGGTGACACCACCTGCATTGCACAGGAAATCGGGTATTACATGCACACCGTTCTTAAAGAGTATGTCATCCGCCTCGGGTGTAGTTGGTCCATTGGCAAGCTCAGCCACGATTTTGGCTTTGATCTTCCCGGCGTTGCTGGCAGTAATCACGTTTTCAATTGCGGCGGGAATCAGGATGTCTACATCCAGAGTTAGTATTTCCTCGTTGGTGATTTTATCACCCTCGGGGAAATTGCAGACTGAGCCGGTATCCTCTTTGCATTCGAAGGCCTTATGAGGATCCAGACCCTTCTCGCAATAAACACCACCACGGCTATCGCAGGCTGCCACCACTCTGGAGCCAAACATTTCCTGTATCAACCGGGCAGCATAGTAACCGGCGTTACCATATCCCTGGACGGCGACTGTAGCCTTTTCCAGTTTAATGCCAAGAGCTTTGGCTGCTTCACGGATAGTATACATACCTCCTCTGGCGGTGGCATCGCCTCTCCCCGGAGAACCACCTACGATCAGGGGTTTGCCGGTAATTACACCAAACTGGGGTTTGCCGGCTATTACAGAATATTCATCCATCATCCATGCCATCATCTGCGGGGTAGTATATACATCGGGAGCTGGCACATCCTTTTCCGGTCCGATAAACGGGGCGATAGCCCTGATATAAGCCCGGCAGAGTCTTTCCAGTTCACCGGTTGACATTTCTTTTGGATTGCAGATTACGCCTCCCTTGGCACCACCCAGCGGCAGGTCAAGCAGTGAGGTTTTCCAGGTCATCCAGGCTGCCAGTGCCCTGACCGTGTCAATTGTTTCCTCCGGGTGGAAACGGATCCCGCCTTTGCCAGGACCACGGGCATCGTTGTATTGGACTCTGAAACCCTGAAAGACCTTCACGCTGCCATCATCCATGCGAACTGGTAGTGCTACATGCAATTCTCTTTGCGGTGTTTTCAATATGGCGGTGATATGAGTGTCAAGCTTCAAAATCTCAGCACATTTATCAACCTGTTTCTTCACTATCTCGAAAGGGTTGTTTTCTGCTGCTGTCCGGGCTTTTTCCGGGGTTGCTCGTACCATTTTCTTTACTCCTTATCTCCATTAATCTACTTAACTCTGGCTTATTGTTCGCCAGATAATTAGCTGGATTTGATGTTTACTGGGATTTGATTATTATCTGATCTTTAACCAACGGGAAACTTCACGGTAATCCACGAGATTTTTATACTCCAGAACCGTGCACATGCTGTGATTTTCTGCTTCAATACCCGCCTCTGCAGCGGCTGCAACGGGGTTTAACCCTCCGGTTAGAATGAAGCCGATTTTGTTAACATCCACGTTAATTTCACATATCGGCTCGCTTACTTCGCCGATGGCCAGAACTCCGTTGAGTTCAGCCTGTTTCAGTTTACCGACTATCTTGCGGGTTACCGGTTCACACATGGCGGGAATCTCTCTGAAGTTTGCCAGGATTTCCCCGCTTCCTGTAATTGTGGATTCTTTGACAGAGGTCATGCGTGCTCTGATAAAGATCTCGGATGGATCCAGAGACGAGCCGTTGTAATAAATAACCTGGGTAAATCGGACCGGGGTATCGTTTTGCAATTGCAGGATTCCCCCGAAACGTGAATCCATGGGAATTCCCGCTTTGAGCAGGGCACCGTTAACTACAATGCTGCAGACCGAAGCTAAACCGATCCGGCTCTCCGGTACGGTAATCTCTCCCAGTTTTTGACCTGCCTGGGCAACGGCAATCAGTTTGCTGACACAGAGCCCCTTCTCAAAAACCGGTGCCATGATTTCAAAGGCTTCTTTAAATTTATCTCTGGGGAAAAAAGAGATATTAACCGGTATCTCTCCTGATCTCGTTTCCAGATTGAAATTTGTGCGGTAGGCAAGGTGTTCAATGCGGGATATTGCGAATCCCACTTTATCGCTCACCAGTGCTTTTTCTATTTCTTTCAGCCCTTTGCTGGTGATAATTCTCCCGTCTCTGCCGGTGACCAGTTCTGTCAGCCCCCGCTCATCGGTTAAACGCAGATGGTACCTGACCGCCCGTTCACTCAAATCAATACCCTGTTCTTTGAGATGCTTGGCTATCACCACTGAGCCGGCGGGTTTCTGCAACCCGCTGAGCACCTTCAGGATGAAGAGCATCTTGCGTTCTACGTTTGGCTCTGATTTAAAACTCATCTCTTAATGCGGTAATCGGTAATAAATTGCCGACTATTACTATACAATAGCGGGTTGAATGTTGTCAATTTGTAATTTAGTTACAAAAAAATAACAGAAATCCCCTTTAATAATACTATCACAGGAGTGGCAAAAATAATTGGAAAATTGCCGCTGGTTTTGAATTAGGGCATAAAATTATTTTCAGGATATTTGAGGGAAACTAGCTTTTAAACATGTATCCTGTTCCCCGTTTGTTCAAAATCATCCGGGGTGGAATATCATGGAGTTTTTTGCGCAGGCGCCTGATGCAGATGCGCAGGTTTTCTGTATCATCGGCAGAATTTTTCTCCCAGATTTCTTCGATAATCTGGTTATAGGGAACCACCGTATCTTTATTTTTTACCAGAAGTACCAGTAACCGGTATTCGATCGGGGTCAATTTGATCAATTGATTGTTCACCCAGACCTTCTGATCGACAAAATCGATTTTTAGTCGGGAGCCGATAGAGGTAACCGTTGAGCCGGTGAGGGGCATTTTTTCCGACCGTCTGAGTACGGCTTTGATGCGTGAAAGCAGTGTCAGGTAATTAAAAGGCTTGATAATATAATCATCTGCTCCGGTTTCCAGACCTTTGAGTACGTCTTCATCCTCAGACCTGACGGTCAGGATTATTACCGGAACGGCAGAAAATTCCCTGATCTTCTTCAGTACTTCAAAACCGCTGATGTCGGGGAGATTAATATCCAGGATCACCACGTCGGGCGATTCTTCCCGGATCAGGGTGATACCTTCTTTTCCTGAAGTGGCAGATACCACCTGCGTATCCGGCCACCGGAATTCAAAGGCCACACTGATAGCATCTATGATACTTTTCTCATCCTCAATAATTGCCGCTTTCATCATCTTTGCGCACTTTCTGCAGGTTGCTCTGTTTGTTTAACCGGGAGTGTGAAGAAAAAGCTGGAGCCCTTTCCCGGTTTGCTCTTAACCCATATCCTGCCGCCATGCAGTTCAACCAGAGTCTTGCACAGGGTTAAACCGAGCCCCAGTCCTCCAGAACTCTCATTATGATAGGCGAGCTGGTGTCCCGGCTCAAACAGGATGCGTTGCCTGCGGGCAGGAATGCCCGGACCAAAATCCTTGACTTCAATTAAAATTTCGTCCGGTTGAGCGGTGGCGCGCAGAATAACTCTTTTCCCTTCTCTGGCGTATTTACAGGCATTGTTTAACAGGTTGAGTACAATTTGTCTGACCCGCTCGGGATCTGCCTGGATTTCCGGCAGACCTTCGGCAATACTGGTTTCAAGTTCAATCCCGCATTGCCGGACGAAAACACTGGTTTCTTCGACTATCGAGGTTAATAATTTTTGGAGGTCAACCTTTTTTAAGGCTAATTTCAGTATGCCGATTTCTCCTCTAACTATATCATGCAATTCATCTATGCGCTCATTTAACTCTCTGGCGGAATCACGGACATAACCGGCCAGTTTTTCGATTTTCAAACCTTTTGCTTCATCATAGAGCAACTGGCTGGTAGCGATAAGAGAAGTAAGCGGGGTCTTTAATTCATGGATAAGTTTGCGGGTAAAATCCACCCTGCCACTCATTTCCTCCTGCAATCTTTTGCGCAGCTCTTTTTCTCTTTTGTAAAGAAAGTGGGCTTTCTCCTCAGTCAGCCTGTGTTCGATGATGTGACCCAGCCTTTCCGCGATTGCATCAAGAAGGTTTCTCTCTTCTTTGAGAAAAGGTCCTTCGTCCAAAGCGGGTTTTTCTGCCAGATAATACACTTCCAGTATTCCCGTCTGGTTTCCTTCTACCAAAATATTTTGCGATTGTCTCCAAATTGTTTTCTGAAAATTTGATGTCACATAATCTTTGTTTTTCAGCCTGATGCGTGCGCAGGTAATCTCCGGATACTGCCAGGCGGGGGGAATGAGCTCGACCACTTTTTGCAAAAGCTCATCAATCGAGAGATCTCCGTTTTCAACCAGCCGTGAGATTCCGTAGAGACAGTTCAGCTCCTTAACTCTTTCGGTAAGCCTGTGGGCAAGTTCACGAAGACTGTCCTGCCTCGTCTGCTCATTAACGGATTCCAGCCTTGCTGCCGTCTCCTGCCCTGTTTCGGATTTAGTCATCATAAGCCTTCTTCGATACCATTTTAATTGGAAGGGCACGTTTATACAATACGACTACCTTTCTTCGACCGGGAAAGCTGTTCGAGGCATCTACGCGATAATGCTGGTCAATTGGCTGATGATTCCGCTACCAGGCTCGATCGCAGGCAGTACAGCCGCCGGCATATTCCGAGTCCACTGTGATAAAGAGCCCCTTCTCTGTGCCGGGCTTTGGTTTTTCTGCCGGCAGGTTCAATACCTGCTCAGCTTTGCTTCCGTAGCGGTAAACCGTGATACCCTTGCAGCCAAGCTCATGTGCCAGCAGGTAAATCCGGCGGATATCTTCCGGAGTAGCTTCAGAGGGAAGATTGACTGTCTTGGAGACGGAATTGTCCGCATATTTCTGGAAGACAGCCTGCATGCGGACATGCCATTCTGGCTCGATATCCCAATCCGTAACCATAAATCGTTTTACATCCTCCGGAATACCGCTGATGTTCTTTAAGGTGCCCGTCCTGGCAACCTGTTCGATCAATTCCTGTGAATAGAATCCTCTTTCCCTGGCAATCTGTTCGAAGGCAGGATTGATTTCCAGGAGGCGGGTGCCCTCCATTACATTTCGAACAAAGGAAAGAGCAAACAGCGGCTCAATTCCGCTTGAACACCCGGCAATAATGCTGATTGTGCCGGTGGGAGCAATTGAGATTACGGTGGCGTTCCGCATTCTAAGCCCGTTCGGATGGTCGTAGATACTGCCAGGGAAATTTGGGAAAACTCCCCTCCGGGTTGCCAATTCCATGGAAGCCTTGCGCGCTTCATCCAGCATAAATTTCATAATTTTTTCAGCCGTCTCCAGAGCCTGCTCGGAATTGTATGGTATGCCCAGTTTGATCAGTGCATCAGCAAAACCCATCACACCCAGACCGATTTTGCGGTTTCCATTGCGTGTTAGCCGTTCAATCTGTGGCAGCGGAAAATTGGAGGCTTCAATCACGTTATCCAGAAAGTGAATGCAGATATGAATTGTTTCCCGCAGTTTCGTCCAGTTAATTTCGCCGTTCCCGATCATTTTAGCAAGATTAATTGAGCCGAGATTGCAGCTTTCATATGGCAATAAAGGTAATTCGCCGCAGGGATTGGTCGCTTCCAGTTTACCGAGGTGTGGGGTGGGGTTATGGCGGTTGATTTCATCCAGAAAAATCAATCCGGGATCGCCGGTTCTCCAGGCATTGTTGACGATCAGGTCAAAAAGCTCGCGGGCATTCACGGTTCGCACCGCCTGTTTTGTGCGTGGATTGATCAGAGACCATTTTCCTCCCTTTTTGACCGCGTCCATGAATTCATCGGTAACACCGACGGAAATGTTGAAGTTTGATAATGTAACACCATCACTTTTCGCCATGACGAATTCCATAATGTCGGGATGGTCGGCATTGAGGATGCCCATGTTGGCTCCCCGCCTTTTTCCACCCTGCTTCATCACCCCGGTGGCCACGTCAAATATCTTCATAAAGGAGACCGGGCCTGAGGCTACACCCATGGTGGAGCGCACCATGTCTCCTTTTGGTCTGAGGTGGCTGAAAGTAAATCCCGTGCCTCCGCCAGATTGATGGATAACAGCCATATTTTTTAAGGATTCAAAAATTTCGAGGATTGAATCCTCAACCGGCAAAACAAAACAGGCGGAAAGCTGTCCTAGAGGCGCTCCGGCATTCATCAGCGTCGGACTGTTGGGCATGAATTCAAGATTGTTCATAAGGTCAAAGAACTGCTGCTCAAGTTTATGAATATCGGCGGATGGTTGAAAGCGGGTTTCCACCGCGGCAATGGTATGCGCAACCCGGTGAAAAAGTTCACGGGGTGTTTCAATCAGATTGCCCTTTGCGTCTCTTAGTAAATACCGGCGTTCAAGTACTTTAAGAGCATTAATCCCAAGTTTTAAATCATCCCTGACGCCCATAATCTTTTTCAGCCGGCGGATATCTGCCCTCTGCTGACGGTAGATAATATAGGCTTTAGCAACAGCGGGATATCCCCGGGTCATCAGCACCTCTTCAACAATGTCTTGGATGTCTTCCACTCCCGGGATGCGATCGGCAAATCTTTCTTCGAGAATCTCTACCACACGCTGTGTAAGTGAGGCGGCCAGTTCACGGTCGCCCGTTCGGGTGGCGGTCAGGGCTTTCAAAATGGCATCTTCAATTTTACTGGCATCGAACGGTACAATAGAATCATCTCTCTTGCGGACCTGCTTGATCCTGGATTTTATCACTATCCACCTCCGCAGGCTTTTCTGGACGAGTTCCTGATACTGCCTGCTTTCAGATTCCTGGAAACCGGTAAAATTTTATCCTGCTGCTGGGCATAAGGTTTTTAAGCAGCCGGTCTTAAACTCTTTTAGAGCTTGCAATCATAAGCTACCAGGATAGCGTTCATTTCTTTCTCCAGTTCCTGGAGCTCTTTCAACTGGGATTCTGATAACTGAGCTGCCCGTGGTGCTTTTTCCCAGGCAACCACACACTGACCCAGTTTTTTCTCCAGAGCCTGCAGTTTATCCATGTGGGCTTTATCCAGCCTTTTTGGTGAGTAGGCCATCATATCCCTCCTTCAGGTATCCACCGCCTGCCAGTTATGTCTCTAATTAACATTTTATACATTTTGGACAATGATTCTTCAGACCTGGAGGTTATTTGTGACTTAACTCGAATTCTCCGATCAATCTTCTCAGGTCGGTCCCTGAATTTATGATTGACCAGGGGAGTTTCTGGCTGGTCTGCCACAAATGATGCGCAAAATATTCAATATCAATGCCATATTTGGCACAGGAATGACGAAAGCCCGATAAGGAGATGTGCTCCGTTTCCGCCAGGACGTGCGCAAGGCGCGCATCTCCACGCGAAAGTACAGTCTGAATTTCGCTCCACTGGGGGCTTTCATGCTTGATTTCTATGCCGCTGCCAGCCAGCAGCTCTTTTAGCAGTTCAATCCGATTTTTAAGAGTACCTGTGGATTCCATGGGAAACCACTGAAATGGAGTTCCGGCTTTGGGTACGAAAGGAGAAATGTTGATTGCCAGCCTGGGTCTGCGATGCCGTGAAGAGGCTGTGACCAGCCCCCGTTTTACCAGGTCTGCCATAGCCTGCACGTCGCTATCTGTTTCACCGGGTAAACCGAGCATAAAATATAGTTTGATCTGCTGCATTCCCTTTTCCGCGGCAATGGCAATAGCTTGCAGAATCTGCTCTTCATGGATGCCTTTTTTGATCAGGGTGCGCAGGCACTCTGAGCCTGCTTCGGGTGCCAGAGCAATTGAGCGGAGACCTCCTTTAACCATCATCTCAATAATCCGCGGGTTCAATGAACTTAATCTTAAAGAACTCACAGACACGCTGGCGCCCATTTGTAAAAGGTTCTCCAGAATCTCTTCAATATCGGGATGGTCGGTGACAGCCGGTCCCACCAACCCGATTCTACGCCTGTATTGCAACCCCTCTTTTGCCTGCTGGATCAATTTTTCAGCAGAACGGAAGCGCATCGGACTAAAAGCTCCGGCTACCAGGCAAAACCGGCAGCCGTGGGCACAGCCTCGCTGGACTTCGATCAGATACATATCGCTAAACTCGGTATCCCGGGTCAGAACGATGGAATGAACGGGAAAATCGTCCAGATTCTTTGCCCATTGTCTCTTTACCGGTGTGCTCCTTTCAAGCCGGGGGACCAGAATGCCCGGTACTTCAGCCAGTGAACTGAGAAGGTCCTCTCGCTTGGCGGTGATGTTTTCCCTGATTACCGGTAGCATTGCCGGCAGCAGGGCTTCGGCTTCTCCGATGCAAAGACAATCGAAAAACGGCGCAACCGGCATCGGGTTGGCGGTAACGCAGGGACCACCGGCTATAATCAAAGGATGAGATCCATCTCTTTCCTCTGCGTAAACCGGAATACCGCTGGCTTTCAGAATCGGGGCAATATTAAAATAATCCAGCTCATAATTAAGGGAGAAAGCCAGCACCGCGAAATCGGCTGGTGGTCTTTGTGATTCGATGGAAAGGGTAGTTGAACGGGACTGCCTGGTCTCTTTATCCCAGAAGATTCTCTCGCAGAGTATATTATCATATCTATTTAGAAACGCGTAAACTGCCTGAAGCCCGAGGTTGGACATACCGATGTAATATGTATTGGGATAGATAAAGGCAAAAGGCAGCCTTCCTCCCCAGTCTTTGATGATAGCGCCGGTTTCCTTCTCCAGGTGCCGCCTGGCTCTGGCGGTCTCTTCCCAGGTAATTGAGCGTTTGGAGGAGTACATATCAATAATCATAGCATTTACCGGATGGAATTGGATATTCCTGACCGTAATGTCCTGCAGGTAAAGCTGAAGATTACCTGATTATCAGGTCAACAATCTGGTTCGACCTTAAATCGAACAGGCCGGATTCGCAAATCCTGAGGAAGGGTATAGCTGCGGTTGTTAGCACGGAAAGTGTGGTGCGGATGTCCGGAGATAGGCAGCCCAGTTGGACGGCGGTTGTCTGCAATGTGGATAACCTGCCTGCCAGCAGTTCCATTGGAGCAGGCGAGACCATTCCTCCAATTTCAAAAGGTACTTCAGAGAGAATCTTTCGATTCCGGCAGATCACCGTGCCTCCTCCCAGTTCCCGAATGCGCTGAACTGCCTGTGCCATGTCTTCCTCATCCGTGCCTACCACGATGAGGTCAGTGCTGTCCCAGCATGTGCTTGTAGCGATTGCACCTTCTCTCAACCCCAGCCCCCTGATAAATCCGGTAAAGATCTTTCCCGGAGTGTGTCTTCGCTCAATGGAAGCTACCTTGATAATATCTTTGCCGGGATCTGCTTTAATCTCATCACCGATTACCGGCAGATCCAGTATTACTTCCCGGGTAAGCAGGTTGGTAATCTGGTCAATCACCCGGACTTTGGCCTGGTCAGCTGCCGGATGAACCTTTACAGTAAAAGCGGAGGCAGGCAGCTTTTCAGGCAGATTAATGCTGAACCTGGTGAAAGCTGCATAGTGATGCTGGCGGATACGAACTCTGGTCTGTCCGTTTTCAAGAACAATTTCCCCGTTGCTGATAACTGTACCGGGTTGAACCGAGGAGAGGTCAGGAATAATCACAATATCGGCATAGCGCCCCGGCGCAATTCCTCCGATGAAATCATCCAGATGGAAATGCTCGGCAACGTTCAGAGTTGCCATCTGGATAGCCTGTACAGGTGGAAAACCAAGCTTAATTGCTTTGCGCACTAGATGATCCATCAAACCCTGGCTGACAAGCTGAATCGGTCCAACCCCATCGGTAGAGAGGGATAACCTGCGGAAATCTATCTTCTGATCTTTTAATGGGCTGAGCGCTTCCAGATCCTGGCGTATTTCGCCCTCGCGCATCATTACAGACAGCCCCAGCCTGAGTCTTTCCAGCGCTTCTTCCGGGGTGATTGGTTCATGGTCCGAAGTGATTCCAAGCGAAGTATAAGCCTGCAATTTGCTACCTGAAGCGCCCGCACCGTGACCTTCCACCCTCTTGCCCATTTCCAAAGTTGCATTTACGCGGTTGAAGTAGGTTTCGCTGTCTGCAAGCAGCGGTCCCCAGTAGATTTCACCGAGTCCAATCACATCTTTTCTGTGCAGAAGCCGGCGTATTTCTTTATCACTCAGGATATGCTGCCGGGCTACCGGGCTGATGGTGACCATCGGTGGCAGGGTAATGTAAAATTTGACAGGTTGGTTTGTAACTGACCTGATAAATTCCTTTAAACCCGGGTAACCCAGAGCAAAAGTCAGTTCCACCGCATCGGTAATGATCGTGGTCGTGCCTGTCCGCAAGGCGTATCTGGCGAGTTCAGAGCTGGAATAAATATAATCAGTGTGAGTATGCCCATCAATAAAGCCGGGAATCAGGATCTGCCCCCGGGCATCTATCACCTGCGTGCCGGGACCAATGCCCTTCTTCGGGTACCTGCCTGTATAGGCTATCCATTTCCCCTTGATCAAAACGGTGGTATCGTGGAGCAGTTCACCGGTATAAACATTAACCAGGTCTCCATTGACAATTGCGAGGTCTGCGTTTGCTTCTCCCAGAGCAACTCTGGCGAGTTCATAGCGAGAATCGGTTGATCCTGACACACCAGCTCCTTCTGTCTTAAGGTTGAACGGTAATTATTTCTAGCTCCGTACCAAAGCCACATCTGAAAGCGGACAGGGCGATGACGGTATGGATCAGGTACTTTTTTCTCTATTGCGCTCTTTCAATCTGAGCTCTCTCCGTTGCTGGGCTTCGCGGTTACGCCTTTTTTCCTCCTCGGTTTCCAGTATCAGCGGAGGTAGGGGTGTTGGTCTGCCGCTTTTGTCCAGAGCAACGTAGGTCAAGTAGGCGGAGGCGGTATGCCTGACTTCACCGGTCAGCAGGTTTTCTGTTTCTACCCTGACCCCGATCTCCATGGAAGTCCGCCCGACATAATTGAGGCTTGCTTTCAGGGTGACCAGATCTCCGGAAAAAACCGGATAATGGAAATCCAGCCGGTCTATGGAGGCTGTAACCGCATTGGCGCGTGCATGCCTCATGGCTACGACTCCGGCGGCCGTATCTATGAGCTTCATGATGACGCCGCCGTGGACATTGCCGGCGATGTTAACCTCCTGTGGCCCCATCACGTATGTCATGATTACAGCACTTTCTTTGACCGTTTTTCCCTGCATTCTGATCTCCTGTTCCATATTTCCCTGCCTTTATCTTCCAGCTTTTTACAGGTTTGATCGTTCCGGGATCAAGCCTAATTTATTTTTTCACGGTTTAATCTGACAACGGAACGCAATTTGATCAGGCTAAGAATGGAGGCCTGAGTAATCCTGAAATAAAGAAGAATTTTACATCTCCTGCAAACCGGTTTGCCGGTCACCGTTCAACAACTTACAGGATGCAGTCCCGGTTGATGCGATCGAATGCGCAGTTCAGGACGCAATGCTGATTTTGCTTTTATAATCCCTTAGATTGAAATATTTGCGATTTTCGTTTCTGAAGTCGAGATGAAAAGTTCTTTCAGGATGCTTCGGCTCCAGATTTTCATTCAGCTCCAGAATGTCTCTCAGTACTTCCTCAATAGATTGGCCTGGTCCGAATCCGAGAATCCGCATGTCCTCAAAATCGGGTTCGGGGCTATCGGTGCTGGGCTGGTAGGTCAATATATCGGGAGTAATAAAAAGATATTCATTATTCATGTTTGCCCTCCCTGTGCAAACCCGGAGAAATCCCTGGTCTGAAAAGCAAGAAGCGGTGACAGGTTAGCCACCGCCCCGGAAATACAACTGTTTAAATTGATCCGGCACTCACATAATTTTCTGGTTCGACTGATGTTCTGCTGTCTCTTGCTCACTATACCGGAAAACAGGTTTTTACGTTTCATAATCATTATATCAGGTGTTCAGCATTTCGTATAGCCACAGCCGGGGCAAACAAAACAGCCTTCCTGGTAAACCAGCAATGTGGCACACTCAGGACACTGCCCCGCGGTATTTTTTACCAGACCAAAGTCCTGGACCTTGGGTTTTTCATTGCCGTTACCCGGATTCGCTTTTGCCGATGCGGTGAATTTTTCCAGTACACTGGCGATTGCATCGGCGCAGGAAAGGATGGATTTTCCTTCCTCCCAAGCGATCGAAGGACAGCGGATGCCTCTGAGCTGTCTGACGATGGAATCAACGTCAATGCCAGCTCTGAGGGAAAGGGAAATCAGGCGGCTGGTGGCTTCAAGCTGGGCAGAGGCGCAACCGCCGGCCTTGCCCAGAGTGGTGAAAACCTCGCAGATCCCCTGGTCATCGGAATTTACGGTGACATAGATGTTTCCGCAGCCTGTGGTGACCTTTTCAGTAATGCCATGGGTAACCTTGGCTCTTTTGCGTGGCGTGCGCGAAACGGTTCCTGTCGTCGCCGAGGCTTTTTCTTCCCCGGCAGCCTGAGCCTGTTTTGATTTTCCGGTCGTCAGTACCTGTCCCTCCCTGCTTCCGTCACGGTAGATAGTAATACCTTTTAATCCTTCTTCATAGGCAAGCAGGTAGACACGAGCGACATCTTCCCGGGTTGCTTCCCGCTGGAAATTGACTGTCTTGGAAACTGCATTATCGGTATATTTCTGGAAGGCCGATTGCATTTTTACATGCCATTCGGGCGTTATTTCGTGGGCGGTCACAAAAACGCGTTTGATGTCTTCGGGTATGCCTTCAATTTCTTTAAGATGCGCACCTTCCGCCAGCTTTTGCATCAGCTCTTCTGAGTAGAATCCGTATTGACGGGCTATTTCTTCAAAAAAGGGGTTCACCTCTACGAGATGAGCACCATCCAGGATGTTTTTGGTAAAACTCAGGGCAAACAGCGGCTCTATCCCGCTGGAACAGCCGGCGATGATGCTCAGCGTCCCCGTGGGTGCGATGGTGGTGCGAGCAGCGTTTCTGACCCGTGGACCTCCGGGCACATCATAGATACTGCCTTCGAAAGCAGGGAAAACTCCCCGCACAGCCGCCAGCTCTTCCGAAGCTTTCAGGGCTTCCTGACTGATGAAGCGCATCACCTCGGAGGCGACTTTGAGCCCTTCTTCCGAGTTGTAGGGAATTCTGAGCTGGATCAGCATATCGGCAAATCCCATCACTCCCAGACCAATTTTGCGAGTAGTTTTCGTCATTTTCTCTATCTGGGGCAGAGGGAATTTGTTCACGTCAATCACGTTATCCAGAAAATGAACTGCGATCTTAACGATTTTCGCCAGCCTCTGGTAATCTATCTCGTAATGTCCGTTGACTTTCTTGAGCATGCGTGCCAGGTTGATGGAGCCCAGATTGCAGGATTCATAGGGCAGTAAAGGCTGTTCACCGCACGGGTTGGTGCTTTCGATTTTCCCGAGTTTGGGGGTGGGGTTATCCTGGTTTATCCGGTCGATAAAAACGATCCCCGGGTCTCCCGTCCGCCAGGCTGAATCAACGATTTTATCGAAAACCTCCCGGGCATTTAGCTTGCCAGTTACTTCTCCTGTGTGCGGGTTAATCAGATTGTAATCGGTTCCGGCTTTGACAGCTTCCATGAAATCGCGTGTAACGGCGACGGACAGGTTGAAATTGGTCAGGGAGATCATGTCCTCCTTGGCTGTGATGAATTTCAGGATATCGGGATGATCCACGCTGAGGATGCCCATGTTGGCTCCCCGCCGCATGCCGCCCTGTTTTATCACGTCGGTAGCTGTGTCAAACGCCCGGATGAAGGAAACCGGACCGCTGGCGATGCCGCCTGTTGAACCCACCCTATCTTTTTCCGGTCTCAGCCGGGAAAAGGAGAAGCCGGTACCGCCACCGCTTTTGTGAATCAGCGCGGTATATTTAACGGCATCAAAAATGGATTCCATGGAATCCTCAACCGGTAGAACAAAGCAGGCGGAAAGCTGCCCTAGCTCGCGCCCGGCATTCATCAGGGTAGGGGAATTGGGCAGGAACTCCAGCCTGGTCATGATCTGGTAAAATTCTTCTTCCAGCACAGCAACGTCCGCTGCGGGATCATAGTTCAAATCCGCGGCGGCGATGGCGTGCGCCACCCGGCGGAAAAGCTGGGCTGGAGTTTCAATCACCCTCCCGCTTTTATCTTTCATTAAATAACGTTTTTCCAGAACGTGCAGAGCATTTTCAGTCAGTTCGATGCCATCAACAACCTTTATCCTGGGTTTGCTCATCGTGGTCTGCATTTTGGGCTGTATCTCCTTAAGTTCCTGTTTTTCTTCGGACGCCAGGATATCTTTTACCATGCTCTGAATTTCGGTGACGCTCGGTAATCGCCTGGGTTTGTTCTTCGGTTCAGATAACAGATCTTCCATACCCGGTAACGACCGTGGTTCAAGTCGCTCGATGACTTTATCGGTAATCACCTCGATCAACTTGCGGTCGGAGATACCCATTGATTCAGCCGCGGAGAAGATTGCGCGGGCAATCTGTGTGCGATTGATAGGCATGGCTTAGAAATCTCCTGCTGAGTTTATTCTTGAATTTGGCTTTTTATTCGATTTCTGCTCGGTTTTTAATACCCGGTTATCCGGGATTAGTGGTAATTGCCCCGCCAGATACGATTTTTCCTTCTGGTTAACGATCAGGTTATCCACCGCTTCCTTTAAAGCTGTGATGTCGGCAAATTCACGGTACACGCTGGCAAACCTGATGTAGGCAATATGGTCAAGTGTTTTCAGTTTTTCCATCACCTTGTCACCAATTAAAGAGCTAGGCACCTCTGCCTTGCCCAGGTTATATAGCTCGCTTTCTATTTCATCCACCAATTTTTCGATTGCCCCCGTCGGCAGAGGCCGCTTTTCACAGGCTTTGCGGATTCCACTCAGGAGTTTTTCCCGGTTGTATTCTTCACGCCTCTGGTCTTTTTTCACGACAAAAAGACTGGCAGGTTGCAATCGTTCATAGGTGGTAAAACGCGCTTTGCAGCTCAGGCACTGGCGTCTCCGGCGGATACCCGCGTTGACATCTCTGGAGTCAATTACTCTTGAATCGGGGTAGCCGCAGTAAGGGCAATTCATTTTAATCCCTATCCATTGTGGAGTACCAGTATTTTTACACAACCAGTTGTGTTTGTCAATAGGGAATTTGGGGAATTTTTGATCTGAAAAATGGTCTGCAGAATGACCCAGGACTTAAGTACCGGTGCTTTCCCTGGAAAATTCGCCTTTCAATGCTAGCGGAGAAGAGGTCTGGCATGCAACGCTCATGCCGGGAATTTTCAGAAGCTTTTGACCAGTGTAAATCTCCGGGAAGAGATGTCTCCGGCTGTTTCGGCTTTTTTCACCGGTAGACTGTTTTTCGTGATTGTGAACGGCAGGATTCAGGATACCTTTGCCTCAGGAGGACTTTATTCTCTGACTAAGATGGTATAAAATAAAAACAACGTGTAAAAAGCTATGTTTGCGAAAATCGCCAATTTTGCTGCCCGCTTCAGAATCCTGATAGTCGTTCTCTGGCTCGTTCTATCCGGCCTTTTATTTTTTTTCGCTCCACAGATTTCCAGGGTGGGCGTGATTGAAGACAGCCAGTTTCTGCCTAAAGATACGGAATCCTCCCGTGCGCTGGCACTGGTAGATGCGAAATTTGCCAGAGCCGAAGCCGAACCGCCTGGTTCCGGGTTGATCGTGGTTTATAATCAAAACGGGCTGTCCTCCACGGACATGGAAGAGGCCCGCGCTCTTCGGGACTGGCTGGTCTCATCAGAAGCGCCTTCCATTATCAGCGGTGTAATCTCGGTTTTTGATAACGATGCCCTGCGCTCGACCCTTATCAGCCAGGATCAGACGACCATGCTGATTAATCTCAGGCTTTCGGAGGCTTCTGCCAGTGCCGATGCCCGGCAGGCGGTTCAGGAGATCCGCAGTCACATCAAGAGTCAATCACCGTCTGCTGGCTTTTATGTGACCGGCAGTGCCGGCATTGCCTATGATCTCCTGACAACCGTCCAGCAGACTATTGATAAAACCACGCTGGTGACCATCATTCTGGTGGTGGTGCTCCTGCTGATTATTTACCGCTCGCCGGTTGCCATCTTTGTGCCGCTGATTACCATAGGCTGTGCTTATCTGGTTGCGCGCGGGATTGTGGGTTACATGGCTTCCTGGGGCGTGCACATTTCCAGTCTGATGGATGCTTATCTTGTGGTACTACTATTCGGTATTGGTACCGATTACTGCCTTTTCATGGTCTCCCGTTTCAAGGAAGAGCTGACGAACAGCGATAAAGATCGTGCCGCGCGTGAATCATTCAGGCATATCGGCCCGGTAATTCTCGCCAGCGCAACGACCGTCATTGTAGCCCTGCTGTGTCTCGGTATTTCCAGTTTCGGAATGAACCGCACCTCCGGCTATGCGCTGGCGATCGGTGTCGGCATTACCCTGCTTGCCGGTTTCACTCTCACTCCGGCGCTAATCTCCCTGTTTGGAAAACGGTTGCTCTGGCCTGCCAGTTTCCAGACGAGACAGGGAGAATCCGAAGGCTTCTGGAGTCGCATGGGGAGACGGATTGTCCGCCGCCCGGCGCTCTTTGTGATTCCCATCGTGATTCTCATGGCACTCCCGTACCTCGCTCTGTCGGGTATCCGTACGAGTGTTGATATGCTGGGGCAGATGCCTGAGAACATGGAATCCGTACGTGGATTCAACGTTTTGAGAGAACATTTCCCGGCCGGTGAGCTGGGGCCGGCTTATGTCCTGATCGAAAAGGTGAATGGCGATTTCTCCACGAGCAATATTGCTGGGGAAATCAGGTCAATCGGGGATTCGATCGCAAAAGTCGGTGGAGTCGCCCGGGTCACCTATTTCTCCCAGCCCATCGAGCAGTTGCAGGCTCTGAGTCAGCAAAGCAGGGCAACTGGGGATGCTGTGGTAAGCGGCGATCTGACCCGGATAGCATTTTTTAAATCGGTCAGTGAGTATCTGCAGAAGCTGGCGAAGGATTTTCCAGGGGTTGCGCAGAGTCAGAATTTCATGCAGGTAGTAACGGACCTCACCGATCTTTCGGCTAAAGCCGGGCAACTCCAATCCGGTAATTTACAAAATCTGGCCTTGTTACTACCGCAAATCAAGCAACTGGCTTACGATATCGGCGACAGGTTGAATGCTCTGTCTGGCGAATTCAATTTACAGACGCAAAGTGCTTTTACGGCGTGGCTGAAAGCCACCTACTTTTCAAGCGATATGACCATCGCCCGAATCAATGTGATTCTCACCACCGATCCGTTTTCCAGTGAAAGCATTACCACCATTCGAAAAATCAGGGAATCGCTCGATGACATACTGGGAACGGGGGCAACAGCGGACATGCGCTATTATGTCGGCGGTGAAACAGCCACGCAGGCAGACATAATGGCGGTCAACGACCGCGACTTCTTCCTGGTGATGGGACTCACGATTGTCGGGATTCTGCTGGTCATGGCGATCCTGCTGCGCAGCATCCTGGCTCCCCTCTATATGGTGGTAACGGTTCTTTTCAACTTTGGTGCGACTCTCGGGATAGCCACCTGGCTTTTCCTGGATCTCCTGCACCAGGGCTCGGTGATCTACATGCTGCCGATTTTCGTTTTTGTGATTCTGGTGGCGGTAGGTGCCGATTACAATATCTTCCTGGTATCCCGCATCAGGGAAGAAATGTCCCGCAGATCTTTGAAAGAATCCATCAGCGTATCGGTCAAGAATACCGGAGGGGTGATCACTGCCTGCGGTATCATTCTCGCCGGCACCTTCGCTACCCTGATGACGGCGCCGCTGCAGATGGTTTTCCAGATCGGAGCCGCAATAGCCCTCGGAGTTATCATTGATACCTTCGTGGTGCGGGCAATGCTCATCCCCTCTCTGGCCACGCTGGTGGGACGCTGGAGCTGGTGGCCTTCACGGCTCTTCAGGCAGAAGAACAGTGAAAAATAAAGTTGCCTGATCTGTGTATTTTTGTAGCCTTTCCGGAGTGATGGATTCTGCGCAACCATGTCCTGCGGGATAATATAGAGCTTCTGTCTGAATATTTTTAAGATTTTTCTTTATTTTCACTCAATATTGCATTGGTGAACCGTAGAGAGTACTTTAGTACTTATATCTGATTCTTTTTAAGCTTGACTGCCTCAAAATCCTTCATAATTTGATATCAAAAACTCGTTCTCTGAGATCGTTTCAGCCTGCATACGGAAAGTGGTAGTTTTTTTGTAAAAAACCATAAAAAGGGTATTGACAAATGCTTAAGGTGATGTAAAATGGTGAAAAGTGGGTGATGGTGGTGAACTATTAATGTTCATTGGTGAATACACGTACCGGGTGGACGAAAAGGGTCGAGTGCCGATCCCTCCGAAGTTCAGAAGCGAGGAACTGAAGAAGGAAGGTCTAATCTTGAGCCCGGGCATGGAGAAATGCATCACTATCTATTCTCTCCCCGAGTGGAAGAAACTGGCTGATTCGCTGACCTCAGGTCCTATTATATCTTCAAAGCTGCGCAAGTTAAACCGAGCGATTTTTTCCACGGCTTTTCATGCCGAACTTGATGCTCAGGGCAGGATCATGGTGCCAGCGAATCTGAGACAATACGCGGGTATAACCGATGACGTGGTAATTGCCGGTGCCAATACATATCTGGAACTTTGGAGTAAAAACCAGTGGGAAACTGAAAAAGCCGAATGTCAGGCAGAAGCCTCTCAGATTCTCGAAACCTTGGAGAAGCATTGATGGATAGACTGGCGACTTCCATCCACATCCCGGTGCTGGCACGCGAGGTTATCGAATACCTCTCGGTACAGCCCGGTGGACGTTATATTGATTGTACCCTCGGTGCGGGTGGACACGCACAGGCGATTCTCGAACAGAGTTCACCGGGTGGACAGTTGCTGGGTATTGATGCCGATCCTGCAGCCATCAGCCGTGCCAGGGAGAGGCTGGGAAAGTATGCAAACTCAATCCTGCTGGTCAATGAGAACTTTGCCAATCTGCGCGATATCTGTATTAAATATGATTTTTTCCCGGTACACGGGATTTTGTTTGATCTCGGTCTTTCCACCCCACAACTGGATGAGGAGGGTAGGGGTTTCAGTTTTCAGCGCGATGCTCCTCTGGATATGCGGTTCAGTCCTTCTCAGAGAATTACCGCAGCGGATATTGTGAATACCTGGCCGGAGAATGAGATCGCCAGAATTCTGCGATCCTACGGGGAGGAAGCTTACAGCCGTGCGATTGCCCGTAAGATAGTCGAAAAGCGCCCCCTGCGCACCACGCTCGAACTGGCAGATCTGGTGGAATCCGTGGTGAGAAGTCGGAGGGGTAAAATTCATCCGGCGACGCGGACATTTCAGGCTTTGCGCATCGTGGTTAACCGCGAACTGGAGAGCTTGGAATCGGCATTGAACCAGGCAGTAAGCTTGCTGGGCTTCGGCGGCAGACTGGTGGTGATCAGCTATCATTCTCTGGAAGATCGCATCGTCAAGCAGTTTATGCAGCTTGAATCCAGAGACTGTATCTGTCCACCGGAAGTGCCGAAATGCACCTGCGGACACAAGGCCAGTTTAAAAGTCATTACGCGGAAAATCGTCACCCCCAGTTTTGCTGAGGTAGAAATGAATCCCCGGAGCCGGAGCGCACGGCTCAGAGCGGCGGAGAGGGTTATCACGCCAACAGAGCAATTTGAACGGGTTGTGGAACAGCTTAACTGCTCTATCGGGCTGGTTGCCCAGGGCTGGCGTCGGCCGGCACTGATCGAAAAGTTGAGAAAAACCTTTTTATCTTTACAGAAGAAAAAATAAGGGGTAGTGGTGGGGAGGTGTGGTATGGAGATGACATAAATAATTGAACAGAAGGAGAGGCGATGAAGAAGCGCGGAATAATCACTGCCATCGACGTAGGTACCACCAAAGTTTGCACTATCGTAGCCAGTTTTGAAGAATCGGGAAATATCCGGGTACTCGGAGTCGGGATTACTCCCTCCGCAGGTCTGCACAAAGGTCTGGTTGTCAATATCAAAGAAGCCGCCGAGTCAATCCGCGCCTCGGTGAGAAAAGCCGAACTTTCCAGTGGACATAAAATAGAGTCGGCTTATATCGGTGTCACCGGTAGGCATGTCACCTCTGTTAATAACCGCGGTGTAGTCTCCATCAGCAATAGCGACCGTGTGGTCCGTCCTGAAGATTTAAAGCGCGTTTTGAAGAGCGCTCAGAATATCAAGATACCCGCCGAAAGGAAAATTCTGCATATTATTCCACGTACCGTGGCTCTTGACGGGCAGACCGGCGTGAAAAACCCGGTCGGCATGCATGGACAGCGGCTGGATGTGGAAACTCATATCATTACCACTGCGGTAGCTTCCGTGCAGAATGTCATGCGGTGCGTTCGCAGCATCGGGGTGGATTGCGAAGATCTGGTGCTCGAACCGCTGGCTTCCAGTGAAGCGGTGCTGACCGAGGAAGAAAAACAGTCAGGCGTGATTTTGGCGGATATCGGGGGCGGCACCACAGATGTGGCAGTGTTCAGGGATGGCAGCATCTGGCATACCGCCGTTTTGCCGGTTGCCGGATATCAATTGACCCGTGATGTAGCGCTCGGTCTGGGTCTGCCTTTTGATGTGGCGGAAGATATGAAAAAGAGATACGCCAGCGTAATGCCCGTTTATGAAGGCAAACGCCAGACCCCGCAGGAAATGCTGCAGGATGGTCATGGTGTATCCTACCAGGATCTTTGCGATATCGTCCGTGCCAGAATTGAGGAAATCATTCGTCTGGTCATGCTGGAACTGCCAAGAACTGAATACGAGCAACTGGTACCCGCCGGCATTGTTTTTACCGGCGGGAGTTCAAACCTTTCCGGCATTGACGCTCTGGCAAGGGACATGATCAGGCTTCCTGCCAGGGTAGGTGCGCCGGCAAACCTGCCCGGTATTCCCCAGTCCTTGCGCGATCCGGCTTATGCGACGGCAGTCGGGCTGGTTTTATGGGCGGCTAAGAACGAGAACAAGACGCCCTGGTCCAGCCGTCGTCCCGGGTTCTTCAAAATATTCAGCCTAGTCTCAAGACTGCGAAGTCTTTTTAATAGAAAAATATAACTGTAAAAAATAGCACAGGAGAAAGGAAGGAGAGAAAAAATGGCAAAATCGAGTTTTATTCAGAGTCCGGCAAAAATAAAAGTTATCGGGATGGGTGGGGGTGGGTGCAATGCGGTGACCAGAATGGTCAGGGATGAAATCAGGGGCGTCGAATTTATCGCCATGAACACGGATGCCCAGGCACTGGCCATTACCGAGGCACCGATCAGGTTCCAGCTCGGTGAAAAACTAACCAAGGGGCTTGGCTGTGGTGGAGACCACAATGTTGGTATGAGGGCAGCCGAAGAGAACCGCGATGAAATCGAACAACTGGTTGCTGGTGCAGACATGGTTTTCCTGACCTGCGGCATGGGTGGTGGCACCGGGACAGGTTCCATTCCGGTGGTAGCAGAAATCGCTAAGAAAAGCGGTGCTTTAACCATAGCCATTGTGACCAAACCCTTTACCTTTGAAGGCAGACACCGAATGAAGACCGCGGAAGATGGCATCGCCAAACTGGCAGGACGTTGTGATACCCTGATTATCATTCCCAACGATCGTTTGCTGGCTCTTTGCGACCGGCAAACTAGCATCGAAAATGCCTTCCGCATGGCAGATGAATGCCTTAGACACGGTGTTCAGGCCATCTCCGAGGTAATCACGGTGCCCGGATTGATCAACCTCGATTTCGCTGATGTCAAGGCGATCATGAAAGATGCAGGCCCTGCCTGGATGTCGATCGGCATTGGAACCGGCGCCAATCGTGCTGTAGAGGCCGCCAAAGATGCGCTTGCCAGTCCTTTGCTGGATGTCAGCATTAAAGGTGCCAAGGGTGTTCTATTTAATGTTACCGGCAGTGATAACCTGACCCTGCATGAGGTCAATCAGGCTGCTGAGATCATCAAGCAGGCTGTAGATCCATCCGCCAACATCATCTTCGGCGTACGCAAAGATGAGAGAATGGATAAAGATGTTAAGATCACCCTGATTGCCACCGGGTTTGCTCAGGCGAGCACACTTGCCAGTATGGAAGATGCTGAGGTTACCAAGCTGCTTAAGAGCCTGAAAGTGGAAGACGAGCTGGACATTCCTTCCTTTATGCGCAAACCGCTTTTCGGTGATAGAAGGAGCATGCCATCAGCTCCCCAAACCAGCAAGACTCAGACCAGCGTGTAGAGATAAGCGGTATCCCTGAGCAAGACAATAAAAAAATTGGTATTGCGGGATTAGAAGACATTTAGCCTTCCCGACCCTCCCTTTTCTCTCCTCCCCTTCCTCCGGGGGAGGAGAGTTTTTTAGTGACCGCCAATTAACAAGAATTCTCTTCTATGGTAAAATTAAATTCGCTTTGGTAATGAGGTGGAAGGGAAATGATTAATTACGGTATTTTGACGATCAGTGATAAGGGCTCCAGAGGGGAGCGCTATGACGGCAGCGGTGCCGTAATCCAGGACCGGGTGGCTCTCCAGGGTGACCGCGTGGTGCGCTATGATATCGTTCCCGACGAGGTGGATATCATCCGGCGCAGATTGATTGAATGGGCGGATGCCGGAGATGTGAATGTGATTCTGACCACAGGAGGGACGGGGCTGGGTCCCCGGGATGTCACTCCGGAAGCTACCCTGCCTATTCTGGACAAGCTGGTGCCTGGGATACCAGAAGCGATGCGTATGGAGACCTTCGGCAAGACGCCGACTGCGATTTTAAGCCGGGCAGTCGCGGGCGTGCGGAAGAAATGCCTGATCGTCAATCTTCCCGGCAGCCCCGGGGGTGTGCGGGAATGCCTGGAAGTGATTATTCCTGCCATTACTCATGCGGTCGAGATCATCACCGGAACGGTTACCGAACATCAACCTGCACAGGGTCCAAAGAGAAGCTAACAGGTGCGCATAGACATTTTCACGCTGTTTCCGCAGATGTTTTCAGGTCCCTTTGAATACAGCATCATTAAACGTGCTGTTGAACAGGGGCTGGTAAATATTAATCTCCACAATATCCGGGATTACACACATGACCGGCACCATACAACCGATGATTATGCCTATGGTGGTGGTGCGGGGATGATCATGAAACCGGAGCCGGTCTTCGAAGCTGTGGAAACCGTGATGTCGCAGGCGACCGATCTGGCGGGGAAAAAATACAGCATTATTTTGATGTCGCCACAGGGGCGGCTTTTTACGCAGGCTATTGCAGCTGATCTTGCCCGGTACGACTGGCTTTTGCTCATCTGTGGCAGGTATGAAGGGGTAGATGAACGGGTCAGGGAACATCTGGCTACGGATGAGATCAGTATTGGCGATTATGTACTCACCGGAGGGGAACTTCCTGCAATGGTGGTGACCGATGCGGTGGTCAGGCTTCTGCCCGGAGTGCTGGGGTCGGGTGATTCTTTATTGTACGAATCTCATTCTTCCGGGCTCCTTGAGTATCCCCAGTATACTCGTCCGGAGGTATTCCGTGGCTGGGAAGTCCCGGAAATACTGAGGTCCGGCAATCACGCTGCAATTGCCAGATGGCGCCGTGAGCAGTCAATTTTACGTACAGCCAGGCGTCGCCCTGATCTGCTGGCGAAAGCCAATCTCACCGAAGAAGAACGCCGGCGGCTGGCGAAGTTGCTGGGCGAAACGCTGCAGGATCGGGATGCAGTATAGTTTGCCGGCAATGTCCATGGCGGTTGACCGGCAGGCATTAACTATGGTACTCTTTCCAGTGGAGATAGATATAGAACAGGGGGGTTATTATGAAAATTGCCGATGTTGTAGAAGTTAAAGCCAATCCCAATATTCCGGAACTGGCTCCAGGTGACACGGTAAGGGTGAGGCAGAAAGTAGTAGAAGGGGAAAAAACCCGCATACAGGTTTTCCAGGGAGTTGTGATCAGGATTCACCGGGCAGGTCCCAGCACGAACTTCACCGTACGCCGGGTTTCCTATGGAGTTGGTGTTGAAAGAACCTTCCCAATTTACTCGCCGATGATTGACGGTGTGGAGGTTATTCGGCATGGTAAAGTCCGCCGTGCCAAGCTCTATTACCTGAGAGGGTTAAGTGCCCGCGCTTCCCGTATCAAGGAAAAGAGAATTGAGAAATTTGGCGAGGAAATCAAGCCGGTTGAGCCGGAGCCCGAAGCTGTGGAAGCTGCAGCTTCCGAGACTGCTCCGGTCGGTTCTACCGGGCAGACTCAAGCCACCGCCGGTGAAAACGCTGCTCAGCCTGCCCAGCCTGCCCCCGAAGCGAAGGCACCCGAAACAGAGAAGACTGCTTAAAGACAAACTGGGTTCTGCCTGACAGGTCTATTAATCGGAGAGGATCAGAGTTAGTTATTACCGGCTGGTCCTCTCTTGTTTTTTTGGTAAGGTAAGCCCAAAATTAAACTATGCCCTATGCAGAAGTTAGTGTTAATTCTCCATTTGCCGGGCGGAGGACTTTTTGTTACGAAATACCGCCGGGCTTAACCATCTCGCCAGGACAGGCTATCTGGGTGCCTTTTGGAGAAAAGATCCTGCAGGGAATCGTGGTTACCCTGACATCAAGTCCATCCGTATCTGAAACCCGTCCGATTACCGGTATCATTGAGGATACACCACTCCTGACACCGCAGCAGGTCGAGCTGGCGGTCTGGCTCAGCAGCTATTATCTGGCACCCCTGTTTGAGTGTTTCGCTCTCATGCTGCCACCCGGCTTTGAGCGCAGGGTATATGCCGTCTTCAGCCCTGTATCCGGAAGCATCTCCGTACAATCAACTTTTAAGCCGGAAGAAAATGAAATACTGGAGCTGATTCACAGCAGAGGCAGAGTCTCCCTGCCTGAAATTGAAAAAATTTACGGCAGAAGAAGATCGCAGAAGATTCTGGCGGTTCTGTCAGCCAGAAATCTGGTTAACCGGAGCTATGTGCTGGAAAGACCGAAGATTAAACCGCGCTATGAAACACTGATCAGTCTCAATGTCAGTGCCCAGGAGGCGGCTGCTCAGGTGGAGAAACTGGAAAGAAGGTCTATCGGACAGGCGGATCTCATCCGGTATTTGATAGATAATCCGCGGTCCCAGCTTCTTTCGAACTTGAAAAAGAGTATCAAAATCACCGGCGCAGCGCTTAAATCCCTGGCGGAAAAGGGCATCATTAAAATTGAGGAACAGCAGGTCATCCGGGATCCACTTTCCTCCGTAAGCCTGAAATTACCCCTTTCTTTTACTTTGACAGAAGCGCAGGAAGCTGTGCTGGGTGAGATAAGTCAGAGTCTGCAATCCAGAGCCGGAGATTCTGCAGGGACACGTGTTTACCTGCTTCACGGCGTCACCGGCAGCGGTAAGACGGAGATCTATATCCGTGCACTTGAGGAGGCGGTGAGGAACGGCAGGAAAGGCATCGTAATGGTGCCTGAAATCGCCATGACACCTCAGATGATCGAGCGATTTACCTCCCGTTTCCCGGGCAGGGTAGCGGTTTTACACAGTGGTTTATCGCTCGGTGAAAGGTTCGATGAATGGTGGAGAATCAGGAACGGCGAATTTTTAGTGGTAATTGGACCGAGGAGTGCGGTTTTTTCCCCCCAGCCTGATCTGGGTTTAATTGTGATCGATGAGGAGCACGAGTGGACTTACAAGCAGGAGGAAAATTCACCGCGCTATCATGCCCGCGAGGTGGCTCTGAAACTTGCTGAATTAACCGGCGCCACGGTAGTGCTCGGCAGTGCTACTCCTGCAGTGGAAACCTACCACCAGGCGCAGCAGGGGGAATTCAGGTTGCTCGTGCTTCCCGAGAGGCTGACGCCGATAGAAAAGACACCTTTACCGGAGGTGCAGATTGTTGATCTGAGAAAAGAGCTTAAAGATGGTAACCTGAGTCTTTTCAGCCGGATTTTGTGCCGGGAAATTGAGTCAGCTCTGGGCAGGCAGGAGCAGGTCTTACTTTTTTTAAATCGCAGGGGTGGAGCAAGCATTGTTGAATGCCGTGATTGTGGCTGGGTAATCCGCTGCAGGCGTTGTAACGTGGCGTTGACCTATCATTTTGCTGAATCAAGGGATGGCATTTTGATCTGTCACCAGTGTAATTACCGCCTGCGAAATCCCAGGGTTTGCCCGAATTGTGGAAGCCGGAAAATCAAATTTCTGGGGGCAGGCACAGAAAAATTGGAGGAGGAAGCCCGTCGGTTTTTCCCGCAGGCAAGAATTTTACGCTGGGACAGCGAGGTTGCCTCAGGGGATCCGGAATTACATCAACAGATTTATAACAGGATGGTAAATCATGAGGTTGACATTTTAATCGGGACCCAGATCGTTGCAAAAGGATTGGATTTACCCCGGATTACTCTGGTGGGAGTAGTGAATGCGGATACAATTCTCAATTTTCCGGATTTCCGTGCCGGGGAGCGGACATTCCAGCTTCTGTGCCAGGTAGCAGGCAGGGCAGGGAGGGGATATAGGACCGGAAAAGTCATTGTGCAAACTTACACTCCCGGGCATTACGCCATCCAGGCGGCTGCCAGGCATGATTATTATTCTTTCTTCCAGCAGGAAATTACCTACAGGCAGAACCTGCATTATCCTCCATTTTCATCCCTGGCAAGACTGGTATATTCCCATACCAGTGAGATTCGCTGTCAGGCAGAAGCTGAAAAACTGATGCGGATTCTCCTTAATCTTGTTGCAGAAGAAGGACGGGCTGGTATTACTTTCATTGGTCCGGCTCCTGCCTTCATCAACAGGCTCAGAGGACGTTATCGCTGGCAGGTCCTCTTAAAAGGATACAACCTTTCAGATTTTTTACAAAAGGTTGCTCTCCCCCGGGGATGGCTGGTAGATATTGATCCTGTAGATCTGACCTGAAGTTTGACAGAAATCGAATTACTGTATTAAGTACGGATACTATCCCCATTTTTGAATTGCTTCATAATCATGGTAAGAACTAACCTCAGGGATATTTTTCCGTTGTATTTAGCACAGGATGGTTAATTGCCTGGTGTTTGTATGCTGCTTTAGGGTGTATAATAATTTCGATTTGGAAAGTAAATCAGGAGGTATTCAGATGAAAAAGCCGGCTCCTTTTCTGGTGGGGTTGGCAGTGGTAATTGCTCTGGTTGTTGCCGGGTGTTCTTCCGGAAGTAAGGCAGTTCCTCCGGTTTACACTACTCAAGCCGCTTCAACTCAGACTGCATATGATGTGGAGAAAGGTTATCCGCCAACTCCTGCAGTTCCTCCTGCAACTACGGCACCTGCCATCAGGAATTCTTACGGACTGAATATCGGAAGCGGCGAGACTCCTGCCCAGTATGTGATCTCACCCCAATCCCCGGTTGAGCGTATGGTGGTGAAGACCGGGAATATGCAGGTGGTGGTTAAAGATGTTACCTCCGCTATGGACAAAGTGGCTCAGATAGCTACCACTGTTGGTGGTTATGTGGTCTCAGCCCAGAAATGGAAGGAAGGGGAGAAAGTAGCGGGGAGCATTTCAATCCGTGTGCCTTCCAGTAGATATGACGAGACCATTGTTAACATCCGGAACCTGGCGACGGACGTGCTCAATGAAAATACTGCAAGTCAGGATGTTACGCAGGAATACGTTGATCTGGGTTCCCGCTTGAAGAATCTGGAGGCCACAGAAGTCCAGTTGCTGAAAATCATGGAATCTGCCACCAAGACCGAAGATATCCTGGCGGTGCAGCGTGAATTAACCAGTGTAAGAGGTGATATCGAACAAACTAAAGGGCGCATGCTTTATCTCGAGCAGACTTCGGCGATGTCCCTGATCACAGTTCAATTCAGTGAAGCCCAGCTAGTGGTGAAAATCAACGCGAATAAAGCCCGGGTGAAGACAGGGGAGGAAATCGCTTTTAATGCTGAAATTGCGGGAGGTTTTGCTCCCTACAGTTACGAATGGAACTTCGGAGATGGTGAAACCAGCAATCAGAAATCGCCTGTACATTTTTACCGTGAAGCGGGCACTTATACTGTTTCCCTGACGGTTACCGATGATAAGGGATACAATAATACCGAGACCAGAAAGGATTATATCGTTGTCGCAGGTGGCTGGGGACCGGGTGCTACGGTCGCCAGTGCCTGGAATGGTTTCCTGACCTTTGGCAGGGTGATATTGAATATTTTAATCTGGCTGGGAATTTTCAGTCCGGTCTGGCTGATTACCGGCGGTCTTATCGCCTGGGGAATTTACCGCAGGAGGCGCAAAGCTGGTGTCTAAACCAAGGTCCACAGGCACTGCCGGTTAGTATTGTATTTGTATAATTATAATTAAACCCAGTTTACCAGTGTGACATTGCGGAGTAAAGACTTGAATCGAAATAATTCGCTGGCTGAAAGCCAGATCTGGCAGCTATTGTTCTTTGCTGCAATTCTGATCATTATTTTCTCAGTACTGTTTCATACCATTTATGATATACAGTATTCGGGAACCGGTCTGTTTTTTGATTACGCATCCAAAATCATGCAAGGAAGTCTACCCTACCGCGACTTTTCCCTTGAATATCCACCATTTGCTCTTTTCTTCTTTCTTATCCCCAGGCTTTTTACAGCAAACTACGTCACTTATGCCGTCCTGTACGGGATCGAAGTTTTTGCTTTCATCCTCATCGGCCTGATATTGGTTTATCAGATTGCTCTTCAAAGACATCTTTCACCATGGAAGCTGATGGCGGTTTATACTCTTGGTATTCTGGCAATCGGACCTATCACCGGCCAGCATTACGATATCTTTCCCGGGGTACTGGTTTTGCTTTCGATTTATTATTTCTGGCAGGAGAAGCAAGGATTAAGCTGGTTCCTCCTGGCCTTGGGTACCCTGACCAAAATCTTTCCCGCTGCGATTGCTCCTCTTTACCTGATAAATTATTTATACAGGAGACAGTACCGGCAGATCGGAACCGGTGTTTTGACATTTGCGCTGACCAGCCTGGTTATTTTGCTGCCTTTTCTGATTATCAGCCCGGCTAGCCTGTTTAATCTTTACAATTATCACGCCGAGCGAGGGATTCAGATCGAAAGCATGTATAGCTCCGTGATGTTGGTTCTGGATAAACTGAATTTCATCTCCATCCATCCAACTTTTGCTTTTGGTTCATGGAATGTTGCAGGTTCAGTGGAAAACTTTCTGGCTGGTATCTCAACAATCCTGCTGGTTTTAGCTCTATTAGCTCTGTATGCCGGTATTTACCGCCGGCTCAGGGTGGAGAAAGCTCAGGTCACGGATATCGGCTCCTGGTCATTTATGACCGTACTGGTTGTCCTGATTACCAGTAAAATACTTTCGCCCCAATACCTTATCTGGCTGATTCCTTTGCTGCCTCTGGTGTCCGGTAGATTTCGTTACGCCGTCTGGGTTATTTTTGTTGTGATGGGAGGATTAACCTACTACATTTTCCCCCATGCTTACCTGAAGCTCATCGATTTCAATACCCTGCCGGTGATTGCCCTGCTGGGACGTAACCTGCTGCTGGTTGCGATGCTGGTGCTGGTCTGGTTTTCAGCGGATAGAAAGTTACCTGAACTAAAAGAGTGAGCGTTCAGGTAATCGAAATTGTACGCCTGGAACTGGATTTGATAAAATTAAGGAAGCAGAATAAATACTTTACGAGGCACGTAAATGGCGATTATTCCAATTCGGACGATACCGGATCCGGTGCTCAGGCAAAAGGCCAGAAAGGTACCTGGAATTGACTCATCCATCCGTCGGTTGATTGACGATATGATTGAGACGATGCACGAGGCTAATGGGGTGGGATTGGCTGCCCCGCAGGTGGGAGTTTTACTGCGGGTGGTGGTAATCCGTCTGCCGGAAGAAGGAGCAGAAGATATCGTCCTGATCAATCCGGAAATCATCAGGAAATCCGGTGAGCGGATTGTTGAAGAGCGTTGCCTTAGTATTCCCGGGTATGCCGGCATGGTGAAAAGAGCCTGTAATGTTACCGTTAAAGCCCGGGACGAAAACTGGAAGGAATTCCGTATCAAAGGCGACGAACTGCTGGCTCAGGCACTTGAACACGAAATTGATCATCTAAGCGGAATTCTTTATATTGACAGGCTGGAAAGCCCGGAAAAACTGGTTAAAATCGAATCCGTAGAGGCTGAAGCATAAGCCATCGGCGAGTCAAATCTTTCCCCTCCTGAGATCAAGGGAGGGGATTATTATTATTAAGGATAGAATTAATTTGCTCGTAGAACAGGAGACTCTCGCTATAATAGGAGAACTTGATAAGTTCTTTATAGAGAGGCAGGTTTACGCCTGTCTGGTGGGTGGGTTTGTGCGTGATTTTCTGCTAGGCAGGAGCACCGCAGACATTGATGTGGCCATTGCTGCCGATTCACTGGTACTTGCTACCGAATTGGCTGATACACTGGGTGGCAGGTTTGTCCCGCTTGATGAGGTCAATCGTATTGCCCGGGTGGTGCTGTTCGCTGGAGAAAAGTCTCAGCACAAACGGCAATGGTATGTTGATCTTTCGTCTATTAAAGGGACTCTGGAACAGGACCTGGCAAGGCGGGATTTTACCATCAATGCCATGGCAGTTGAGATACACGCTTTTACTTTGACACAGGAATCAGCCGGGGTGATTGACCTGTTTAATGGTCTTCAGGATCTGCGAGAAAGAAGCATTAAAGCAGTCAGCGAAAACGTGTTTAAGGAAGATCCGGTCCGGCTGTTACGTGCCGTCCGCTTGGCAGCGGAGCTAAATTTTACGATTTCAAACCATACCGAGGATCTAATCAGACGCGATCACAGCCTGATTTCCAGTGTAGCAGGAGAGCGAGTCAGGGAGGAGTTACTGCGGATTCTGGCAGTTCTCAACGCGGGGAATTACGTTCATTATCTGGACCGGCTGGGATTGCTGACCGGTATTTTCCCAGAACTCGAAGCTTCGAGAGGATTCGAACAGCCGCGGGAACATCACTGGGATGTCCTTAACCATTCTTTGGAGACGGTAAAAGCGGTAGATTTTCTCCTGCGACAGGATTCCCTTGAATATGGCTCTGCTGAAATTCTGGCGGCGGTACCCTGGTCGGAAAAATTAAGCCAGCATTTCGCTGCAGATATGGGAAACGGGGTGAGCCGTCTGGCGTTGCTAAGGCTGGCTGCTTTGCTGCATGATATCGCCAAGCCTGATACACAGGTCATAACCGGAGAGAGAATGCGTTTTTTCGGGCATACAGAACAGGGTGCCGAAAGGGTGGTAAATATTCTGGAAAGACTCAAGTTCAGCAACAAGGAAATCAAACTGGTTGAACTGATGGTTCGCTATCACCTGCGCCCAACCCAGATGGGAAATCAGGGATTACCGACTCATCGCGCTATTTATCGCTACTTCCGGGATACCGGGATGGCAGGAATTGATATCCTGTTTTTAAGTTTGGCTGACCATCTGGCAGCCCGCGGACCGAAACTGGATATCAAAGAGTGGAGAAGGCATGCGGATCTGGTAAATTATGTACTGACGGAGTACCTGAAGAAGGAAACCATCGTTGCTCCTCCCAGGCTGGTTGATGGGCATGACCTGATCAATATTTTCGGATTGAAACCAGGTCCCTGCATTGGAGAAATACTTGAAGCGGTCAGGGAAGCGCAGGTTGCCGGAGAGATTTCCAGCCGTGAAGAGGCTTTATCTTATATTCAAAATCGTTTATTATATTAAAGAATAAAATATTGAGAGCAGGTTGGTTATGAGAAGCAATTACATCATGTTCATCATCATCCTCGTGATACTGGCAATTGCTGCAACGGTGGTATTGCCAGTGGATAAAGGTCTTCTTCTGGGTCGTCCAATTAAGCTGGGACTGGACCTGAAGGGTGGTGTTCACCTGGTCTATCAGGCAGATCTTTCGGGAATCCCGGAAGCGGATAGAGCGGGTGCGCTGGACGCAGACATCGCGGCTATCCGCAGTCGTGTGGATGTCTTCGGGGTAACCGAGCCGCTAATCCAGCAACAGGGCGAAGACCGCGTACTGGTGGAGTTGCCCGGAATCTCTGATGTGGATAAAGCCAAGGCAGTCATCGGTCAAACCGCCATCCTGGAATTCGGTGAACTGGCGACGGATCCAAACGATCCGGCGATTAAATGGCGCAACGAACTGGGCAACTGGAAACCCGCTACAGGTACGGTTAACGGACAGGAAAAAGCCCTGACGAGCGCTTATTTCAAACAAAATACATACGTAGGTGCGGACAACCTTGGCAGGATCATCCTGCATTTTGAATGGGATTCTGAAGGAGCCCAGCTTTCAAGTCAGATTACCCAGAGGTTGATCGGCAAACCGCTGGGAATATTCTCCGGTGATCATGCCCTGCTGGGCGATGACGGGAAACCGATCGCTCCCACCGTTCAGGCGCAGATCACGGATCAGGGTATCATTGAAGGTTTGAGCCAGACGGAAGCTACTCAGCTCTCCAAGCTGCTCAATGCCGGCCGTATTTCGGTCCCCCTGAACCTGATTTATGAGCAGACGGTCTCGCCGGTTGTTGGTGCCGATTTTGTGGGCATGGCGGTGAAAGCTGGAATTATCGGCATTATCCTGGTAATGCTCTTCATGATCATCTACTACCGGTTACCTGGCTTGCTGGCGAGCATTGCTCTCGTGATTTATGCCGTGGTGGTACTGGCGATTTTCAAGTTGATTCCGGTTACATTGAGTCTGGCTGGTATCGGGGGCTTTATCCTTTCCCTGGGTATGGCGGTGGATGCCAATGTGCTGATCTTTGAAAGGATGAAAGAGGAATTATTCATGGGGAGGACGCTAGGAGCTGCGATTGAAGCCGGTTTCAAACGTGCCTGGTCAGCGATTTTCGATAGCAATGTCACAACTGTCATAGCCTGCATTGTGCTAATTTTACTTGCCAGCAATATCGTAGCCAGCGGTCCGGTCATGGGGTTCGCCGTTACCCTATTGATCGGTGTACTGGTAAGCATGTTTTCGGCCATCGTGGTGACCCGGACATTCCTGCGCCTTTTCATCGGTTCACGGATCTCGCGTCAGGTAGCCTTATTTACTATGTATACAGGTGGAAAATAGTATGAACATAATGGGAAAGAGAAACTGGTTTTTCATCATTAGCGGAATTATCGCTCTGGCGTGTATCATATCACTGGCGACCACGGGGTTAAAAACTGGAATCGAGTTCAGTTCAGGCTCAATTCTGAATATCACCTTCAATAATCCAGTTGATAAAAGTGCTTTAAGACAGGAGCTGGATAAAGCGGGGTATAAGGGTGCGCTGATCCAGACAGCAGGAAATGAAAGTAGGGATTTTATTATCCGTCTTCCGGCTTTGGATGATGCTGCGAAAATCGCACTGGTCAATGATTTACAGGCAAGCCTGGGCGATTTCAAGGAAAACGAGTTTGATAAAATCTCGGCTATGATAGCTTCCGAAACCTCGCGGAATGCTGCTATCGCCGTGGTGATTGCTGTGGTTGCGATGTTGCTTTATATCGCCTGGGCTTTTCGCCGGATGCCCAGCCCCTTCCACTTTGGTGTTTGTGCTATCGCTGGCCTGGTTTTTGATACCTTGCTGGCACTGGGAATCTTCTCAATCCTGGGAGGCATTCTTGGTTGGGAAATCAATCTGATGTTTATTACCGGCGTTCTGGCAGTAATCGGTTACAGCATTAACAATACGGTTATAGTTTTTGATAGAATTCGGGAAAATGTCAGCCGTGGTATTAGCGCTGATTTTGCCGTTGTAGTAAACCGCAGCATAGTTGAAACTCTGGGGAGATCATTTAATACCAGCCTCACCACACTTTTCACCCTGTTTGCCCTCTTGCTCTTCGTGGGAGCGTCCATCCAGAACTTTGTGGTGGTATTGATAATTGGCGTGCTTGCTGGCATCTTCAGTTCTACTTGTATTTCGCCAGGATTGCTGGTTACCTGGCAGAAACGGGAATTAAGCAAAAAAGTCAGGGCAGGAGCGGAAGCAGCCAGGGTCAGAAGTTAAAATGATAGCGGGAAGTCGGACAGCCCGGGTCTCCTCTTTCGCCGTTGCCGGGCTGGTCGTGATCAAGATCATAGCCGGTGTCTTTACCGGTAGCCTCGGTATATTTGCCCAGACGGCGGACAGTGCGGTTGAACTGTTCGCCGTTATAGTTTCGTTTATCACCCTGCGTGTGGCTACGAAACCCGCCGATAGAGAGCATCCTTTTGGTCACGGGAAAATGGAGACCGTGGCAGTGGTAGTTCAGGGTCTGCTGATTTTTCTGATTGGCATCATCATCAGCTATTTTGCTGTCCAGAGAATTCTCAATCCTGCTGTTCTGAGGTATTCCGAAATTGGAATGGTGGTGATGGCTTTTTCGATTCTGGTCAGTCTGTTCCTGTCCAGATACATGCTCGGCAAACAGCAGGCGGTGAAATCCAGTTTTCTGGCGGGAACCGCTAAAAACATGGTAGCTGATATCTTCAGTGCACTGGCTGTCCTCGCAGGAATGGTGGTAATCCGGTTTACCGGTTGGCAAATCCTTGATCCCGTAATAGCACTCTTGATTGTCCTCTGGCTTTTCAAGATGGCAGTTGATATAATGCGCAGGTCTTCACCCGGTTTGATTGATGAAAAATTGCCTTCCACTGAGGAAGAAATCATTAATTCAACCATCATGGAGCATTGCTCACAGCTCCTGGGCTATCACAGGTTGCGGACCCGTAAATCGGGTTACCAGAGGTATATTGATTTACATCTGGTAGTACCGAGGGGTACCAGCGTAGCCGATGCGCATTGGATTACCGAGCATCTGGAGCAGGATATCCGTCGTAAATTGCCGCATACCAGCATGATTATTCACATCGAACCCTGTGATAGTAACTGTGCTGAATGTACATTCCCCTGCAAGCAAAAGCAGAATCAGGTTAATCCAGAGCATGGATCTTAAGAATTTGCCGGATCAAGCCGCGGATGTCCGGGTGTCCGGTTTCATACAGGGGTGGACCAATAGGATCGATTATTTCATCAATGTTTGCGCCTGTTAACACTTCAAGAGTTGCCATGACCGAGGCTGCCAGAGCAGCCAGATGGTATCCTCCTTCCAGGATGAAAACAACGCGGTTCTGGCACAGCTCTGCTGCCAGGTCTTTAATAATCGATGTCATCCGGACAAAGCCTTTGATACTGCATTGCATGGAAGCCAGTTCATCAGCCCAGTGGGAATCGTAACCGGCTGAGACCAGAATGATCTCCGGTTTATAACGGATTAAAGCGGGTTTGATGATTGTTTCAAAGACCTGGATGTATTCTTTATCTCCACAGCCGGGTGGCAGAGGAATATTGATATTGGTGCCACAAGCTGCTCCTGAGCCGGTTTCATCAATTTGTCCTGTACCCGGGAAAAGCGGATACTGGTGTGTGGAAATGTAAAGCACGCCTGAATCTGCATAAAAAGCAGATTGCGTACCGTTACCATGGTGGACGTCGAAGTCAACTATTGCAACCCGGGCTGTTTGATATTTTTTCTGAAGATAGCGTGTTGCGATGGCGATGTTATTAAACAGGCAAAATCCCATTGCCCGGTTAAATGTGGCATGATGACCCGGCGGTCTCACCAGGGCAAAAGCACAATCCACATGCCTTTCGATAACCTCTTCGGCTGAGCGAATTGCACCTCCGGCTGCGTAAAGCGCTGCTTCATACGAATCGGCAGAGATTACCGTATCGGAATCTATGTAGCCGCCGCCGTCATTGGCGACATCGTGGATAAACTGTACGTGGCTCTTGCTGTGTATCAGGGCAACTTCATCCAGGGTGGCAGGACGTGGAGCAATCCTGATCAGTGCAGAATCCAGGCGGCTTTGCTGTATAGCAGAGAGAATGCATTTCAAACGACCTGCGTGTTCGGAATGTGTACCGGTATCATGTTTCAGATAGACCGGGTCAAAAACTAAACCAGTTTTCATGGAGTCCTCCCTGGGACAGGCGAATCCAATCAGATGATAGCAAATAGTACGCAAATGATCAAATTATACGATGATTGGAATGCGAAGTTACATTTTAACTGATTCAATTCGCGATATTGCACCTGATGTTCGGTAGGGTTATACTTTAGTTCAAAGCGAGGTTATAAGGAGCCAGGGATGGCATTTCGCTCAGTTTATATTACTTTTAAAGATGAAGAGGAAGCTATCAGGATCGGGGAGATCCTGGTTCAGGAAAAATTGATTGCCTGCATAAACTATTTTCCGGTTAAATCAATTTACTTCTGGGAAGGCAAGGTCGAAAAGGCAGGTGAAGTAGCAGCAGTTTGCAAGACGCGGGCAACTCTGGTCGCCAGAGTAATTCAGAGGGTAAAAGAATTGCATTCTTATGCAGTACCCTGTATAGTTTCATGGGTGATAGAGCGCGGTAATACCGCTTATTTAAAGTGGATTCAGGGTTCTACCCTGGAGGATGGGCAATAATGGCGCTGGACATGGCAAAAGTGGCTCCCCAGGTCGCTGAGATGACCGCCAGAATCAAACAGGAGAGAAAAGGTCTACTCGAACGATTGAAGCTGGCGTGCGATAAGTTGTGCAGTGGAAAACCGGATCTGGAGTTGTTAAAGCGCAAGATTGAGACAGCCAGAACCCCGTGGGTGGTTGCTGGGATTTATGAAGGATTCGGGCAGCGATTTAGCGTATCACTGATACCGGATGCCTATACCGTAGTAGCTACCGACGGCTCGCATATCAGCGTTGATCGCCACCGATTTGCACGCTGCTACCTGATCAATATCGGGTCGGTGAGGCTACAATATGGTCAGAATCCCCTGGCAGAACTGGAGAGCGCTCCTGTTCTTTACTCTTGCGAACGGGATCTGGTAATAAGATGTGGAGAAGGGCGTAACCGCGAACAGGCAATTGAAGGAGCTTTGCTGGACATCAAACGTTCGGTCGAGGAGGTCAGGAAACTGGCAGAAATACTGGAGAATCCTTCTCTGGCGGGCAGGATTCTGGCTCTGATGGATGGTTCTCTGGTGCTTTTTGGGATGGAGAATTATCCTGAATTTGTGGTGGAAGAAATGCTGGACAGGGGCTTTTTGAAAGCCCTTGCCAGGATTAATCAGATAGCAGAATCGAAAGAGCTGGCACTGGTGAGCTATATCAGCTTTCCGCGGTCTATAGATGTGGTGAATGCTCTGAGAATTGCCTGCTGCCCTTTCCAGACGGTGAATTGCGAGCATAACTGTCCTTCTGGAGAAGCTCCCTGTGAGACGGTTGGCGAAATAAATGACCGCTTGCTTTTCGAGCAGGTGCTGAATGCTGGTGAGCGTTCATGCCTTTTTATTAATCCCTCCCTGATTATGAAGCGCTACGGCATAAACAGGGTCTATTTCTTTTATCTTAAAGTTGATGAGGAGATCGCCCGTGTGGAGGTGCCTGAGTGGGTAGCACGGCAACCCGGTCTGGTTAATCTGGCGCATGCGCTGGTTCTTGACCAGTGCCGTCGCGGACAGGGTTACCCCGTGGCTCTGAGCGAAGCCCATGAACAGGCTGTGGTAACCGGCGCTGAAAGAAAGGAATTCTGGACTCTGGTGGAAGGCTATTTTACAGAGGACAGGCTACCGGTGGTTTTCTCGGGTAAGAGCCGGAGCAAGCGCACCCGCTGGATTTGATCGGCTTTTGCCTGCAATATCATGTTCCAGGAATTTAAGGGGTTTCTTAATCCTGGCAGTGCGCTACCCGTTGATACAACTGAGGGTAATATTATGCTGGAGAATCAGAAAACAGGAGAGGTCATCGAGGCTTCAACTTCAGGTTATCTTGCCCAGTGTTATGAGCTTTACCAGTCGCCTGCGCTGGGTAGCCTGGTAAAAACGCGGGGTGACAATAATCTGGAAATCTTTGGTGTTGTCTGCAATACATCGACACTGGGAATTGAACCCGGCAGGAGACCAATTGCCAGGGGCAAAGACGCCGTCAGCGAGGAGGAAATTTACCGCTCCAGTCCGCAGCTTTACAAGCTTTTAAAAAGCGAATTTGATGTACTGGTCATCGGCTACTCTGTTGAGGGGAGAATTTATCAGAATCTACCTCCGAAACCTGCGCGTATCCACGGTTTTGTTTATCAATGCACCATGGAAGAAGTGCGCTTGTTCAGCCGGTGTTTGGATTTCCTGAGCCTTCTGCTTAATGCCCGTGTTGAAATCCCTGTGGAAGAACTGGTGATCGCTACTCTGAGGGAGATGGCGAAATCTTACGGTATTGAAAGGCGTGCCTTTCTGGTCGGGGCAGGCAAGGAGCTGGCAGTCCTTTTAAGCCAGGATTACGTGAGACTGAAAACTATCCTGAAAGGATTAAGATATGATGCAGGAGAGTAATCTCGGCGAAACGGTGCAGAAGCTGGGAGTGGTAATCTCCGGTTCTTTGACCCGGGGAATTGAGGTTAAACTGGATAGTTCTGCTTCGGTGGAGGATATGGCGGTAGGACGCTACGTGATTATCCACGGACAGAAACGCCGCTTCTTCGGGATGTTGACCGATGTTGCACTGGGGGTAGCCGATGAGAGAATCAATGCTACTCCGTCAGATGCTGCCGATCCTTTTCTGTCCACCGTTCTCTCCGGTACCGCTACCTATGGCACTATTCACGTGCTTCCGATGCTGACGATCAACGTGGCAGGAGACGAGCAAGGGTACCAGCCAGTGAAAACCGTGCCGAGCCATTTTTCCCCGGTCACGGTCGCTTCCCAGCAAGACATTGAGATGGTCTTCGGGGGAGAAGATGAAAAGCGATTTTACATCGGCAATCCTCTGGATATGGAGACGAAAATCTGTCTTGACCTGGCAGAGTTCGTCAAACGTTCCAACGGTATTTTCGGGAAAAGTGGAACCGGCAAAACCTTTCTCACCCGCCTGCTGCTGATCGGCTTACTGCAAAAAAGCGCGGCGGTTAACCTGGTTTTTGATATGCATAACGAGTATGGCTGGGAAGGCCGCAGCGAGGATAAAGGTTATAAGGTCAAGGCGTTGAAGCAGTTATTCCCAGAGAAGGTAGCAGTCTTCACGCTAGATGAAGAAAGTTCCCGCCGTCGCAGGGTTAGCACGGATGCCGTGGTGAAACTGGGTTACGATGAAATTCAACCTGAGGACATCTCCCTTTTGAGACAGACGTTGAATCTGACGGAAGCTGCTGTTCAGGCTACCTACCGGTTCGCTCGCCATTTTGGCGGGAAACAATGGCTTGATGCAGTTTTCAGGATGGAAAACGATGAAGAAACGAGAGAACTGCTGGAAAAACTGGATATCCACGAGGCGACCTTTAGCAATCTGCGCCGCGGGCTGGAACAGGTCAGGAGACTGGGTTTTCTGGAACCATCCGCTCAACAGAATCCAGTAGACCGGATATTAGGATATTTAAAAAGTGGCGTCAGCGTGGTGCTCGAATTTGGTCGCTATGCCGATTTAACCGCCTACATGCTGGTAGCCAACATGCTCAGTCGCCGGATATATAACGAGTACCGTGAAATGACCGAAAAAGCCCTCGGAGAAGAAAGTGCCCATCCTCGTCAACTGGTAATTACCATTGAGGAGGCACACAAATTTCTCAATACTGAGATTGCCAGTCAGACGATTTTCGGGACGATTGCCAGGGAGATGCGCAAGTACAATGTGACCCTGCTGATCATTGATCAGCGTCCGTCCAGCATTGACGAGGAAGTAATGTCACAGCTCGGTACCAGAATCACCTGTTTGCTGGATAACGAGAAAGACGTTGATGCTGTGCTGGCAGGTGTATCAGGGAAAAGTGAGTTAAGATCCGTACTTGCTCGGTTGGAGCCAAAGCAGCAGGTACTGATATTCGGGCATGCCGTGCCGATGCCTGTAGTTGTGCGGACGCGGGAATACGGATCAGAGGAATCACTGAAAAGCCTTGTCGAGGGCAGAAAAGAAGATACGTCTAAAACCGTTGATGAGGTGATCAAGGATCTCTGGGGATAGCAATAAATGAAGAATGTGCTTTCCAGGGAAGAGATTTTAAACCTGATTCAACGTGATCCACCGCTGGTGCGCGATTACGTCAATCTTGCCGAGCAGTTACAGCCCAACGGGTTTGACCTCACCCTGCGTGATGTAGCTTTATTTCAATCCGGTGGTGCGATTGGTGTTTCGAACAGCCAGAGGGTGATTTCACTGGTGGCATCACTGGCTTTTGATAATCATGGCTGGCTTGAATTGACCCCCGGCTCTTACCTGATCACCTTCAATGAAATAGTCAGTATCCCGAAAAATATCATGGCTCTGGGTGCTCCCAGGTCCAGTTTGTTGCGCTGCGGGGCGACGGTACATATGGCGGTCTGGGATGCCGGTTATTCTGGCCGTTCACAATCTCTGATGGTAGTCTATAATCCGGAGAATTTCAGGGTGCAAAAGAACGCCCGAATCGCCCAGCTTGTCTTTTTTGAACTGGGACAGGAAACAACCGGTTATAACGGTGCATATCAGGGCGAAAATATCGCTTAGAAATTATTGAATTAACCAGCGTAACTGGTCAAGTAATCATGTCACAGATGACAGAAACATTCGAAAGTGCTAAAATTGGCGTGTGTTACCTGCCCTGAATGTAAACCCCGCCGGATATAAAGAATCTGCCCGCAAGACCTTTAAACTGAACTATGCGATAATCGTCCTCGGAATCTGCTGCTTAATTGGCTTTATCACGTTTGCTATCCGGGGATCTTTCGGGTTATTCTTCACATCAATAGAAAGTGAGTTTAACCTGAGCCGGACGGCTACTTCCCTGATCCAGTCCATGTGTCAGCTCGTAAGCTGTTCAATCGCACTTTACGGGGGTTGGTTACAGGATCGCTTCGGTGCACGCAAAACCCTGATAATGGCAGCAATCCTCACGGGTACTGGTTTGCTGGTGATCAGCCAGGCTAAAGCGCTCTGGCAGGTCTATGCTGGTTACAGTTTTCTGGTGGCGATCGGTACTGGCTCAGTCAATGCTATCCTTATGGCAGTGGTTGCCAGGTGGTTTGTGAACCAGCGGGCTTTTGCTCTGGGCATTGTTACTTCTTCGATCAGCCTGAGTGCCATGGTAGCACCTCTAATTGCTTATCTAATCTCCGGGTATGGCTGGCAGAACACGTATCTTTTCATGGCAATCGCTGTGTTTTTGCTCTGGTTACCGGGAGTGTTCCTGTTGAAATCCGGTTCGCATCAAGCGGACAAAGCTCCTCCGGTGAAAAAATCGCAGCCAGTTGAGCAGGACGGGCTGAATTTCAAACAGGCGTTGAGGAGCAGCCATTTCTGGCTTTTATGTACACTGGCTATATTACATGCCATTTCCATGTTAATTGTGGGAACGCATATTATTCCTCATGCTCTGGATGTCGGTTTAAAGGTGGAGCAGGCTTCTATTATCATGGTGGTTTCCGGCGGTGCCGGTCTGGTCGCCCGGCTCGTTATCGGCAGGCTCACCAGCGAGAGTAACAAAAAGCTGATCATTATATTAAGCACGATATTTATGGCAGTCGCCATTCTCTGGCTTATTGTGGCAGATAATCTCTGGATGTTTCTGGCATATGCCGTGGTCTGGGGATTCTCCATGGGTGCCATTGATCCGCCTCTGATGTCCCTGGTGCCGGATATCTTCGGAACCTA
>Ga0123519_10000642_pt1 | contig 61346 bp, 65 predicted proteins | sample YelNatPaOPRAMG02_FD_87396 | JGI IMG/M metagenome (GOLD analysis project Ga0123519, IMG submission 87396) | Hot spring microbial communities from Yellowstone National Park - Yellowstone National Park OP-RAMG-02 (version 2) | ecosystem: Environmental > Aquatic > Thermal springs > Hot (42-90C) ...
ATCATTGACTTGGATCCACCAATTGGACCGACAAACGTGTTGATTGATACTGCTGGCGTCATCACTTGGAACGCAGCAACAGATGCGTTGAGCGGAATGAATCATTACAACATATACTTCAACGGAGAATATGTGGGTAGCACAAATGCAACAACCCTTACATACACAACAAACGGAACAGCAGGAAACTACAGCGTAAGTGCGGTTGACAATGTTGGCAACGAGGGACAGAAAGTCCTTGCTCAGCCAAAACCACCAGCCCCCTACTGTGGTGATGGAACCTGCAACGGAGGAGAAACCTGCTCCACTTGTCCAGCTGACTGCGGAAAATGCCCGTCAGGCGGTGGAGGAGGCGGAGGTTCATCCGGAGGCAGTTCAGGAGGCTCTGGTGGCGGTAGCAGTGGCACCATACCAAGTGGCGGAGGCTCCTCAGGTGGTTCAACAGGAGGCAGCGTTGGAACTTCCGGAGGCTCAACAGGAGGCAACGGACAGGTTGTTTTCACTCAGTGCAGCTCAATAGGCCAGCCCTGCGCAACAACAGCTGACTGCTGCGTGGGACAGTGCGTAAACTACAAGTGCGCAATTCAGGAAGGAGCAGGTTTGCCAACCAGAGTTGATATTCTAGCACCTTCAAGCGCGCTGCTCAACGATGTAATAGTGCTGCAGCTGGTGGATGAGGAAGGCAAGCCAATCGCGGATGGAACAGTGCTGATAATCTCCCCAACCAGAGAGTCTCTTGTATTAATAACCGACTCAGAGGGCAAAGCTGGCTTCAGGGCAACAGATGAGGGAGTGTATACCTACAGCGCGCCAGGGCACTACTTGGTTGCAATAAGAACAACCAACGTGATAAAACCAACCGAAACAACAAGTTTGCAGGAAACTCCAGCTCCAAAGCAGGAACAAGCACCGCCTTCAGTTGCAATGGCAGTCACATCACTTGCGCCATGGTTGCTTGGCTTGCTGGTGCTGCTCCTCATAGTGATTTTCCTGGCAACACGCAGAAGGAAGCAAAAGAAGTAACTTCACTCTTTTTTTATTTTTAAACTTCGCTAGCTTACTTGCCGCATGCTTTCTTCAATACTGCTAGATGGTTCTCTGCAATAACAAACCTCAGCTCAAACTTATCCCCAAGCAGGTTATAAACAACCATCACAGCCTGGCTTTTTGCCAGAGCAAGCTTCTTCTCCTCTGTGATGGACTCCACATAATTAAACGGAGCCTGAATTCTAACTCCTGCCTTTATCTCAATCCCCTGTTCATATAACGTTATAGAACCGCTCTTTGAGTCATACTCTATCGGAAGAACCTCCAGTTGTTTTCCCAACAGCTCCATCCTCTCACCGCTTCAATATTTAAACAATTAAATATTTAATTCATTGGAGTCATTCCAGCATCCATCTCCAAACTGGCTTTACCACCACTCTTCTCCCCTCTAATTTGAATTCATCCTCCTGGTTATACGTGAGTATCAACCCATCCCGCAACCCAAACTTTCTCAAAGCTTCCAACAAACCACCAAGCTCCCTTTCCTTATTTTCCTCATGCAATTCATAGCAAACCTGAATTGCAGAGCTTATCCTGCCGTTTTCTCTAACCAAAAAGTCACATTCATTCTTTTCCCTGAAGTAGAAAATCTCCCTGCACCTCCTTCTCAGATGAAGGAACACCGCGTTCTCAAGCATCTTTCCTCTGTCGGAAGAGAAGGAAACAGAGTTAATGCTTGATAAACCATTATCAATTGAGTAGACTTTCTTAGGGTTAACCAGTTGCTTTTTGAGAGAATAGTCAAATTTTGGAACTGTGAACAGCAGATAGCTATCCTCAAAATAGGAGACAAATGCAATTGCGCTGTTTGTTGAGCCTAAACTGAAGGTTTTTTTCAAATTGTTATACGAGAACTCCCTCCCTATATTCGTCAGCAGATACAGAGCCATCTCCTTCACTATTTTTGGGTTTCTCAGCTTGTGCCTGGCAACAATATCCCTTATCACTATATCCTCTAGTAGCTCCCGCAGTATATCCGCTCTATCGTATTTTAGATACTCAGGAAAACCGCCTCTTTTTAGGTATTCCTCAAATGAACTGAAACCTGGCTTCCTCTTTTTGAGAAGCAGCATTTCTCTGAATGAAAACGGAAAAAGCTCATGCCTCAGGTGCCTTCCGGTAAGCTTTGTTCCCAGCTCCCTGCTGAGCAGGGATGCATTTGAGCCTGTGATCACAAACCTCTTTTTCCTATCAAGCATGTTTCTTACAAACCTCTCCCATTTCTGCACGTTTTGTATCTCATCAAAAAAATAATGGCTGCACTCCCCATACTCCTCAAAAAAAATGTCATTGAGCTTTGGGAAGTCTTCAACTTCAAAACCTGCTGCACGCGTATCCTCAAAATTAAAATAATAGCATTCACCCACCTTCTCCATCAGCTGGCGCAGTAGGGTGCTTTTGCCGCATCTCCTGACACCTGATAGAACTAATGCATATGGCAAATTCAAATCAATCTGCTTCAAGCTCTCCCTCTCCACACCATACTCAAGCAAAGAGAGGTCAGCTCGCTGTGATTTTACAACCTGTCTCAAGGTTTCCTTCAGCATCATAATTATGTGTTTTTCATTGCTATTATTTAAATCTTTTCATTAGTAATGAACACTTTTGTTCACTGCTAATGAACAACTCGAAAAAAAAGACTTCATACCCCTTTCCAAAAGTGTGTCACAAGAGACACAAAATTTGTAGATAGTGTGTCACAGGAGACACACAATAGAAAAGAAAAAAATAGGGATACTCCTCCTTCTCTGGAAATGGCTGTTTGAATACAAACAATTGGATTAAGTATTTAAACACTGCAAACAAAACTCCTTTTGTGTCAGTAAAACACTTCGCTTTACTGCTGCTTGTCTCCTTTGCAGTAGCGCAGGAAACAGCAGTGATGATTCCAGGGGAGCAGCTCAACTTCTCATTTGGCGAGTCAACCTACCCAACTCTGCTTGTTGGTTTGACAAGGGAAACTGCAACGTTCATCATATCTGGACAGAGGGTTGCCCCATCACTCGGAGAAACAAAAATACTGGATTTGACGGATGATGGAGTTGGGGATATAGGGATAACTTTGGATAATATAATGAGCAACAGCACTGTGATTTTAACCGTGAACTTCTCTCCAGAAGGCAATGCATGCAAATCCATCAACTCCCCCTGCACAGAATCAGGAGACTGCTGCGTTGGGAGGTGCATAGCAGGCGTGTGCAACTACCCTCCAACCGCTGTCCAAAACGCAACAACAGCCGTTGAGCTTGACGCACCTCAGAATGTCACGCCAGGAGAAGTTGTGAATCTGAAAATAACAACAGAGGAGGGTGCTCCTGCTCCCGATGCAATTATTGATGTTGTCACTCCGTCTGAGATGAGAATAACGTTTATAACAAACGAAACAGGCGAGGGAAGCTTCCTCGCATCTCAGGAAGGAGTTTACCAATACGTTGTATACAACTACATCCCAAAAACAAACAAAACAACCCTCTCCTCCAAACCACTCCCGCCCCCGCCAGAGGAAGAAAAACCACCAGCACCTTACTGCGGTGATGGAACCTGCAACGGAGGAGAAACCTGCTCCACTTGTCCAGCTGACTGCGGAAAATGTGTTCAAACAGTTGTTGAAACTCCTCCGGAAAAACCAAAAGGAGTTGACCCATCCTGGCCAATGTGGCTTGGAGCAATGCTTCTGTCAATACTCCTCATCCTCCGCGTGATACTCCCGGTTTTCATCAAGGAGTAGATTGCATGGTGGTGGAACAGATTTTTCAAATTGCAAAAATTCATAAACAGCCCTCCCTCATCTCAGTTGTTGGGTTCATTTTCGTCTGCATTTCCACAATACTCGCTGTTATGAGCCACCAGCCACCAATGGGTTTCTTCATCATTGCTCTAACCGTAATACCTGCCGTTCCATTTTTCATAAGAATGACAATCTGTGAGGAAAAAGGGGAGGAGATACTGATAAAATTCATCTCAGCAATACCGCCAAAGAAGCTTGAGAATGCAAAGAAAGGTTTAGCGTCAATATATAATGAAATAATAAAGCTCTACACCTACTTCTTCATTGGCTGCGTGATTGGTTTTGCGTTCACCTCCTCCATCATGCCCCAGGAGTCATCAAACCTAGTTTTCGCAGATATAAAACAGCTCATGGTAAGCGTGATGAGCTCCTCCTCCCAAGCTTTAAATCAGCTGAACACCTCCAGCTTCCTTGAAATTTTCTGCCACAACTTCAAGCTGATGCTGATAATGTTAGTCTTTTCATTAGTTTACAGCATCGGCGCAGTTTTCCTGCTTGTGCTGAACGCAGCTGTGATAGGTTTGTTTCTTGAAGCAGGAATAAGAAGCATTCTTCCAAGCTTCTCCTCCTTTGGGGTGCTTGCCTACCCAGCTGCATTTCTTTTTGGCTCCTTTCAGGGAATTCTCTCCCTTCTGCCTCATGGAATTTGGGAGTTTTCAGCTTTCTTCATGGCAAGCGTTGCCGGTGGAATTCTGTCAGTTGCAATAGAAAGAAAAGCATATAAAAGAAAGGAAATTTTCAAACCACTTCTCACTGACGTTGTCAAGCTCCTTCTCCTTGCAACTCTCCTCCTTGCAGTTGGAGCGTTTGTGGAGTCCTCCTACTCCGCACTGCCTGAATTTTTAAAATAAAAAGAAAGAGAAAAAAAATCAAAGGTACTGTATGCTGTCTATCTCCAGCGTCATCTTGTCAAGCGCTTTCTGATCCTCCTTTATTCTACCAAGCACGTGAGGAGAGGTTATTCCTGTCATAATTGCTGTCACAACCACCTCATCCCCCATCTCTGGAGACAACCTTGCGCCCCAAATCACATTCGCATTCGGGTCAAACGCATTCGTCAAACCCTCTCCTATCTGTGTTGCCTCTCCAAGCGTCAGCTGTGGGCCTCCTGATATGTGGATGAGCGCTCCCTTCGCCCCCGTGTAATCCACATCAAGCAACGGGTGCTCCAGCGTGTTGTGAATAACTGCATTCACCTTATCCGTTCCCTTCCCCTCCCCAACTGAAATTATCGCAACCCCTGCATTGCTCATTATTGCTCGTATATCCGCAAAGTCTATATTCACCAGGCTTGGGAACATTATTGTATCCGAAATTCCCTTCACAGCTCTTGCAGTTACCTCATCCGCAACTGCAAACGCTTGATTCATTGGAAGGTTTGGCACATAGCTAACTAACCTGTTGTTGTCTATCACAACTACTGTATCGGTTGTTCTTTTCAGCTGCTCCAAACCCCACTCAGCTTTCTGAATTCTCGCTCTTTCAAGTGAGAATGGGTATGTGACTATTGCAACCGCAATCGCTCCCTGCTCCTTTGCAACCTCCGCAACAACTGGAGCCGCTCCTGTCCCAGTTCCTCCTCCCATCCCTGCCGCGATGAACACAAGCTCGCTTCCAGCAAGCACCTCCCTAAGCTTATCCCTGCTTGCCTCTGCGCACTTCTGCGCTATCTCAGGGAAACCGCCAGCACCCAACCCTTTTGTGATGCTTTTCCCAATCAGAAGCCTTTTATCAGCTTCTGTTATCTGGAGGTGCTTGTGGTCTGTATTTATCGCAATTGTGTCCGCGCTCTTTATCCCCATCCTTGTCAGCCTGCTTATTGTGTTGCACCCTGCCCCTCCTACCCCCACTACACAGATTCTTATCCTATCATCCATCTTTTCCACCTTTGTTTCCTCGGGCATTCTGCCCGTGTTTCTCAACGCAGATTCAATCAAACTCTCCATAATAACACACCTTCATAGTTGTTATACACAAAAAACATCAGCCTCCTCTTCCTCAAGCTCCCTATTCATATTCTCAATCATGGCTCTCAACGCTAACGCTTTTCTTTCCTTCATCCCCATACTGGTCACCTCATGAAAATAAAAAACTAACCAATTACTTCTATATCTCCGTATGGAACTGCTTCCTTTGCTTCCTCAACTGGTTTCCCAAGTATGCTTGCTCCCTTCACACCGGTTACTATTGCAACAATCTCAATCTTTCCGTCATACCCTGGTATCAGCCTTGCACCCCACTTCACATTTGCATGCGGGTCCATCCTCTCCGTGATAATCTCCCCTGCCTTTATTGCATCCCCCAACGTAAGATCTGAGCCACCTGAGATGTGTATCAAAGCACCGCTCGCTCCCTCAAAGTCCACATCAAGCAGTCTGTTCTTCAGCACTCCCTCAGTAGCCGAGGTCACCTTATCCGTTCCCTTCCCCTCTCCAACTGCAATGAAGCCAACTCCTCCTCCAGCCATAATTGCTCTCACATCTGCAAAGTCTATGTTTATCAAGCTTGGCTGGGTGATTGTCCAAACCAAACCGCCAATTGCCTTTGCCAGTATCTCATCTGCAACTGAGAACGCCTCATTCATCGGCAGGTTCGGCACAATCTTCACAAGCCTGTTGTTATCCAGTATAATCACTGAGTCAGTAACCTTCCTCAGCTTCCCAATTCCCTCGTCTGCTTTCACCCTTCTTGCTCTCTCCAAATTGAATGGGTAGGTGACCATTGCAACGGTGATTGCTCCCTGCTCCTTTGCAATTTCAGCAACAACTGGAGCCGCTCCCGTCCCTGTTCCTCCTCCCATCCCTGCACAAAGGAAAACAAGATGCGCTCCTGCGAGCTCCTTCTCAAGCAACGGTCTATCCACCTCAGCAGCTTTCGTGCCTATCTCTGGGTAGCCTCCAGCACCCAACCCTTTTGTGATGCTTTTGCCGATGAGAAGCTTCTTCGCCCTCTCATCTATCATATTGAGGTGCTGCTTGTCCGTGTTCACCGCTAACAGGTTGCAGCCCTTCACTCCAGCTCTTATCAACCTGTTTATTGTGTTGTTTCCCGCTCCTCCTACTCCCACTGTTACAATTTTGATCTGTTCTCCACCAAATTCATCCAATTCAGATGAATTACGCTCTCCAATAACCGATTTTATAAGTCCTTCCATACTGATCGCCGTTTTAACTTTTCACAACCACTCATTTAAATACTTTTCGGTTTGGAATTTTTTTTGCATTTTTCATAAAATTTTACGACGTGAATTTCTTTTTTGTTTTTTCAACCTGTTCGTGAATTGCATAATCCAACTACGACAGATAAAAACTCAATCAGCTTTTTATATTCAAAAATTCAAAATTACAACATGAGCAGCGTAGCTGTGAGAGAAGAGAACGCATTTCATCAGGTTAGCATCCTGAAAGCTGAGAATGAAACGAAAGGAAGGTTCATCACAGTGATGGTTACTCACCACCCCGAATCAGTAGAAAAAATTGCGGAGGTGGCAAGAGCTCAAAAAGTTAAAACAATCATTCTTGAGGATTCACCCAAAGCATTGATGGATGTGATTGAGGGAAGAAAATCGATTGACTCGCATTTGAGAGAATTTCTTTTGAATGAAACAAAAGGAAAGGTTGACTTGGAAAAAACTCCAGAATACATCCTCACCCCTCGCCTTGCCTCATACAAACGAAGATGCGAGATTCTGCAGGAGCTGAAAGCAGAAAACCCGGATTTGAAAATAATAATTCTTGAACCATATTACGACAAGAATGCGGTTGGTTTAAAAGGAGAAACGTATGAGGAGAGAATGAAACTTATGAAAAGCATCAATGAAAACATGGAGAGAGTTGAGCGCGCTATTGCAATAAAGGATTTCCTTGGTGCAGTTGAGAATATGAAAGCAGTTGCAAAGGACACTGCAAAGCAAATAAAAATGAACGATGAGATGAGAGCAAAAGCAGTTGTAGAGCTTAAGCTTTCAGGCAATACTTTAGTTGAGATGGGGGAGGGGCATGAAACGTTTGCAAAGGAGTTGGCTGCAAAGAATGCAGAAGTTTTAATAGTTTTTGCAAACAAGGAAATCACACAGAAAGTTTTCAAAGAGGATAAGGTTTACCCTCCTCTTCTGCAGCTTGTTCACCAATACATCACAAAGGGAGAGGAGGTTAGCAAAGAAACAGCGGATTTGCTTGCCGCAAGAGCATGCGCTGCTGCAGCGATGTTCTCCCATCAGATTGAAAGAATGGTTATGGAAGGGAAGAGGATGACTGCGGAACAGGATTATCAGATAATAAAAGCAGCAAACGAACTTTCATTTGATGACTGCAAGAAAATAATTCTTTAGCTTTCCTCAAGCTGAACTCTCTTCTGCATTTTATACATCTCAATTATCTCCTGAACAGTTGTTGCTTCCTCTGGTGACTTATCCTCCCTCAGCCCAACCATCCTCGGAAACCTCAGCGCATAGCCGCTCTCCTCCTTTCCTCTCCCAGCCGTGTGCGTTGGTGATCTTGTTATCTCATCCGCAGCAACTGTGACAACATACTTCAAATCAACCCAAAAGTCAGGTTTGATTTCAGAGTCAACCCTTGCGGGTTTATGATCAATTTTTATCTTCCCAAGCATCTCCTCAAGCTCCTTCATCTGCTGCTCTGAGAAACCCGAGCCAATCTTTGCGACTGTTTTGAAAACATCTTCTTTCTCATCGTAAACAGCGCACAGCAAACCGCCGAATTTGAATTTCGCTCTCATGCCCTTTCCCAAGAAATACCCAACAATCACCAAATCAACAGTGTCCGCAAGCTCCCCCTTATACGATCTTTTCAGCTTTATCCAAGCAAATTTTCTAGCGCCTGCAACGTATTCCGCATTCAAATCCTTCGCAACAATTCCCTCCATTCCCTTCTCAACCGACTCCTCAAAAAACTGCTCAAGCTTCTTTGGGTCGTCTGTTACAATCATTTCAGACAATTTTATCACATCACCGCTTGCAATCATTTTCTCAAGCTTCTTCCTTCTTTCCGCGTATGGTTTTTTTGTGCAGTCAACTCCATCATAATAAAGAACATCAAAAGCAAATAACTTCAGAGGATACTCCTCTGCCATCTCCTCCACTCCATACTTCCTTTTTCTCTGCATCGTCAATTGAAATGGATAGTACTCGCCGCTTGTTTCATTGTATGCAAGCGCCTCCCCTTCAAGAATTGCTTCTTTTGCTTTCACCTGTTTTCTCACTCCATCAACAATCTCAGGAAACATGTGCGTCATCCTCTCCAGCCTTCTTGAAAAAATCTCAACTCTGTCTCCTTGCTTGTGCAGCTGCATCCTCAGCCCATCATACTTTCTTTCTACAGCGCACTTTCCAATTTTCTCAACTATCTCCTCCGCGCTTGGCAGCCTCTCCGCAAGCGCAGGCCTCACTGGATTGAAAACCTTTATTTTGAACTTTCTTATCCCCTCAATTCCATCAGAAAAAAGCGTTTTCGCAACAAGCCCCAAGTCAGAACATAGATTATACGCTCTCTCAAGCTCCTCCCTCAAACTCTTATCTCCTGCTTCATACGCAGATAAAGCGTCAAGTATTGTCGGGTCTCCTATTCCCAACCTCAGCTTGCCAATTGGAAACCTTGTTATATACTTTGCTTCTTTTGGAGTTGAGTTGTTCAGCAGCTCCACCAACCCCTTTATTTTCATCTCCTGGCTTCCCGCCCCACTCATCTTCGCCATCTTCATAAAATTATCATAAACTTTCTGAACTGTCAGTGGCTGGGAGAAAAGTGACATCTGCTTTTTTGAGGAGAGAAGCTCCTCAGCAGTTTTTCCTAAATCACCTGTTTTTCTGTAAACTTCCTCAACTCTTTTAACTGGGTAACCTGTTGCAATAGATATTGCCTCCTCAACGAACTTCTCCCCCAAACCAACTTCAATTCCCTCAAAAGGAGGTGCAAGAACTCCTTGACTGAGATAGATGATTTTATCAATTTCATCTGCTTTTGCTTTTTTAAAAAGCTCCGAGAGAATGCCCATCATCTCCAGCCTTCCTCTCGTTGCCTCAAGCTTCTCATACGCTTCTGCAAGCACGCTGAACTGCATGGGAAAATATTTATTAAATGGAGTTTAAATTAGTTACCAGAAACAAGAGGTTGGGATGAAAAATAAAACTGCATTAATCACTGCAATTCTCATCTGCGAGTTGGCAGGAGTTATTGGCTCAATTTTCACATCCCCCTCAATTTCAGGATGGTACGGTAAACTGAACAAACCAGAATTCACTCCGCCAAGCTGGCTTTTTGCACCAGCCTGGGTTACTCTTTACCTTTTTATGGGAGTATCAGCTTATCTGGTTTGGGAGAAAGGAGCGAGGAAAAAAGAAGTGAGAGATGCTCTATCAATTTTTGCAGTTCAGCTCCTGCTGAACATTTTTTGGTCAATTTTCTTTTTTGGCTTGCGCTGCTCCCTCTGCGGTTTTGTTGAAATACTTCTGCTTTGGCTTGCAATTGTAGTTACAATAATAAAGTTTCACAAAGTTTCAAAGCCTGCAGCCCTTCTCCTCATTCCATACATACTCTGGGTGAGCTTTGCGGCAGCTCTCAACTTCTACGTATGGAAGCTCAACCCATGATTGACTAATCTATCTTCCCCCTTATTATCCCAGAATCAATGTGGGAAGCTCCACCAATGACTGTGTAGTTGAACTCTATTTTCGTTCCGTAGAAAGAATCACCCGTTGCACCTGTGATTGTTGAAATGCCGCTGATTGTCAGGTTGGCTCCTGGGGAGAGCACATACGGCAAAGCAGGATTTGGGGAGACAAGCGATACATCCTTTATTTTTATATCCGTGAGGTTCACCGATGCTTGCGCGTTGTTCACAAGATACAGAGTTATCCTTCCATCTCCTTTCACGCTGAAATCAGTCACACCAAAAACGCTTAAACCAACTGCTTCATTTCTCACCGGAACCCACATCGTTGGATTGAAAACACCTAAGTAGTAAAGCAGCAGTATTATCACTGCCAGAGCAACAAGCGCCCATCCATATGTTATCAGATACTCCAAAGCTGTCTGTCCTTTTTTCATCATCACCACCTTTTCACCTTATCAAGTAACCAAATGCGGATTGGAATACGGAGTGAGTGAGGAAGAAAACAACCAACGCGCATCCAACAAACACTGGAACAAACTTCAAACCCCTTGTTATTTTTCCATACCTTATCTGAGCAAGCGTGAGCGCTCCGAGGGTTGTTGTGAGCACAATGCATGCAATTGCAAAAATTCTCACCTCATCTGGGCTGATTATCGTCGCCTTGCTCCCTCCTCTGAACAGAATGCTGAATGTCCCTGTTGCCGGAACCTCTGACGGAAGCTCCATCCTGTTCTTCATAATTGACAAGCTCATCTCCGAGTAATAAAGGGAGGAAGCGAAGAGCACAGGCGCAGCTATCATTGAGCTGAAAATGATGAAGATTGTGTACATCAATGTTGCGTTCAGAACTTCCTTCTTCAAAGCAGAGGTGCTTCGTATATCCCTTGCAACCTCATCCAGCAATGGAGCAATCTCACCTCCAAGCTCAATCCCCTCAACAAGCAGTTTCACCGCTCTTTCCAGAGTTGTTGATTTCACCCTCTCCGACATCTCCTTCAACGCATCTGCAATTGGCTTCCCACCAAAACACTTGCTGCTCACAACTTTAATCTCCTCCTCTAATGGACCGAACTCAGGCCGCGCTCCCATCCATATTGCATTCTCAGTTGTCATACCCGCTCTAACGTTTGCAGAAATCATCTGCAGCGCATCTGGGAGAACCTCCTCTATTTTGGATGCTCTGTTATCTGCGGTTGCCACCAAAATAATATACGCGAGAATTTCAATAAACAGCCAAACTCCCAAACCAACCAACCATGCAAACCTTGCTTCAAGAAAGCTCAGAGAAATTTGAAATGCGACAAGCGCAAGCAGAAGGGACCAGAGGAGGGATGAGCCAAGGTAAACTCTCGGCTTCATTTTCAAACCTCCTTGAACCATCAGCTTGCCAACGTGCTTTACCACTGACTGCGGGAAAAGAACTGAAAAAGTTGTATAAATTCTCTCGCTTGTTTTCATATCAATCCACCGGAGGCCTCCTGCTTTTCACAAAACTTATGAAGAAAAGCTGAAAGATGAGAAGGAAAACGAAAACAGCTGGAAAGATGCTTCTCGGCACAAGCACATTCATAAATGACATTATGATAATCAACATTGTTATACCAAGTGAAGGGAGCACAACAGCAAGCACCATGTATATCATCACCCATGGGTTCAGCTCCTGCCCATACCTCTGAATTTCGGACATCCTTTCCTTTGTGAGCTCATTTATCATCTCCTCTATTGCATTCCCAACATCTGAGCCAACTTTCAATGCGTTGGAAATCTGCCAAAGAACTCTCCTGAACCTGAAGGATGGGTTTCTCTTGCTTGCCTCATTGAGCACGTCTGTCTGCGGCACTCCTGCGCTCATCTGCTCCACCATCTTCGCAAACTCCTCCGACACTGGTCCATAGCCCTCACTGACGCTTGTCATCGCCTGAAACAGTGGAACGCCTGACTTGATGTTTATCAGCAACTGCCTCAGCGCAGGTATCAGGTTCGCCTCAACCGCCCTTGTCCTCCTCCTAGCCACCACAGCTGGGTAGAAAATAATTGTGAGAAAAGACGATATTCCGACAAGCAAACCAGCAAAAATCCCAAGAAGCACAACCTCCCTCCTCACCGCATAACCAATGATGATAATTAAAAGAGCGACAAACAGAAAGTTCACAGTTGCAGAAACAATTGAAGCTGCTGCATACCTTCTTGGTGTCGTATCAACTCCTGCCTGCATCAGCTCAAGCTTCAGACTTGGCAGGAAGGATGCGACCAGCTCCCCCAACCCCTCCGTTTTTTTTGCAAGCCGCATCAGAAGTCCTGGGGGGAGCAGTGTAAGTGGTATTATCATCTAACCCGCCCTCTCCATAACTCTATCAGGTTCCACATTCTTCTTCACCATCTCCAGCACTCTCTCCTTATCTCTGTAGAACGCAGCAACAACCTTTCCCACATCATTCACATCATAAATTTTATTCTTCAGCATGTAGTTCAGCACCTTCTTCCTATCCTCCATATCCGCATTAATCTCCCTATTATTCATTCCAGTGAACAAGCTCAGCTCATCCATCAACCTCACATACTCCCCAACCTTTGTTATCTTATCCTCCCTCGCATCCCACCCAAAAATCTTGTTCACAAATGCTTTATTCTCCTGCGGCACAAGCTCTGCAATCTCAAACGTCCTCCTTATACCCGTTCTCCTCTGCCTGTACTGAACAACAATCAAATGCAACGCGCCAAGCATGCTTTCCGGGAGGTTTATTGGCGGGGTTATCAATCGGTTTCTTGTCTGCTTTGCATCATCTGCGTGAAGGGTTGCATAAACTGCATGCCCGGTGTGCATCGCCTCAAATAACACCTCTGCTTCCCTCTGCCTCCTCATCTCTCCAAGCACAATTCTGTCAGGCCTCATTCTCAGGGAGTTCACCATCAAATCCAGCATTGTCACCTCTCCTTTTCCTTCTGGGTTTGGCAACCTTGTCGTCATTGGCGTCCAATTTAAGAATTCCGGAAGATACAGCTCCCTGGTATCCTCAATTGATATCACTCTTTGGTTTGGTGGTGTGAAAACAAGGATTGCGTTCAGGAAGGATGTTTTACCGCTTGCCGTTCCTCCGCTTATTATCATGTTCATCTCATACTGTATGCACATCCAAAGCAATGCAGCCACATCCACATTCAATGTTTTAATTGATGGGTCGAGCATATGAACAATTGTCCATGGGTTCTTCGCAAACTTTCTTATTGTCAAGCAGTTTCCTTTTGTTGAAATTGGAAACACAACTGCATTAACTCTGTCACCTGTTGTGAGGTGGGCATCCATCAAAGGATTCAGGTTGGTTATCTGCCTCCCAACCCTTCTCGCAACAATTGAAGCATAGTTTGCTATCTGCTCCTCACTTTTTATCATAACATTCGTTTTCAACCAGCCAAACCTCTTGTGGTAAACCCAAACAGGCTCTTTTGAGGAGTTCACAACAATTTCCTCAAGCTCATTATCCGCAAGCAAAAGCTCCAAATCCCCCAACCCAAGCATATCATGTATCAACTTTCCTATCAGCACATCCCTTTCCTTTGGGCTCACATCCGTTATCTCCTTCATCACAAGCTCCTGTGCTTTCTCCCTGAATTTTCTCTTTATATTCTCAACTTCATTCGGGTCAAGTATCTCTGAAACTTTAATTTCAACGTTGCTTATCACCATCTCCTTCAAATGCTGCAGCATAACTTCTGTTGCTTTGCTCACCTTCACTTGTTTAACTTCATACGTGTTCACATACTCCTCAAACTTCTCACTTATCGTAATTTCAGCCGGAACATTTTCGCTCATCACCATATACTTATCAAGAATTTTCATCATCTCACCTTGAAAGTATTTTTCACTCTAGTGAAAAACATGGAGATTGGGTGGTACCATGGCTTCCTCGGCCCAAGCCTCTCTGCCTCAGCTTTCACTGTTTCAACCTCCAGCTTCTTCACCTTATCATAAAAGTCCGCAACCTTCTTCCTCAAACCCCGTATATCCTTCTTCAAATGTTTCGTAACAACCTTCAGCTCTCTTGCTTCTCTCAGCAGATACTCCATGTCTGCAATTGAGACATCTCTCACCTTGCCTTCAAGCTCGTTTATCAACACCTCATCCTTCTCCAGCCTTTTCCTTATATTCTGCTCCACAAACTCAAAGCTTTTGTGTGACTCCCTCAAATCCTTGTCAATGCTCACTAATGTGCTTGCCATCGTCCCTCTTTCCCTTGTCTTCTCTTCCTTTTTCACTTTCTCCTTTGGCACTTCCTTTGCGATGAGGAATGTGCCGAGCAGCGTGTAGTTTACATCTATCATCCCGCTCTCCTTGAGCACCTCCGCAAGCTCCTCCACCTGATCCTTTTCAAGTGCCATTGCGCTTGCTGCTTCCTTCACATCAACCTTTCCCTTCTTTTGCACATAATCAAGCAGTCTATCTATTATCGTTTCCACTCTCTCGGAAACTGCCTCCTGCGCAACCTGCTCCTCCTTCTTCTTCGCCATTGCACCACGCCATTTCTACTTTGGGAATTCTGGTTTATATGCCTATTGCATCAGCACTCAACAAAACTTCGGTTGTAGATGAACAACTTATTGTCAGTATTGTTTATGTAATACTGCCCTCCGCAGAGGTTGAAGGGAGCGCTTTTCGTCCTAAACCTTATCTCGGTGACAGCTATTCTATAAATACAGCTGTGCTGCTCGTAATCAACAATAACTGTTGTATTTGTCACAGTCACGTTGTACTCCTTCCCATCAATTTTCATTGGAAGCTGAAACTCAGCATAGTAACCGTTTGTATACATTGCGGTGTTTATGAGGCTTGCAAGCTGCCAGCATATCTTCTCAGCTTCCATTTTTGAATCTGCATTCCACCTCTCAAACTCCTTCCCAGAAGCATAAGCAGTGAAAACTATTATAATGAACACAAGGAATATCACGCATATCATGAACTCCACAGCTGCCTGCGCTTTCATCACGTAACCTCCCTTATGTTAACCTCGCCAGTTGAGTTCATAGTTAAAACAAGCACATGCCTCCCAGGAAGAGTTGGCATCACCCCACTTAAATTGCCTCTTGCCAACGCGTACACATCAGTTGTGCCACCTGTTGGAAGGTTAAGCTTGATATTCACCTCACGCCCGCTGAAACCAGCAGTGTTAACCCCTGCAGGAAGATAAATTTCAACAGTTGTTGTTGCTCCTGGCCCCTGCGCATAAACCCTGTCTGCAGAATCAGCAATTGCATCAACTGCAACTCTTGCCTGGGAAACCTGCCCTGCTATCTGTATATCCATCATCCCAATGTAAAGAACCGGCACAAGCACAATGAGGAACAGCACGAGAACGGCTGCGTATTCAATGCTTATCTGTCCCTTTGACGGCATAATTATAATAAACTGCCCATCCCTTAAAAATATATCTGAAGTGGTTGGATGGAAATAGGTTTGTCAAAGGAGTTGAGCTTCAACAGACAGAAGGGAGAGATAGTGCTGTTTGGGATGAGGCATGTATTTGTTGATGAGTTTCTCTTCAACACCCTGCTTTCTGAGTTTGAAAAAGAAGGTGGTTTGATAACGCATGCAAAAGTTTACAGAGCCTGCAAGAAGGCTGGAAGGGAATACTTCAAAAACCTGCTCTCAAAATCGGAAGTTGGCGCGATTATGAAAAAATTTGGTTGGGGCAGAGCTGAGCTTGTAAGGCAGATTCAACCTCTTTGGAGCGATTATGGACTGGGGGTGGTTGAGAGTATTTTATTTGAGGGAAAGAGGGTTGTTGTGAGGATAAGCAACAATATAAACGCAAGAGCTCACGAGCGCTCCTCCATCCCCGTCTGCTCATTCACTCAGGGAATACTTGCAGGAATAGCAAGCGAAGCATATAATGAAGAGTATGAGTGCGAAGAAACAAAATGCGTTGCGATGGGAGATTCTTACTGTGAGTTTGTGCTGACTCCTTCAAAAAAATAATCACTCCGTCAGCACGTATACAGTATCCCCTTCCCTCACTCTTGCATCCACTTTCAAACCGATTGACTGTCCAGCTCCTGCTCTTGCCACTGGTTCTTTGTTTATCTGCATTGAGCTCACAACCTGCTCCACAACTCCAGCTGGACCCTCTATTGAAATTCTATCTCCATTCCTCAGCTCATCTGTCAAATCCACCACAGCAACGCTTATCTTGTTGAAGAAATGGGTTACCTTCCCAACGGGTTTCTTATCCATACATCCACCCTCCGTATTAAATTATTTCAATCCAATATAAAAACATTCCTATCAGAAACAGCAAAGTTTAAATTATTGTTTGGATAAAGAAGTTTTGGGTGGTGAAATATGTTCTGGGTGCTGTGGTTCAGCTTGGTTGTATTGCTTCTCTCATCTCTTGCAGGCGTTTTCGCCTGGAATGGAAATTTGCTTGAGCTTGTGAAAATAAAAACGGCGAGAAATTTATGGGTGATTTCTGCAGTTGGGATAGCAATTGGATTAATCCTCTTCCTGCTCAGCGCAACAACTATAATAAACAACCCCGCGCTTGTTGTGAAATTCTCAAATCTCCCTGCTGCGCCATCCATCTGGATGTGGTGCGCCGTGCTTCTCCTCCTAGCCGGTGGATTCATAGTTGGCGTGCCAACCCAAGTTCACCAGCTTAAACTTGCGAGGCTCTCGAGGGAGTTCCGAAGCAACGTTTTCTACTTTGGTGTTGTGCTCATCCTTCTTGGAGTGTTGCTCCTCATCTGGCTTCTCCTGCCTGGAAATCAGCTCCCAGCCTAGCTTTCAGTTTTCAATTCTTTTAATGCTCTGTACAGCTCCAAAAAAGTTATAAACTCCCTGTCAGAGGGTTGAAATTCATCTAAATTGATAACCAGGTGTTTGCCAAGTGGTTTGATAACTGCTCTGTTCAACTGCAGCTCAGCTTTCTTCATCCTTCCTTTTAACCTCTCAATTCTTCTTTCCAACTCCCTCAATGGATTTTTACTTGCAGGACACACATACCTCCACACCCCACTCCTTCCACCGCTTCTATACCAATACTCCTTTGAACCCACCCTTTTTTTGTGAAATTTTGAAGCTTCTCTCTCCAAAGCAGCTATCTCAATTTCAAATGGTTCAAGCTTCCTTCTCACCTCTTCCTTGAATTTCTCATTTCCATCAACCCATATTGCCAAATTCATGAAGTAGTCATTATCCATTCTTATTTATATATCTATCTATAATGGATATTTTTCACTTCTTAACTAGATTTCATAGTTGTTATCGCATATAGTTCTTATCAAATTGCTCAACGCATCAGTCTTCTCCATTATAATAACCATATAGATATGGAAGGATCTTGCCCTTATGCTCAAATCGTGTAGGAATTTGCCAAGCGATGTCGGGTCGTTGTAAAGTCCCAAGGAAGCTAACCCCTCAAGAAGCAGGAAACCTCTCTTTCCTTTTGATGCCGCCACCAACCTCTTTGCAACTTCGTATAACTCTATTTGGAGGAAGCTCAAATCCGAGATATCCCTCACAAACCAAACATTCCTCTCAGGTTTATCCGTGTCAAGGAAGAAGGATTCTGAAGGAGTGTGCAGTATTGGGCTGCACGCATCAACATAATACAAATCCTCAGGGTTCATTCCATTGCTGCTGAGAAGCCTTGCGTAATAAGTATGAGGTCTGTTTATGCACGTGATTATCCCCGTCATCCCCTTGTCCTGAATTAGGAATTTGAACAGCGCCAAATCAAGCTTGGGAAGGTCTACTGCTGTTGTTATAGATACTGCTTCCTCTAGCTCGCTCTTCATCAGCTTCTCTTTCAATATATTATACAACTCTTCAACTTCCATTATCCTCTTCCCCTCACGCTGTAGTATGTCAGTGAAGTCAGAAATATCGTTGAGAAACTCCCCAAGCTCGGCAAGTCAATTCCCACATGCAGCAGAATTAACGGAACTAAAAATTCTGTTATAAAGGTGATAAAGCTGGTGATGAGAACACCAGCAATCATATACCTTATCCTCCTTTTCACCAGCTCATTCTCACATTTTTTGTAAAACATGAAAAGCCGGTAAATCACATAGGAGGTGAAAGCAGTCATGTAAGCGGTGAAGTAGATATAACCATTGGATAAGCTGAAGCTCATCTCCGGCAGCATGTACACATCAAATCTCAGCGCAACATCGCTCACAAGCCATCCAGCTAGGCTCATGAAAATGAAAACAAGCGGAGCAAGAATCATGAAAGCAATCTGCCTTCTTGAAGGGCGTTTGTTTTCCAACGCCATAACAAACATCAGAGCAATTGATGGTATGCACGGCGTGGCGATGTTTACAATTTTCATTATCAGAATTGCCTGTGCTCTCGCATTTGCAAGCCTCAGCGCAAACTCCCCAATATTCCACCAGCAGAATGAGAACATAAGGAGTGCAAAGAGACGGTTTACAAGCAGCTTCCTCCTCCTGAACATGAACACTCCAAATGATAGATTAACTATAAACGCAAGGAGAGGCAAAGCTGTCAGAACCACTCGCAGGTACGGTATTCCTTCCATTTAATCATTTTTAGTTTAATTACCACTCTATTTATATATTTCTCCAAAACAGCCACAACTCACCTGGCTGAGGGTTAAAGATTTATATTACATCATAATAAAACAACCTCATGAGAGCAATACTTTTGGCGACCATTTTTTCATTCCTCTTTCTCTTCGGTTGCTATTCCGCTCCAATTATAGGTGAAGGGGAAGTCCCCTTAATCACAGCTTCAAAAAATTTTACAATGAAGGATGGGTGGCAGGAGAGTTTCAAGCTTATTGTTGGTGATTCAACAACCACCCATAAGGTAATCGTGAGCAGCGTTGCGACGAAGGCAGCCACCCTAAAAATTGATGGCAAGTCATTCACTCTAACGCCTGGACAAACAGAGCAGGTTTCATTAAAAGGAGGAACAATTTTTGTAACTTTGAATAACATTGAAGAGGGTTATGTGAAATTCACCATATCTCTTTCAAGAGAAGGGATACCACCAAGCCCAGAAGAGAAAAAACAGAATGGTGCAACCTGCTCTGTGAACTCTGAATGTTTGTCAAATTACTGCAGCAATGGTTACTGCTGCTCATCCGGCGTGTGCTGTATTTCAGATGCTAACTGCTCTATCGGAAAGTGCAATACAACCACCTACAGCTGCTTCACGCCAACGTTGCTTTCTGACGGCTCACCCTGCACTTCAAATGCAGACTGCCAGTCTAATCACTGCAGCAATGGTTATTGTTGCCTCTCTGGCAAGTGTTGCCTTTCAAACTCACACTGCAGTTCAGGTGAGATATGCAACACAACAACTCACTCCTGTGTTCAGGTAAGCGTCTACACCGCGCTTGCGGCTCAGGAGAAAGCAAATTCAACCAACGAAGGAAAATTGATTGCAAGGTTCTCTGCGCTGTTTGGGGATGCAAGGGAATGCCCTGGAGGAAGCGATGCATATAAACAATGTGTTCCGTATATTTCAGTAAGGGCGGATAAACTATCCTCTTCAACATTCAAAGTAACCTACTCCTACTCATTTAATGGAACTTCCTGCTGCCCAACTGCCGATGTGCTTGAAATAACAGTTGACCTCAGCACAAATACCACGACACCACGTTGGATTGATACAAGCATCACCTCCTCGCTTGCCGACACTATGAACTCAAGCTTACAGTCAAACTGCGTTTCAGCACTTCCCTATATCGCATGCAAAGTTTAATGCTCATATACTTTTTATTCCCTCGTAGACATCCTCCTCTTCCTTTGCTGAAAGGCTCTCAACTTTCATTATCACTCTATCATTCTTGAACTCAAATCCCAAAGATACATTTCTTCCCTCAAAAATTTCCGAAATGTTTTTATACAACATCTCCCCAACTTCCATCTCAATCAACTCCATTTGAGGGAAGCTCGGGTCATCGGCGATCAAATGCTCCGAGCTTCCTCTATTCTTTGGCAAACAACCTCGCTATGTGGTCATTCAGCCAAAAAACATAACATCCTCTTCCCTCATCCTTCCTTGAAGCAACCGCATCCTGAACTCCCATCTCCCTGCATTTTGCATTTATCCTCTTCAGCTGAGTTCTTGCAGGCTCCTCATTTATACCAAGCGAGCTTGCCAGTTCCTTAACGCTCTGCATTGGTTTCTCTGAAAGAAGTTTCATTATCTGAATCTGAGTTTTTGAAAACTCATCCAGCACGCTCCTTTCAACTTCTCTCTCCTCCTTTACTTTTGGAACTGCTCCATACTCCCCTGCGTATTTCAACAACTTCTCCTTATCAATCTGATAAACATCCTCCTTTATTGCGCGCTCCACGCAATAGCTGAGGAATAGAAGGAAGCTTCGTGGAGCGCCTCCAAATATATCTGAAGCTAGCTCAACAGCTTTCTCATCAAACGGGGAGAAACCCTTCCCCCCAAAGCTTTCTATTCTCCTCAGCACAAGCTCCTTAGCCTGCTGTCTAGTTAGGTTGGTGAGTATAAGTTTATTCGCTGGTGAAATTCTGTTCACCAACGCATCTGGGAGAAGGGCTTCCACATCTGTTTCCTGCGTCTGAATACCAGATATTATAAGCCTGCAGTTCACGCTCATATCCACAATATCCTTTATTCTGTAAACTATCTCCTGAGATTCGAATATATGCGCTTCATCAAGGAATACAACAGCAACCTTGCCCTTCCTCTCAAGCTCCTTGTTTAAATACTCTGGAGTGACAAACGCTGGTGAATAACCAAAAAGCTTTCGTATTGCTGCAAAAGGAGCGCGTTTCTCAATGCAGTTCACTATCCTAAAATCAACCTCCTTAACTTCCTTTGGTGGTTCCTCGAAGAAAATGGAAATGTAGCGTGAGCTCTTCGCCATCTCCTCCTCCAGCCACCTGCAGAGGGTTGTTTTTCCAGCGCCTACCGGCCCCTTTATAAGAGCGTAACCACCACCATTCACCAAATACTGCAGAAGAAGCTCCCTCTCCTTCTCCAAGCCAACAATAAGGTTTGGCATGATTGTTTTTGCGTCTAGGGGATTGGCTCTCCACCCCAATTTGGAATACCACTGAGATGCTTTCCTTTCATAATCCTCCAAGCTTACTTCCATCTCCTCACCATACAAATTTTGTATTGCAAACCATACAAATATTCGCTGTATCTTTCCTATGAGCAATTGCTATTTGTATGGTGGGGTATATAAACCTTTTGCTTTTTGTATGGCAAAACGCATTTTTGTATGGTAAACCATACAACTATTTGATTCCTAACTCCCTCTTAATTGCTTCTTTATCAAACCCAATAATTATTTTGCCATTTATATCCACAACAGGCACTCCCATCTGCCCGCTTTTCTCAAACATCTCCATTGCAGCCTTTTTATCTTTTGACACATCCACATCCTGGAAAGGGATGTTGTTCTGTTTCAGAAAAGCCTTCACCATTATGCAGTACGGACACGTTGGAGTTGAATACACAATTACCCCCATACAAACACCCTACACTATTTTTAACCAACATAAATTTATTTCTTTCTGAAATAAAAAAAGAATCACTCAACCTTTATCTCTCTGCCTTCGCTTGTTGTTTTCACTTTCTTCTTCATTCTCACTTCCAGCACGCCGTTTTTATACGATGCTTTAACCTGCTCTGGCAAAACCTCTGTTGGCAACGAGATTGCTCTATAGAAACCGCCATAGCTTCTCTCTCTGTAGTAATAACCAGTTTCCTTCTCCTCCTTTTCCTTCTTCTTCTCCACTCTTATTCTCAGCATTGTTGGTGTGACGTTCACTTGTATATCCTCCTTGTTAACCCCTGGAAGTTCAACCAAAGCAACTAACTCCGCACCTTCATCAATTATGTCTGCCAATGGCTCTCGGAAATTTGCCGGCACTTCGAACTCTGGGAAACTCCACATCCTTCTCATCCTCCTTCTGAAGTTTCTTATCTCCTCAAATGGATCAAACCACCACTCCTCCATGCAATCACCCCCCTAATTTTTAATTAATTATTAATATGTTAATAAATTATATAACAAAACATTTAAATATTTAACTTTTTAAAATAAATAGTATGCAAAGAAGGCACAGAGCGTGTTTCATCATCAGAAAGCTTGAAACTCCCCGAGAAGAGGATCCTGAGAAATTTATTGAGTGGTTGTGCGAATGCTTTGGGTTTGATGAGGATGAGCTTGCTACAGAGATTTTCAAGGATCTTTTGAAAGCAAATTACAGAGGGAGGTATCCATCAAGCAGTGAGCTGTGCAGAGGAAGGGATGTGACGAGAGCTGCAATAATCTACCATTTGAACAGATTCATAGAGCGAGGGTTGGTGGAAAGAAGGGGCAGAGCATACTCCCTCAGAGATAGTACCCTTACAAGCACAATTGACGAGATTGAGGAGGATGTTTTGAGGTATTTCAAAAAGTTGAAGGAAGTTGCAAAGAAAATAGACGCAGGGCATAATATTCCTGTTGAGTGATTTGGAGGTGTTTGTATGAATCTTGTAGACAACCTTGAGCGCTCAGCTACAATACCAGATATTTTTGAAGTGGTGAAGGATGCAGTCAGAAAAACCATGAAGTGCGAGAGGGCGGGACTTATGCTAGGGCTTGCGGAAATGGGCGGGCAGGAAAATTTTTGGATTGGGGCGTTTTATCCAGTTGGGACGAATATGATTGTTATGAATAAAACTCCTCTCAGAAGAATAGTTGAAACCAATCCATCCCTGTTCAAATACTATTGCTTCCACGTATTGCTTCATGAGTATCTGCACAGCCTTGGCATTCTTGATGAAATAACCGCAAGGAGGGCAACGTATGAAATAAGCAGGGCTGTTTTTGGAGAGCACCATACTGTTACGGAGATGGCTAAGGATATACGAAAGTTCATTCCATACATCACCTATCCTGAATTGTCGTTCACCCCGCGGGAGTTGTGGATAGAGCTTGTGGATGGGTTTGACAAATCAAACATCACTTACATTATGTAGTCTGGTATGCGCCAAACAAATTCGCAAGTTTTTTTAATCACCTTTCCCAAACTTCTTTTATGAAAAAAACAACTATTCTGTTGCTTTTCGCATTTCTTTTTGGATGCACCCAGCCAGTTTGGGAGTGTTTCAGCGATGCGGAATGCCCGCAGCCTCTCTGCCCAGGAGTGAGAGCAAAATGCGATTTTGGAAAGTGCGTCACTGTTTACTCTAATGGGACTCTGGCAAATTGCACCAACCTCTCAATTCCAAACCCCGCTGCAAAATACTGCTTAGATAAAGGATATGAGTACAAAATAGAAACGGATGCGGAAGGAAACCAGAGGGGGTATTGCTACGTGCCTCTTATCCCTCCATCCGGGGATGTACCTGGTTACACCCACAAATGCGATGAGTGGGAGTTTTACAGAGGGGAGTGCCCCACCTGTATGGACTACTGTGAGTTACAACCCCATATTGCATGTGTTGGTTATTGGAACGTCTCTGGCAGCTTCCCCAACTGCAAATGCCAGTATGTTTGCTCAGGTGGCGTTGTGTGCAGCTCTGACTCCGACTGCCCGAGGGGTTATGTTTGTTACAACTCCCGTCTCTGCTCAACCACTCCTGGGGGAGTTGTGTGCGGAGATCAGGAAGGGGATTTGCTGTGCCACAAGAAATGCGAGACGAACTCCGACTGCGCATCAGATATGCCGTATTGCAGGGTTGTGAGCATATACCAAGGGGATGTGGTTTCAAGTGTAAGAATGTGCATGATGGAGGAATGCAGGAAGGATTCTGACTGCCCCCAGCCAAGATGCGTTGGGGTGAAAAGCATCTGCGTAGATGGAAAATGCAAGCTTGTTGATTCAAGCGGAAACCCAGCAAGGTGCGCGGATGAGATGAGCAAGGAGCTTTGCGAAACGTATGGAGGGCATTGGAATGAATGTGGTTCTGCTTGCGCTGGGGAACCACCTGGCACTGTGTGCATTCAAGTTTGTGTTGCTCAGTGCGAGTGCGGTGGCGAAGCAGGGTGGACGTGCCCACCTGGTTATTACTGCAGGCTTTCTGGCATGGTGGTTGATGAGGTTGGAGTCTGCAAACCATTACCGAATAACCACTAATTTAATATACACCCAAGTAAAATATGTTTGGTGAGCAGCATGAGAAAGGAGTGGGTTGTGGTTGTAATTATTATCATAGTTGCAGGCTGGTGGCTTCTCTCTCAAAAAAAGGAAGAGGTGCCGGTTGTTAAATGCCCGTCTGCTTGTGAGTATGGATGCATACCAAACACAGTGCAGTGCAGGGAAGCACCTCCGCTTGCATGCCCCTCAACCTGTTTATGGGGTTGCTTTCCAAACACAACAGAGTGCAAGCCTGGGGTTGTTGAGCCTAAGAAAAATCAAATAACAAAGTGTGGTGTGATCAATGAAAGCTCAGAGCTAGCTGCGCCGCTTACTTCACAGGATACATGCCTGCGTATTGAAAACGATGATGTAACCATAGACTGTAAAGATTATCCAATCCTTGGAGAAGGCAAGCTGGATTCCTATGGAATTGAGGTGAATGGAAGAAGGAATGTGACAATAAAGAACTGTGTTGTCAAGAATTATGCATCCGGCGTGTATACCAGCCACTCCTCCCGCATCTCACTTCTCAATTTGCAGACAGAAGAGAACATGGAGTCAGGCATTTCTATTGTATCATCAGATGAAGTGGTGATTGATGGAGTGAAAGCATCCAGGAATTTAAGATTTGGAATTGAAATAACTTCTTCAAATACCATCCAGCTGTTGGGCAATTTGCTCACAAACAACCCACTCAACCTTGTGCTCCACTTCTCCAAGAATTTAACTCTGCGCGATAATCAACTCTGTTCCTCTCCCAAAAGCTTGGAATGTATTGAAACAGAAATAGCAGTTGAATCGGATAATGTATGTGAAGAAAATAACTGCGGTGTTGTGTGCTCACCCTGCAGCTGAATTATGTATACTTCAGTTTCATAACCCCAAAATCACCGCTCACATTTGCCTTAACAAATATATCTCCAGGACCAATGGCAGTGACATTCACCGCTGCCAACCCACTTGAATTTGTAACTGCAGTTACCTCATACAAACCTCCCTCAAAAATCCCACCGTAACTAGTTTCAAACAATACTGGCGTATTCTGCTTAGGTGCACCAGTAGTGGCGTTTGTAACATTAGCAACAACCTCAAGATACGAGCCGGCAACACCCTGCAACGGACCGGTTACGTTCACTTTAACCTTGCCAGGTTGCTGAATAGTTGTAACATTCATATCCAAAGAAGTAGTTAACAATTTAGCTGCTCCACCCGCATACCAGCACATTATAGTTGCGGGGTTTTCTGTGGCAGACAGGTTCATATAAACCCGACCATTATTATCTGTAATCAAATTAGTTGTTGGGAAGAAAACCGCGTTAATGCTCACATTGCAGCTTACAGGCAAGCCAGGGCATGGGTTGTCGTATGCATCGGTAAATTTAGCTGTTGCCACTGCTCTATCAACACCATCATTAGATATATTCGTTGTATTAGCGCTCATGGAGGATTTGGTTGGCGGATCCTTGAATGTCACATTGGTGGAATTAGAAAATTTAACACTGGCTGTGCCGTTTGAATATAGGATGTATGCAGATACATTCGTGTCTCCAGTTCTTGTCGCTTTGATTGAAACAGTAACCTGACCATTGGAATCTGTGACAAGGTTGTAGCAACCGCATCCCTCCCCACAACAGCTCAACATGCCAAATGTTGGAGGCGTTATGTTCACCAACGTATCCCTCATTGGATTGCCATCTGAATCCTTTGCAGTGATTATTATATCTGAGCTGAAAACTCCATCTGCATATGCGGTTGGTGGGAATGCATCCACCTTAAGCACTCCAATAAATGGACTGAAAGTTATATTCGTGCTGTTTGAAACTGTAATCCAACTGGAGTTGAAGTAGTATGAGGAGATGGTTAAAGTGAAATTCCCGGAGACATTTCCTTTTATATCTCTTATAACCCCTCCCCCTGTTGAGTTTGTGTAATACTTATACACATCGCCCTCATCAATGGTGTAACTTGGGCTGTTTGCAATTATTGGGTCTATGCTGCCCCGGTAGAACACGTATGGAACCGGTGTTCCGTTATCACTATACACTGTGAAACTCACGTTTATGCTATCCGTCTCATTTGGCTTAATAGCTCTGGTTGCAGGCTCAATAATTATTCTGGAAGGAGTTGGTGAAATATTCAAGGTTGTCGTATTTGAAACAGATGATAGACAATTTTGCGGTGAAAATGGCTCTCCCTTGCATCTGTACCATGTGCTCACCTGAATCTGATATAACCCTGACGGATATACTGGGCTGAAGTTTGAGTAGGCTGAGCCATCGCTTCTTGTGGAGGTGCTGCATGTTCCATTTGTATACCTAGTATCCGAACATTCACCCGTGTAGGTTGAATAGGATGGTTTTAGAATTCCCCAGGCTCCATCGTACCACGACTGATCTACATAACCCCTCCAGTGGTTAACCAACTCATTGGGCTGGTAGAAGTATACATACGGTATCCCCCCAACTGGTTCACCTGTTGAGTTTCTGAATCTTGCGTTTATTATCATCATAGATGTTGCCCTGCATGGTGCTCCACCTGAGCCAATGCAGGGAGTTGTTGGGTTTGGAGTTGCGTTGATTTCAACATACGCCGGAACTTGGTAAAAAGTAATATTTTTGTATAGGTAATATGTTATATTAACAGGGCCACTTTCCGTCTGATTTTGAATTTTTATTGTCACATTTGCAATGCCTGGCGTGTTGGACTTGAGTTTATCACAAACCTTTCCAAATTCACTCGTAAGCAGACACTCCAGTGGTTGATTGTTCCCAAAAGTTCCAAGAGTTGTTTCAAAGCATACAGGAATACGACCAATCGCGCTGTCATTTATGCTAAAAGCAGAGGTGCATATTGTTGAATTGGTGTAGTCATCTGCTGGCAGCAGAGTTGTGACTACCTCCCTCCACCTCTGCCTCCCAACCTTCTGATTCGCCTGGTAGACGGTGATGTTTGTTGTATTGCTTACATAAATCCCGCCAATTCTCACCTTTGCGGTGACATTTGCAATACCTGTCCAGCTTCCGTTTGAAACCACATATACAGCAGCCCTTGGATCTGAGGGGGATGGCAGGCTACTGTAATCACCACACTTATAGCTTGTTGAACTACATAGAACCGAGTCAATCAGCACCCCATTGCTCTCCCACTCAACCTTCACATTGCTCAACCTGCTTCCAGTTAGGTTCACAACTTGTGCAATCACCTGTATTTTTGTATAACCATCATTTGGCAGTTGTGTGCCTGTGCCGTTAAATGTTTTTACGTAGAGGAGTATGGCTCCTGGCAACTGAAGGCATTCGCCAGATGCTTGGTAACATATATAATTCGGTGGGCAGGGAGTGCATATATCACATCTGTTGGCAAGATAGCCGTTGATGCAGTATTTAAAACCAGAACAGGTGTTATTTGAGCTTCCATCAGAGCACTTCTTATCTTTAGCTTGAAACACAGTGTTGGTGGAGTTAGTTATCGCGGAGTAGCCTTCCGGAGTATAGCTTCCACCAACAATTGTGGTTGTGGGTGTGGTTGAATACACAAATGTGTTGCTACCCGCAGCGCTGAAACATCCATTGAAGTTCGTAGTTGCATTCATTGTGTTATTCATAATAACTGGCGGTATCACATAATTATCATAATAACCCGCGGTAGACCAGCCAAACACATTTGTAGTCCCGCTTGAACCGCAAGTGAGATAGGTTCCATCTTTTTTAGACGCGTAGTAAAACTCCCAGTTGCCAGTATAAATCTGAACACCGCCCCTCTCAAAGAATACCCTTGGAACAAGCACCGCATCCTTGTCATTGCTTGCGCTGCAGTTAAAAACTTCCTCTGGGAGGAACCCATGCGCAGAGATTATTATTGACTCATTTGAGTGATTGAGCATTATCCTCCTCAACAGCTCCACGTCTCCTACAGTGCTGTTTGGGCTGAGCACCCCTATCCCATCAGGAGGTGAACCAAGGTATTTTGTTAGATTGCCATAAAGGTATTTATCAACCCATCCAGAGGTGTAATAGCTTGTATTGTAAAATATGTAAAGCGTCCTTCCCCCGCTGCTGCCCGTATTCGGATACCTCAGTTTAATATAATCCGCAATTGTTTTTGCCCTCTGCTCACTGCTCACAGAGTTTGTTATGTACACTTTCACAAACTTCCCTGCATACGCGTCAAACTCAACTGGGTCAGCAATGTCATAGGTGCTGTTATAACCAAAAGTTTCATACCCAACATTGCTGGCTCTTGCATTTTGGAGAGGGAGTGGCCTCATGGTTTTGAATGATGTTAAAGAAGGCAGTTTTGGAGTGCCTGCTGTTCCAATGAAATACCCATCCCCGCTCTGCAGTTTGAGGTTTATGGATGCGCCACTTACCGGTTGATTATTTATATTATAAAGACAGCCGCTCACCCCAATTCTGCCCTCACTACTCAGATACGTAGGTCCATCATTATTAAGCACCAACGTCCCAGCGGATGGAATGAAGCCAAGGTTTGTTGCATTCCAAACTCGGATTGGCGGTGCTGCTCTTGCGATAAGACGACCGACATGCACCACATTTGATGAAAAGTTAACATATGCTTTTCCCTGCCAGTCCGTTGCCGTTAAAGTAGGTTCAACTGCTGAATCAGGATCTGTTTTGAGCACCACATCCAACGATGGTACTGGATCGCCGGATGCGTTGTAGACTGTTACATTTACATTATAATGATCACCAACAGAAGCAAATTGAGGATACCAGCTGAATATCACGGAACCATTCGGTGGCAAAATGCTAACCTGAACAACCACCTTTGCAGTTGCGTTTGGTCCGCATGTTGAAGCATTGAGCACCATCTCCCCAGCAATTTGGGAGCTGTAGTTTGCAACTGCTTTTCCACTTGAATTTGTGATGCTTGTGTTTGTTGCCATATCCTCAGCAAGAAGCAAATCTGTGTCTTTCCAACCATCTGTTCTATCAAACATCACCGTTGCACCCTTAGCAGGTGTTCCATCTGGATAGAAAGCAGTGGCAATTAATTGCGTATCAAAAAACTGGTCAACCGGGTTTGGGTCTGCTGTTAAAGTTAAACGCCCAACAGGGCAGTCATTGCAGCAGTTTGTTGGATTCTCACCCAAGACATAATCACATACCTCATCCCCGCAAGCATACAGGCTTGGTGTAGCAGGCTCCATCGGAGTCCTTATAACTCCACTCAGAGTATACTCTGGCGCATTGGTGCAGTTGCCAGTTTTCACATAATCAGCCAATGCATTGCAATTCCTGTATCTGATTGAAAGCTTGAAATCAAGGTTCTTCCCTATAGGTGGAACAACTTCTGTGTCATTTATGAAAACAATGCACGAGAGAGGGGTGCCTGGCTTTATTGAATATGAAACAGGGTAGCAGGTTCCATTATACTCCTTCTTCCCAGCCACCCCAATATTCTCAACGCTTACTGTCACTGCATCCTGTGGAAACTGAATATCATAACCCAACCCATTCACCACTCTGTAAACTAAAACCATGCTCTTCCCATCAGGCGTATAGCCAAACCGGTAGGTTCTGCAGCTCATTGTTGGCGTGATTGTGCACTGGTTTGGAAGCATCTGTCCCAAATTCAGATAGCCAGAGTAGTAAGCCATCAACAAAACAACGAGGATGAAAAGTATAACCCATCCATAAACAGTGAGCAGCTCTATGGCTGTCTGCGCCTTCTTACCACCCATACACTTCTTTATACAAATAAATCATATATAAAACTATTTACTGATTAACCGCAATCCTGCCAAACTTCGCATATGGCTTGTTTGTCCTTGTTTTCAGCTCCTCAAAAACAACCTGGCTCACCCTCATTCCAGCTTTTATAACTATTGTTTTTTTTGATAGGTTCACTATTTCAAGAATTTGATGGTTTCTTGAACCTGGTTGTATGAAGCTACTTGTGACATGAACGGCAAGCCCCAACCTTGCAAAGCTGCTTCTTCCCTCAAGCCTCCCGGCAATGTTTGGAGGAAGTTCAATTCTCTCAAGCGTTTTCCCAAGTATCATCTCCCCTGGTTTCAGCTCCACTTTTTCTGCAATGAACCGTTCTGTTGCTTCCTCAAAACCAACCTTCGTCAAATCCACTTTTCTAATTCCTTCCCTTTGTTTCCAGAATTCATTGCTCAGTGTCAAATCAACTGAAGCCGGTCCAATCTGCTCCTCTTTTGGAGCTGGTGTTATTCTTATCACTCCTCTCCTCAAGCAGTTTCGTATATCCCTATCCGATAGTATCATAACAACACCAATTCAATTTGTTTGAGAAGGTATAAATTCCTTTCAAAAATGCATAAGCTTTAATACCACTCCTCCCTCATACTTTTCTGGTGCGGTATGAAAAAAGGACAGACAGCTCTGGAGTTTGTCACAACGTATGGATGGATGTTGCTGATACTGATCATTGTGCTTGGAGTGCTCATCTACATGGGTTTTCTGAACCCAGCTGCTCCACCCTCCTGTGTTTTTCAAGCGAACTTTGTTTGCAGAGGGTGGAAGCTCACAACAGACGGCAACCTCACCCTTGATTTATACCAAAAAACCGACCACCCGATTGTTGTGAAAGGGGTGAACTGCACCAAAGCATCTGTGGAAACCAATCCACTGCTTGCAGCCACATATGTTTTCATAAAAAACGATGACCATGAGCTTGTTGCCAACGGATCTAATATACGGTGTTTAAATGAGGATGGAAGCGTTGCAGTTGGAAGCATAGGCTCAACATACAGAGGAAAGATTTTGATATACTATGTTGAAAACGACACAGGAGTTCCTCACCTGGTTGTTGGAAGCCTCACAGCCCGTTATGAGTAAACAACCACAACCTCCCCTTCTTCCTCCCTCACTTGTTTTCTCTTCCTCCTAACTCTTCTCAAAATTCCCTCTTTTCCTTCGCTTTCTATCGCTTTTTTAATTGCATCCTCATTATGCCCCTTCTCCCTTTCCAGCTCCTTTAAAATAGAAATTGCAAGCTGCTTTCTCCTATACAAATTCGGCTCAGCTTCCTTCAGCATCTCTGAAACTTTCTTCAGAAACTTCAACCAGCATACCAAGCAATCACCACAGATGAAGCAATCGCATCAGGATGTATTTTATGAAAACAACCCAGTTAAGATAGAAAACAAATAGAACTGCGTCTATGCAATACAGCACCTTATCCAACCTTGTCCAGCTTTTTCTCACTTCCTCAAAATTGTATTTAACCATCCTCGCCTCCTCCATAAACCTCATGCTGAATACATCCCCCAGCTTCTTCCTAAGTTTTCTGATGTTCGTGTTGGTATCTTCTAAACCAACATCCAGAAAATACAGCTGATTCTCAACAGAGTAGAAAGCTGCTTTTGTTGAATACTTTATTGCCTTGTCAAAAGAAATGAGAAGAAGGGGGATGGAGAGGAGAGAGAGAATCTGCGGTATAAATAAACCTTTAAACTTATCAAAAAAATCATCCCTCACCTCTATCTCCTTTCTCACATCTCTTCCATAAACAACCCTTCCCTCATACTTAATCTTCCTCGCCATCAAATACTTTGGAATGAAAAAACTCCACCACGCCAAGCCCGGGTGGTTTATGCTCCCCCTCCTCCAGTCAATATCATTTGGCCCAACAACCTCAAAAGGTTTATACAACTTCAACTCCTTCTCAACACTCCTTATCTCCCTCTCCCTCCTTGCTTTTGCAGTTGAGCAGACTTCAGAAAACCTCGTGCCAAATTTTTTATCCGCCTCCCAAAATATCTCGGTTGCATTCCTCTCAACCACATCAACAAACTCCTCCCTCTTGCATTGAATGATCATATCAATATCGCTCACCCCTGCTTTGAACTCCCCTCTTGCAACGCTCCCAAAAACGAGTATGAAATCTATCTTTCTTGGGCAGGTTTTCACAAGCTGCGTTTTGAAATACTCCAAAAACTTTTCAACTCTTTCCTGATCTTCCATTCTAACCCTTCGCAACTCCAAGAGGAGCGAGCTTTGCAACTATTTTAGATATTCCGGCAAGCTCAACCGAGTTTACAACTTCATCAATGTTTTTATACGCGCCAGGAGCTTCCTCAGAAATCAGCTCCATCTCAGTTGCTCGCACCTGCACCCCCTTGCTCTCCAGGCTCTGCTTCACCTCACTTCCCTTATATCTCCTTATTGCCTCATGCCTGCTCATCATCCGCCCCGCTCCATGACATGTTGAGTAGAAGCACTCCTTCCCTCCTTCAACTCCCACCAGCACATAAGAAGCAGAGCCCATGCTCCCAGGTATGAGAACAGGCTGTCCAACACCCCGGTAGATTGAGGGAATTTCCTCCCTCCCAGCTGGAAATGCTCTTGTTGCCCCCTTTCTGTGAACACACAGCTTCATCTTCCTTCCATTGAGCTCATGCTCCTCAATTTTTGCAATGTTGTGGCAAACATCGTAAACAACCTTCATTCCCAGCGAATCCGCGCTTCTTTTGAACACATCCTCAAACGTTTCCCTTATCCAATGCGTCATCACCTGCCTGTTGCAGAATGCGTAGTTCACAGCGGAATACATCGCACCAAAATAATCATTTGCTTCCTGTGAATTCAACGGAGCACAGCAAAGCTCCTGATCAGGCAGCTTTATCCCATACTTTCTTGAAGCGTTCAGCATCACCCGTATATAATCATCGCAAACCTGATGCCCAAATCCCCTTGAGCCGCAGTGCAGCATCACAACAACTTGATTTTCATGCTGGATGCCAAATGCTTTTGCGGTTCTCTCATCGATTATCTTTTCAACTCTCTGGACTTCTAAGAAGTGGTTGCCTGCCCCAAGCGTTCCAAACTGAGGAGCCCCTCTGCTTTTCGCCTTCTGGCTCACCTTTGAAGGATCCGCGCCTTTCACGCATCCATTCTCCTCCTGCCTTTCCGCGTCCTCCTTCCACCCATACCCCTTCTCAATTGCCCACTGCGCGCCTCCTCTCACCGCATCATCCAGCTCCTTAATGCTCAAGCTCAGCTTTCCTTTGCTCCCCACACCCGACGGAACATTTCTGAATAATCTATCCATCAACTCCCTAATTTTTGGTTTCACATCTCCCTCTGAAAGGTTTGTGAGTATAAGCCTCACACCACAGTTGGAGACTATAATGTTATTTGCTATGAAATTATGGTTATCCCGAAGTGTCAGGTCATAAACTTCGGTTGGTTTAGTTACCTCACTTATTTCTTCTATCTCATCAAACAGAGCACCATAAGACTCAAGTTCTTTCTTTCGTTTTAAAACAAATTTATTAAAAGATATGAAATCAAGGGTGATTCTCTGCTGGTTTTTCAGTTTCTCCCAAAGGCATCTCTCAATAAACCTCTCATTGCTCACTTCTGAAATTAGGAGTTCCTTTATCTCTCTCGCAGTTAGTCCTATTTTTTTATACTCTTTAACCTTCTCGGCTATTCCAATTCTCTGTTCTGTCAATCTTTTCTTTTGCAGGATATACAGCACAGCAATGTTAGCAAGTTGCTGCTTCTCATTGTTAAATTCAAATCCTATCCGCCCCCATAGCCTTAGAAGATTCTCTTCATCAGATGACAGAAGCAGTCTAATTCTATACGTATCGCCAAACCTATTTTTATATGCTTTACTCACGCTTATCTTCTTTGACTTAACACCAAACTCCTCCAACATTGCCATTATCTGTGTAAAGAATTTTCTACCGCTTTTGACGTATTGTCTGTTTTTATTTTGTGATATAACAGGCGCATAAAAACCAGTTTTAGTATGAGTTGAAGGGCTGGACATTTCAGCACCAAAGAAGCCAGCTAGGAATAGTCTTTTTATAAATCTCGGGGCTTCCCTCACCCATTCTGGAACTTCAAAGTTACTGATTGTTTTGTTTTTGGAAGGCATTCCAAGTGCTATAAACAATTTAGCTAATGAGGCTGCAGCAAGACCGAGTTCAGCCACTGAGCTTTTAAATTCATATTCGCCATATAACGTTTTTATCTTATGAGTTCTGTGCCTTATTTTCACAAAGGACTTGAAACCTATAGCAAGCAAGTCTTCCTTAAGTTTTAGCATATCCTGAAGGTTGCCATAAACTCTGAAATCGCCTTTGTCACTCACATAGCCATCCCCTAGCACATAGCCGAATATCCTGGCGATTGATGGGAGAGCTTTACTATCCTCTCTAAGAGGCAGTAGCCCCTTCTCCTTCAACACTTTAATGCCCGCTTCGGATAAATGCAGTGATCGCAATTTTTCTTCTCCTACAATAATCCTGTTGGATGGATTGGTATACTCCACACCGGTAAATGGATAGACTGCTACTTCACTTCCTATTCGTAATTCTGACGCTTTTTGCATTCCATTTTTCGTCATAATTTTATGTTCCTCGCTAGCCTTTATTTCAAAGCCACATTTTGTCCTAATTTTTATAATCTTCTTTTTTGAGCTGGATTTTATGAAGGCGAGCACCTCTTTTTCTTCAAGTTTCTTACTTCTTTTATTAAGAGTCATAAGCTTCGTTGAGGTGATGCCTAGCGTCCTTGCCACAAACTCACCCGAGCTAACAGAATTTTCTGAGAAATCATTTGCTATATCGCTCAGGAATCTAAAATAACCGAAGTTGGTAAGCACCCTAGAGTCTCCAGTCAAGCAGTTTATATCATACCCTACTCCTCCAGGTGAAACTATCCCATTCTCAAAATTGAATGCAGCAACTCCCCCAATTGGAAATCCATATCCTTCATGTCCATCAGGCATTACAAATGAATGGCTCACTATTCCCGGGAGGCATGCAACATTGGTTGCCTGGTCAAAAGTTCTGTCTCTTTTCATTCTTTCAGCAAGCTCCTTCGTTCCATATACTCTCACTGGCACATTCATTCCTGCCTTCACGCCTTTTTTTATCTCCCACTTTCCCTCTGATATCTGACTCAGCTCGTACATACCTCACCTCTTTACCTATACATTAAAAGACAGCAATATTTAAATTAACATAGATATATAATTGAACAAGGTGGTTATATGGTTGAGTTTATATTTGGTTTGGTTTGCATAGTTGGTTTGTTAGTGCTTGCATTGCTGGCTTTTGTCGCTTATTACTACAACAGAATAATTGTCCTAAGCAACAGAATTGACAACGCTTGGTCCCAAATAGATGTTCAACTGAAGAAAAGAGCAGATTTGGTGCCGAACCTTGTTGAGACAGTAAAGGGCTATATGAAGCATGAGAAGGATGCAATAAAAATGGTAACTGACGCAAGGGCTAAGATGATGGGAGCGGGAACTGTTGAGGAGAAGATGAAAGCGCACGGAGAGCTGACAAGAGCATTGAAGACAATTCTTGCACTTGCAGAAAACTACCCACAGCTGAGGGCAAGCGAGAACTTCAGGTTGCTTCAGGAGCAGCTTGAGGGGATTGAGAGCAAGATTGCGTATGCAAGGCAGTTCTACAATGACTCTGTTCTGAGCTATAACAACATGATTTCCACCATCCCAGGAGTTTGGTTTGCTGGTTTCATGGGAAAAACACCCAGAAAATACTTTGAGATTGAGGAGGAGGAGAGGGAGTCAGTGAAAGTGAAGTTTGAGGAGTAAGATGGAGAAGGTTAGCTTTTACGATCAGATTGAGAAAAACAAGCGAGATTCATTACTGCTCATGCTGGGCGTTTTTGTTTTTCTTCTTGCATTCGCCTGGTTAATTGGTGAACTATACGATCCAGCAGTTGCTTTTCTATTTCTTTTTATTGCTCTCATAATCACACTACTCCACATATTCATTTCATACAACTATGGAGACATAATTGTTCTGTCAAGCGTCAATGCAAGGCCTGCGGATGAAAGGGAGCATATCTACCTTATAAACACAGTGGAAGGTTTGGCAATAGCTGCTGGGATACCAACTCCAAAAGTATATGTGATTGATTCACCCGAAATGAATGCTTTTGCCACAGGCAAAGACCCTCAGCACGCCTCGATTGCAGTCACAACAGGTTTGCTTGAGAATTTGAACAGAAAGGAGCTGGAAGGAGTGATTGGGCATGAGATGTCGCACATAAAAAATTATGATATACGGTTTGCTACTCTTGTTGCCGTTTTAGTTGGAATTGTTGCGATAATGAGCCACATGCTGCTGAGAACCTACCGGTTTGGGGGGGGAAGAAGGGATAGCAGAAAAGGCGAAATGGGTGTGATTATACTCATTGGATTCCTGCTTGCAATTCTGGCGCCTGTATTCACACGTCTTGTGCAGGCGATGATTTCCAGAAAGAGAGAGTATCTAGCTGATGCAGGCTCAGCTGAGCTTACAAGATACCCTGAAGGTTTGGCAAGCGCATTGGAGAAAATAAAGAATATAAACACAGGTAAAATGCCTGTAAGCGAGGCAGTTTCCCATCTCTTCTTTGTTGACCCAACAAGAACTGCTTTGGATTCAATGTTTGCAACTCATCCACCAATTGAAAAGAGAATTGAGATTCTGCGCTCCATGTAGCTACTTCAAACTTCTCAGCTCGCTTTCTCCAGCTTCAGTGAGCTGAAACACGCCTGACTCCTCCTTAATAAGCCCCTTCTTCTTACACTCCTGGACTGCAACAGCAATTCTATTTGGCTCTGCAGTTACATTGCTGAGAATTCCAAAAACATCAGGGCGAATTCCCCTTCCCTCTAGGCTTTTCAAAGCAAGCAGCACTTCCTTCTCCTCACTGCTGAGTTTAATTGGTTTCCTCTCTCTCACCTCCACATCCTCACCATACTTGCTCACCGCAGCTCTCACGCTTCTTGCAACTTCTTTGAATAGTTCCTCATCCTTTTTCTTAACTTTTACTTCTATTGACATGTTACACCTCCTAAAGCAAATCCCCTCCCTCAACCCTCACTTCTGATGCTTTCAGAATTCCGTCAAACAGCTCATAATGGCTCTGCTCAAACTCCGCAAGCCTCATGAAAAATCTCCTCCCCTCCTCATCCTTTATTTTCTCTGCAAACTTCTCATAAAACTCCTTTGCTTCTCTCTCTGATTTTGCTGCGCCGAGGAGTATTGCCACATCCCCCGAATCCTCCCTTACCGCAGGTGGCTTGTCTTTTTTGTATAACTCCGGTCCTTTTGGTTTGCCAAGCTTCTCAGCGTTTATCCATTTCTTTTTGGAAAAGCGTTCTTTCAAAAGCTCAAGCTGTTTCAGGTGGTTCTCCTCCTCTTTCATGATGAATCTCAGAAGCTGGGCTGCCTCCTTGCTTTCCATCTCCTCAGACTTTTCACCGTAATACTTAATGCTCTCCATTTCCAGGTTAATTGCTATTTGAATTCCCCTAGCAACGTCAATGCTCCCAGAGCCAAAAAACTCCTCAAACAAGCGCTCACCCCATTCATTTTAGTTGCTGGCATATAAAATACTAACTTCAAACCTAAAGTTTTATAATGTGAATAAACAAATGCTTACTGGATAGATATGAGATTGCTGACAATACACTCAGACTTTATAACATACAAACCTCTGCAGAAAGCAATTCAGAAAGCAGAGGAGACCGAACCTGTTGAGAAGAGAGTGGAGGACTGCCTTGTTGTGTTTGTTTCGGTGGAGAAAGAGGATGAATCAAATCAAGCAGCAGTTGCAGAGAAAGCAGTTTCCGAAATAGAGGATGTTGCAGGCAAAGTATCTGCTTTGAGAGTTGTTGTCTATCCGTGGGTGCACCTCACATCAAACCCCTCCTCCCCAGAAGCTGCCCTTTCAATTCTGAAAGATATTGAAAAAAAGCTGAAGGAGAAGGGAAGGTATGAGGTTGTGAGAGCTCCTTTTGGCTATTATAAGCAGTTCACTATAAAGTGCAAAGGGCATCCTCTCAGTGAGCTGTCAAGGGAGATAAAGGCAGGGGAGCTGGAGAGGAAACCAGCTAAAAAAGAGGAGCAGGTTTCCGAGTCGTTGAAGCTTGAGGAGAAGGTGAAAAGCGAGTTCTTTATTTTAACACCGGAAGGGGAGCTTATTCCACCGGATAAGTTTGATTATACCGGTATGCCCGAGTTCAGAAGTTTTGTGAAGTATGAAACTGAGAAGGTTCGAGCTTATGACGTGGAACCACCGCACATAAAAATAATGAAGGAGCATGGGATAGCGCAGTATGAACCGGGGAGCGATGCTGGAAATTTCAGATGGCCACCAAAAGGAAGGTTGATAAAGAAACTGCTTGAGAAGGCGATAACTGACTTCTGCATAAACTACGGCGCAATGGAGGTGGAAACACCAATAATGTATGACTACCAGCATCCTGCGCTGAAAAAATACATGAATAGATTTCCCGCAAGGCAGTATTCCGTTAAATCTGATGACAAAGAATTCTTCCTGAGGTTTGCTGCTTGCTTTGGGCAGTTCCTTCTAACTCACGATATGGTTATCTCATACCGAGATTTGCCTTTGAAGATGTTTGAGCTCACAAAATACAGTTTTAGGAGGGAGCAGTCCGGTGAGCTTGCTGGTTTGAAAAGGTTGAGGGCGTTCACAATGCCGGATATGCACACCCTTTGTGGCAGTATGGAGCAGGCAAAGGAGGAGTTTGCGAATCAATACAGGAAATGCTATGAATGGATGAAAATGTTGGATTTGGATTTTGAGACATGCTTCAGAGCGCAGAAGGAGTTTTTCAATGAGAATAAAGAGTGGTATATGAAAATGATAAAGGAGGTTGGAAAGCCTGTGCTGATTGAGCTTTTTGATATTCGCTATGCTTACTTCATAACAAAGTTTGAGTTCAACTTTGTGGATTCAGCAAACAAAGCATCCGCGCTTTCAACTGTTCAGATTGATGTTGAGAATTCGGAAACATATGATTTGAGCTATACAAATCAAGAGGGAAACAAGGAAAGGTTTCTGATACTGCATACGTCAATCAGTGGAAGCATAGAGAGAGTGATATATGCATTGCTTGAAAAAGAAGCTAAAAAAATTGCAAACAAGCAAACGCCGATGCTTCCAGTCTGGCTCTCACCAACTCAGGTTAGAATAATCCCAATCACTGAAAAGCATTTGAAATATGCTGAAGAGATAGCAGAGCAGCTTGAGCTTGAGGGTGTTAGATGCGATATAGACGATAGGCAGGAAACGCTTGAGAAGAAGATAAGGGAAGCAGAAAAGGAGTGGGTTCCTTACATACTTGTTGTTGGAGAGAGGGAGATGGAAGCAAAGAAGTTCAGCGTGAGGATAAGGGAGAGTGGGGAGAGGAAGATGTTGAGTATGGAGGAGTTGCTTGTTGTTCTGAGAAGCAAGCTGAAGGGAAAACCATTTGAAAAGCTGTCCCTTCCACGGCGTTTGAGCCGTAGGGCAATAATATAGGTGGTTGTATGAAAGCTGAGTTTGTCATTCTGCTGTTCTTTGCGCTGTTGTTTTTTGGGTGCACCAATGGAGGAGGCACGGTTAAAGTATGCCCCTCAAACTGCACGTATGGATGCTTAGCTGATAACATAACATGCGCTCCTCCTCCGCCAAACCCATGCGAGAATGTGACGTGTCCGGATAGATGTGAGGATGAGAATACACTGAATACAAATGGGCAGTGCAACCCAGAAACTGGGGAGTGTGTTTACAGAAAAAATGTCTGCCCGTTTGGATGTGAAAATAACACATGCAGGATGGCGCCGAGATGCCCCGCAACCTGTCCGTTTGGCTGCGAGCCTGGAACAGATGTTTGCAGAAGCGCGGTGTGCCCCGAATACTGCAGGTATGGTTGCATACCCGGGACAATTCAGTGCAACTCCGAGCCACCGAGCAGTGGTATAAAGAATGGGGATTTTGAGGAAGGGTATGCCGGCTGGAATGTGAGTGGAATTGCATTCGGTTCCTCTCCGTTTGAAGGTGCAGTTGCAAACGCCCAACAGTTGTATCTAAAAGAGCCATACTCCGGATACAGCGGTGCATATTTTGCTTCAAGCTACCTGCCAAATATGGATAAGAGGGCGATGGGGAATCTTACATCCGAACCATTCTTCATTAATAAAAAATACCTTGAGTTTCTTGTAATTGCTCAGCTTTCAGCTCAGGTATATGTTGAGTTAGTTGTAAACAAAACAGTTGTTTATCACTTAGAACCAGACAACCCGTATCCGCCATTCCAGAGAGTAACCTGGAATCTTTCAAACTACATAGGAAAAACAGCATTTATAAGAGTAGTTGATGCTTCCAACAGGCATTACATAGAAGTTGACGACTTCAGGCTTGTTGACACTCCTTCCCCAAAAGCAGGACAACCATACGTAGAACCATCTGGCAAATTCTCCATTGTTCCTCCTTTGAACTGGTTCATCGGCCAAGCACCAGCACAAGGACAGGCATTCATATACGGTTCGAAGGAGAATAACTTCACAAACCAGATAACAGTGATTTCTGAGGAGGTTAACCCTGGAGAAACAACAGAGCTGTATTTTGCAAAAGGAAAAACAGGGCTTGAGCTCCTCCTGCAGAACTACTCAAAGATTGCAGAGCAGGATGTGGTGATAGATGGATTGAACGCAAAGCAGATTGACTACACGTATACATCAATGGGAATTTCGCTTAAAACAAGGGAGGTTTTCCTGGTTTACAATGGAGTTGGGTATAAGATAAGCGCAACCACTGCTGAGCAATCATTTGAAAGGCATTCAAAAGAGTTTGATGAAACAATAAAGAGCTTCAAACCTCTAGGTGGCTGACCATATCAAGAAGAACTGCTCTTGGGTTTTTTGCTTTTACAAACGCAGATGCGAGAAGCACTCCATCTGCCCCAAGCTCAACAGCCTTTCTGACATCCTCGCCATTCGAGATGCCTGCTCCGCAGAGAACAGGAATCTGTGCTATTCTTTTAACCTGCTCCACAGCATCCTTTACAACTTCTGGTTTTGCTGTTGAAACTGATATGCCTGAGCCAATCAGCTCTGGAGGCTCAACTGCGATATAATCTGGTTTCAGCGGTGCAATTCTCTTTGCTTCCTCAACAGAGTCTGCGCAGACAAGCACCTCTATACCTGCTTTTCTTGCAAGCTCGATTGAAAGCTGAATTTTTTCAAATTGTATCTTCTTTTCAGAGTGATTCAGCAGAGTTCCCTTACAACCCGCTTGTTTGACAGCTTCGGCAGTTATGCTTCCAGTGAAGGCGCCTGGCTGGTTTGCATCAATGTGCTGAGCAAATACAGGTATGCTCACCTCTTTTGCAACTCTGAACAAATCAACATTCTGCGGTGCGACGATGATTGAGGCGCCACTCTGTTCGGCAACCTCATCAGCAATTCTGCACAGCGCGACTCCTCTCTCCCCAACTGATTCAAGATATGTTTTAAGGTTCAGCACAATTAACGGCTTCATACCAACTTTTTTAAATTCAGAACGTATATAAACCTACTGTATGGAGGTGCTACAACGCGAGCCTGCGGAGGATGTGGATTTTCTCATCAGCAACGGCAGTGGGATGTTCCTGCTCATGCCCGCAAAGCAGTGCAGGAACGAGAGGCATAGGGAGAGGGAAATTCAAAACCCTTCAAAATGGCATGGGGTTTTTCTGAAAGCATTCAAAGTTCTGGAGGGATGGAATACCTACATTGGCTCGGCACTGCTTTCACCTGAAAATCAGGTTTCCTTTGAAACAGACTTAACCACAATCACCAGGAGATTTATAGTGGATGACTCTGAGGTTGTTGAGGAAGTGTTTATACCAAACAATTCCTTTTCAATAAGCATAAAATACACAACGCAGAAGCCAGTTGTCATTCAACCAGAGTTTGACATACGCCACCGGTATTCTGAAAAGGGAGGGCCATATGAGTCATCCATTCTTGACGATACGGTTCTTGTAAGTGCCCCTCTTTATGCAGTTGCTGGCGGAGGGAGGGTGTGGAAGGATGAGCAGTATCGTTACAAGTTCTACCCAGAGGATTGGAAGAGAAAGGATACGAATGAGAGGTGGGTTTACGCTCCTGCAAAGTTTGAAACAAAACAGCTTTTCATTGGTTTTGGGGAGAGCAGAGAGGAAGCAATCTCAAACTTTGCAAACATAAAGAATTACTACCTTGAGCTCAAGCTTGAGAAGGAGAGCAGTGTTTCTGCAATGTTTGAAAGACATCGTTTAGAAAGTGGGAACAGTGAATTAAAAAAAGCATACCGGCTTGCTCTATACCAACTTTTAACTTTACAGCACGACTCCGTTCTGCCAGCCTCTGGTGACAGATGGTTTGCTGGGGATGAGGGATGGGGGAGAGATACAGCTATCTCGCTGGAGGCTTTCTTTGAGCTTGGACTTTTTGACACTGCAAAGAGAATATTGAACTACTGGGTTGATGAGGGAAAGCAGAGAGGGGATGGAAGGCTGCCAAATAAAATTGAGCCACTTCAATACAACTCCAGCGATTGCACGCTGTGGTTTTTGAGAAGGCTTGCGGAGTATGTTCAACTCACTGGCGATTATGAATTTTTCAAAATGAAGCAACGGGTTGCGAGAAAGTTCTTTGAGGGGGTGGAGAGGGAATACCTCACCATGGACGGGTTCATCAGAAGCAATGCGTTTGAATCATGGATGGATACAAAATTCACTCCAAGGGAGGGCTTCCCCGTAGAAGTTCAAGCTCTTTTTATAAAGAACTGCATGTTGTATTCAAAATTATTTCAAGGGGAGCTTGCGGATAAGCTTGCTCATCTATACGAGCATGCTTTAAAATCATTCCAAAAATTCAAAGTTAAACACACAATTGCAGGAGTTGAAAAAGCGTTCATGCTTGCTGATTTGATAAACTTCAACGGTGAAAGAGTGAACAAGCTCACCCCAAATCAGCTGATTGCAGTTGATTGCGGGATTGTGGAACCTGAGCTTGAGAGAAGCATACTGGAAATTGTCAGGGAGCATCTTGCAGGAGTTGGGATACGTTCCCTCTCCCCAGGAGAGGTGGATTACTTTGATGAGTTCACAGGAGATCAGAGCTACCACCGAGGGGCACAGTGGCCGTGGCTGAACTATCTTGCAGTGAAAGCAGAGGTGCGAAATGGAAATAAAGAGGTTGCGTATAAAACGTATATTGAGCCTCTGGTGAAAGTAATTTTGAACAGGAACTGGGGCGGGGTTAGTGAAGTTTACTCAGGAAACAACAAAGCCTGCATCTGCCCCCACTATCAAACATGGAGCCTTGCGTCATTTATAATCTGCGCAAAGCAGATTACCAAATAGGTTTATGCCGGGGTGGCGGAATCTGGCAACGCGCCAGACTCGAGATCTGGTTGCCCTTCCGGGCAGTATGGGTTCAAACTTCGGTTGCCCAAAAATCCCATCCCCGGCGTTTTTTTGGGAATTTATTTATATGAGTTAAAGTAAAACAGCATCAGGTGGGAATGTGGCGTATAAAATATGCCCAAAATGCAATATGGAAAGCTCGGTGAGCGTTAAGCTGCATTTTGATGAAAAAACTGGCGAATACATCTGTCCGCGCAATCAGGCTCATCGGTTCAAGCTTGATTCCAACGGCTGGCTTGTTTCAGTATGATGACTGCTTAGCGAAGAAGTGCTCGTGAATTTTGCGTATTAAGGATGCGCATCTTTCAACATCATTCCCTGGAACTTCTAGGGATACAACCAGCGTGTTCAAATTTATTTTCTGCATGAGCTTTTTCAGTCTATCCTTCAACTCCCCTTCCCCCGCAATAATCTCTTTAACCACTTCATCAAGCGAAACTGTGTTCTCTGTTACATCCGCAAGGAATTGAACAACCTTTCTCTCCTCACCCTGCGAGAAGCTCCTCACCCACGCAGACTCTCGGCATACTTCAGAGATTTCCTTGACGTTGTATGGAAGAACTTTAACAACTGGTTTCTCAGTTTCGTTTGTTGTTTTTCTGCAGTCCACCTGAATTACCAAACCCAATCTCCTTCCTGCTTTATAATCCGGAGCAATCCGCCTGATTAAATCATACAAAGAACTGGCTTCCTGAAACACATAGGAATTCTCTCTGCCCAGCTCCTCATAAAGCTTCTTCACAAACCAGCCTTCCGCGTTTACGCTCACCAAAGCTTTGAACTGCTGAGCCTCCAGAGTAGAGCCAGTGCTCATTCCTTCACCACCCATTAAAATTATGTGAAAAACGGTATAAAAATAATAGGTTTACAAAAACAGAGTGTCACTTCTTGGGTTTGGCAACCTTGAACTCGCCAAACCCATAGCTGTCAAACTTCAGCCATGGCTTTGTGGATGCAAACTCCTTGTATAGCAAATACACAGAGGATAGCTGGTTTAGCTCGGAAGCAATTGCATTTGCCATCCTTCCTTCCTGAACATATTTCCTCTCCAGCTGTATCGCAAACTGGGGTTTTGTGGCAGAGAGAACTGCAAAGATAGATTTAAAGAGCTCCATCCCCTCAAACTCACTTTTCTCTTTCAATATAATTCCATAACAGCAAAGCTCCACATTTTCACTTTTAAATCTGCCCAGCTCAGATATGTGAAGCACGTCTGCTTTGAAAGTTTCCTTTATTGTATTTAATACGTCTGGGTATGCTTTTCCGAAGTTTGGCTCAACCGCAGGCTCCTTCTTCACAATCTTCTCCTTCACGCTTTCCATAACCCCCTGAGCTGCTTTCTTCCACCAAGGTTCCTCTTCCAACGCATCACCATATTGCTTTAAATATGGTTGCGTATATTGAATTTAAAAAAGAGGTGGTTGAATGGGAGTGGTGGATGAGGCAGTAATAAATTTGGATAGTGCGGTGAGAAACAGCATTGAAAAAATTATCGTAGACTTGATACTATTCATCCCCAAATTCCTGATAGCAATACTGATTTTTGTTGCGGGATGGATACTTGCCTGTGTTGTGAGCTGGATTGTGGAGAGAGTGCTCGAGTATATTAAAATTGAGAAGTTTTTGAAGAGCCACAAGCTTGAGGACTCGCTTGGAAAAATCAGGCTCACCAGCGTTCTTGTAAAGTTAACTAAGTATTACATAATGCTCATCTTCCTCCAAGCAGCAGTTGCAATGCTGAACCTAGGCACAATAACCCAGTTCTTATACTCCTTGCTGATGTACACGCCAGTTGTCATCGGCGCATTGCTTCTCGTTGTTGTGGCAGCGGTGTTCGGTGAGCTTCTGAAAGAAAAAATAATAGAAATAGAGAACAAGTCCAGAACAGTGAGGTGGTTGGCAAGCGCAACAAAAGCCGTGGTGGTTTTTATGGCGATAATGGTTGGGCTTGCCACAATTGGGTTTGACACAACAATAGTCAGCAACTCCTTTGTTCAGCTTCTGCAAGGGATAATCTACGGAATTGCGCTGGCTTTTGGCTTGGCGTTTGGGTTGGGCGGGCAGGAGGATGCAAAGGATATAATAAGAAATCTGAGGAAGAAAACAGGGATATAAGTTTATAAATTCCAGCTGAGAATATTAGAAAATTCCAGGTGGTTAGATGAATCTCTGGCACGATATACCAGCAGGAGATAAGATTCCGGACATAGTTAACATAATTGTTGAGATTCCCAAAGGCTCACAGAATAAGTATGAGTATGATAAAAATTTGAATATAATCGCTGTTGACAGGGTGCTCTTCTCACCTTTTCACTATCCAGGTGATTACGGGCTGATACCAAGAACAATATCTGAGGATGGAGACCCATTGGATGCGCTTGTGCTTGTCACAAACCCAACCCACCCAGGGATATTGATAAAGGCAAGGCCTGTTGGGATGCTGAGGATGGATGATGGGGGTAAAATTGACGATAAAATTCTCTGTGTTTGCAAGGACGATCCAAGGTTTGATAACCACAAGGATATAACTGATTTAGAGGAGCATCTTCTGAAAGAAATAATGCACTTCTTTAGGGTTTACAAGGAGCTTGAAGGGAAAAAAGTGAAGATGCTTGGGTGGAAGAATGCAGAGGAAGCGAAGAGAGTGATAGCTCAGTCAGTTGAAGCTTACAAAAAGAAATACGGAAGCAGAAGCTTGAATACTGAGTAGTTACACATCTCCAATATGTTGTACTTTTTGGTTTTTCAAGTATGTATAAGCAGAGTATGCAGCCTTCACACCATCCCCTGCCCCAACTATAATTTGTTTGAATGGCGAATCAGTTACATCCCCTGCTGCATAAACCCCCTCTATATTTGTTTTGGAATGTTTATCAGTGATTATCTCACCCTTGCTGTTCAGATTAACCCCCAACTTGGAAGCAAGCTGGGAGGCTGGCACTCTTCCTATGTAAATGAAAACTGCATCAACCTTCAACTCCTTTTTTCCTTCATACTCCTTATCAAGCAGAACCTCCTTAACAACCTTGCTCCCCTTTATCTGAATTACATTTGTATTTGGAATTAATTTTATCTTTGGGTTTGAAAGCAACTTCTTCTGGTTCATTTCCTCTGCAGTTAGTTTATCACCTCTGTAGATTACGTAAACTCTGGATGCATATTGTGTCAGCAGCAGCGCCTCCTTTGCAGCTCCATCGCTCCCCCCAACAACTGCAACCACCTTATTTTGATATAACGCTCCATCGCACAACGCGCAGTAATAAACTCCTTTTCCTTCAAACTCCCTCTCCCCTGGGACTCCAAGCTTTCGAACTTCCCCTCCAGTTGCGAATATGACTGTTCTCCCCTCATAGCTTGCTTGCTTTGTTGAAACCCGAAAACCATTCTTTGTTCTTTCAACATTTTCAACTTTCTCCTCCACAAACTCAACCTCATAACGAGCGGCGTGGGATTTAAACCTCTCAGCAAGCTCAATTCCGGATATACTTTCAATTCCAGGGTAGTTTTCAATAAGATGGGCGAAATTCATAATTCCCCCCATCATCTCAGCAACAAGAAGTGTTTTCAAACCAAGCCTGCCGCCATACATCGCTGCAGACAAGCCTGCAACACCACCCCCAATCACTATAATATCATACAACCAACCACCTGCTTTGATGTATTCTCATCATTCTATTTGAAGGAGAAATGTTTATATAAATTTAGCCATAAGTTAAACGGGGATGCATTTGATTGCAGATGTGATTTTGCTGATAGGGAGCTGCATGACAAACATAACTCTTGTGCTTGGTGTAACTGGCATCCTCTCCCAGACAACGTTCAACATAACAGTTGTCTCAAGCCTTATCGTGTTTCTGTTGCTAACAAATCTACTTTTCTGGTATCTCCTGGAAACAAGAAGAAAGCTGAACCAGAGGGAGGGGATGATATTCCTTGCCCTTTATCTGGTTTTCCTGCTCACGGAGTTCGGCTTGCAGATGAGAATAAAATAGAGGAAGAAAATGTACATCTGTCCGCAGTGCGGGAAGTTTCATCTGATAACACCTCCGGTATGCGAGTGTGGGTATGTTTTCAAGAAAGGAGTTGTGAAATGCAAGGAGTGCGGAACGCCAATAACACCCGAGCAGGAATTCTGCCCCAGATGCAAAAAATCCGTATGGGATATGTTTGTGTTTGTCTGCCCAAAATGCAAGCAGAGAATTCATAAAGGGCAGAAAGTGTGTAAATGCGGGTTTGTCCTTATAAAAGAAGTTAAAAAAGTTGAGTATGCGGCAGAAACAAAATACTTCTGCGCAAGATGCGGTTATGAGCTTCCAACAAGGAACTCTCCCTGCCCGGTATGTGGTGAATAAGCCCCAGGAGGGATTTGAACCCCCGACCTACTGCTCTCCCGATAGCTTTACGAGACAGTCGCTCTGCCAGCTGAGCTACTGGGGCTTTATATAGATTGGGCAGTTCATTTATTTATTTTATCTTTAAAAAGCTGGGCTGACTGCTTCAGAACTTCAATTCCAGGCAACGGCTCTCCGCTCATAAAGGCAAGCACCGCTCCTCCTGCAGTTGAGATATGATCAACCCTTATCCCCAAATCAAAAGCTATGCTGCCCATATGCCCTCCGCCTATTAATGAATAACCTGGAGCATTCTCCATTGCAATTAACGTCCTTACCGTTCCTTTTAGGAAAATTGGGTTCTCATAAGCACCCATTGGGCCTTTGCTGATAATTGCTTTTGCATTATTCATAACCTCTGTAAACTTCCCTATTGTTTTCTCACCAATATCCATTGGCGTGTATCTCTCCAATCTTGGGTCACCAATCGGCGCTTCCTCCCTTCCTCCAAAAGAAATTGCAATATCCTCCGGAAGCAGTATTCTGTTTCTGAATTTTTCATCAAGCTTCTTTGCCCTTTCCACAAGCTTCGCCAACTCATCCCCTTTCTCCTCCATAACGTTCATGCACTCCTTTGGAACAAGCCCCCTCACGTAAAGGAATACATGGGCAACTGCCCCTCCCACAAGCGCATACTCAACAGTGTTGTTGTTGAGAGTAACCTCCATCACCTTTATAACTTCCTTGAATTTTTTACCTCCAATGCAGTAAACAGCAGGTTTATTCTGCGGCTCAACAGCTTTATACATCGCCTCCATTTCGTTTGCCACAACCAAACCAGCGCATGAGGGAAGCACCATTGGAAAACCAACAACCGAAGCCTGGGAACGGTGGGAAACTGAAAATGCGTCGTTTATGAAATAATCAAAGTGCGGAGCAAGAGTTTTCACCAAATCGCTTTCCTTGTGTTGTTCTGGAGATGCGTTCTCATTATCCTCTGGCTGAAACCTTGTGTTCTCCAGCACAACAACCTCCCCAACATCCACCTCCTCAATCGCTTTCCTTGCCTTCTCCCCAAGCAGATCGTTTACAAAGGTGACTTTCTGTTCTATTGTCTCAGCAAGTATTCTTGCATGGTTTGCAAGGGAAACGCAGTCTGGATTTCCTAACCTTCCCTGATGGCTTATTGCAACAACTTTTGCATCCTTCAGCCTATCAAACGTTTTCTTGTAAACCCTTATTCTCATAAACTCCAGTATCTCTCCATTCTCCCCAAGAGGAGAGTTAAAATCACATCTCACAAGCACCTTCTTTCCCGAGAAATCGAAATCATCCATTACGCAAAAGCCACGTTGATTCACAAACCCACCTCCAATCACTTTATCCCAAACGACTTGTTTGTTTTTTCAATTGACGTCTTCGCGTCACATAGGTTGAACATTGCCCTTATTGCATCAACATTTTCAGGAACGACATTTGCCTCATTGTGAACTGCCTGTATGTAAGCAAGCTCATTTCCATTCACATATATCGAATCCTCCCAAATCATTATCTCCTGCATATCATACCTATACCTGCCCAAATCCCTTGCATAATCAATTAACTGCGCTGTTGACTCAAATCCATCTGCCGCATTGTACAGAGCAATTCTTGTTGTGTTTTCAAAAACATTCTTCACATCCTGCGCGGTTGCTGCTTTCTTCATTTTCACAAAAACAACGTGCACGTGCATAAGGGTTGTTGGAACCTTTATTGCAACTGTTTCAATTGGAATTGGGAGAACTGTTTGAACATCCGGTCCTTGGTGGGATGGTATTTTGGTTTCAGGCACAATTGCATTTATTGGGCCAGTTTTTATGTCGTTTGGGTCTGCTGCCCTTCTTATTAAAACAACTTTAGAGCTCTCAACTCCAAACGCGTTGTTCACAGCTCCGAGCGTTCTGCAAAGTCCAGTGGTGTTGCATGAAACAACCCTCACATAGTTTTTTCCAATTGCTTTATCATAGTTGCACTGAGCAACGAACGAAACATCTGCAACTTCTGCTTTCTCCCCCCCTTCAAAAACAGCCTTCAGCTTCCTCGGCAGGTATATGTTTTTCTTATTCTCTGCACCCATTTTACCCGGAGTGCAGTCAACAACCACATCGCAGTTTGCAAAAAGCTCCTCATGAAGCCCTGCGCATGGAACGTTTGCTTTGTTGAACAGCTCAAGGCTGGCTGAATTTGGCACATAAACCTTATACCCTTTTTTAAGAGCAAGCTTTGCCTCGTAATCTGGCTTTGTTTTCACAACTCCCACAAGCTGCATATCATCCTGCTTAGCAACTGCATCGGCAACTCTCTTCCCAATCACTCCATAACCATTCAGAGCAACTCTCACAACCATCTCCCCACCCCCGTGTAGTATATATTAGTTAGATTTTTAAATATACTTATTGGGATGCTCAACAAGATTTATAAGCCAGCTTGATTATTATATACCTGAATTTTATGCCGTATGATGTGAGGGAAAATCCAACTTCAAAAACAGTTAGGTTGAGCAGAAAGAAGATAATAAAGAAAACTTTGAAAGGAACAATTGTGCTTGCTGTTGCTTTTGTTCTAGCTATACTTACCTTTCTTTTCTACCCATCCTTAATACGTGAAACTCTTTCTCCGCTGGTTGCTGTTGAGGAAACAGCAATCCTCATCGTGCTGGTGATGATATGCCTGGCAGTGTTCATCATCAACTTCCTTTATCATTACGTATACTACAAAACGTATTATTACGATATAACAAATGATATGCTGGTGATAAGAAAAGGTGTTTTCACCCCGAAAGAAATATCCATTCCATTCAGCAGAATACAGGATGTGTATGTTGACAGGGATCTTTTGGATTTGGTGCTTGGTTTATACGATGTTCATGTCTCAAGCGCCACACTTCAATCCGGGGTTGATGCGCATATTGATGGAGTATCTGCTCAGAATGCAAGTATTCTGAAAGAGATAATACTTGGAAAAGTTAAGAAGGAGTCAAAGAAGGAAAGCGGTTTAGGTGAGAGGTGAGGGAATGGAAAGCAGAGTTTATGAATGTGAACCTCAGCAGGTTGGCAAGCTGAAGAAAATACTTGAAAGCGAGCCGTATGCGGAGAGGAGCTTTGCGAAGCAGGGGTATAAACTGAAGGAGGGGAAGGTGATTGGGGAGGGGAATAAATACTACCTATACATAAAAGCCGATGCTGATTTTTTTAAGTTTGCTGAGGAGAAATTCAAAGAGATGGAAGGGTTGAAAAGAAGTCAGAAAGAAGTTGAGCAGAGAATAGTGAGAAAAATTGAGGAGGAGGAAGGGTCGGCAGAGCAAGGGTTTGGGGCGATATTTGGCTGATTCATACTCCTTTAAATACTCCTAATTAAAAAGTAAATTCATGAGGAGAGAGTATCTCATAATTCTCCTGCTGCTCCAGGTTAGCTTTGCATTGGAAACAAGGCTGATTGAGGAGATGAATCTAGCAGTAGTTCAGTCTGGTTCCATACGTGCTGTTGGGGGAGAGCTGAAGTATCTTGTTATGAATCTATCCGTTCCAACTCAAACAAGTTACCAAACAGTTGTCACCGACAAACCAGTCACTCAGCTTCCTGATGGAAACTCAATTGTCACAATTGAAAGCACCAAGCCAACCAACCCATTCCGGTATACCGTAACTTCGTCAGTTGCTGTGAAAGCAAGAGAAACGCATGCCCTTCCCGCAAGTTACCAGGTGAACTACTCCTTAATGCAGCTCACAAAACCAACTGCAAGAATTCAGAGCGATGACCCTGAAATAAAAGAGCTGGCGCGTTTGATAACTGCAAACTCATCTGATGATTTTGAGAGAATATCAAAACTTGCTTTATGGGTGAACAGCCATCTCACCTACGATTCAAGTTTGGCAGGTTCTTTGAAAGATGCGAAGTGGATTCTGAAAAACCAAAGGGGAGTTTGTGCCGAATACTCCACCCTATTTGTTGCCTTTGCCCGCTCTCTTGGGATACCTGCAAGGTTTGTGAGCGGAATGGCGTATGATGATGAAAAAGGGGAGTGGGTAGGGCATGCATGGGTTGAAGTATACCTTGGGGAGTGGGTGCCTGTTGACCCAACGTGGAGCCCACCAGAAGTGGGTTACCTTGATGCATCCCACCTTGAACTGTCAAAGTATTATGATGATGAGACATTTGATAATGTTTATGCGCTCACAAGCCAGAATGCAAGAATTGAGTGGCTGAGGCCTGAGTCAGGCAAGGGAGCAGAAGTAAGGGTTGTTTCATTCAAGGAGGGAAAAAGGAATTCGGATTATCAATTTGAAGCAGTTGCAACCACAATTGGGTTTGGCGTTAGGACAATTGTTTTCGCAACAGTTTCATCAGATGATTACAGAGTTGTAAGCTTGAACCTGAGCCCGTGCACCGGGAATATAATCTATGTTGATGATGCAGAAAAATACTTAATTCTAAAACCAGGTGATAGAAAAGTTGTGAGCTGGGTTGTCACCTCCAACCCAAAGCTTTCAAGCAGCTATCTGTATCAATGCCCCCTTATCCTAAATTCTGAATATCTGGAGCCAAAACAGGTGACAATTGAAGTGAGAGCGGATGCTCCACTGATAAACTTCAACGCATTCCTTGAAAAATCTGAAATTGCGCTTGGGGAGAATCAGACAGTGTATGTGGATGTGGGCGTAGCTAGGAAATATGAGGGCAGATTGTATGTTACATCCCCTGATTATTCATCCTACAAACCAATAACCCGAAGCGGGAGATACAGCTTTTCGCTTCAGCCAAAAACAACTGGAGTAAACGACATTTACGTTGCAACAACTCTTGGAGGGGTAAAACCCCTTCAATTCAGAGTGAGCGGGGAGATGGGCGTTTGGGCAGACGTCCAAATACCCGAATTTATACCAGTTGGGAATGCAACAAAGATGCGTGTATTCCTCTCAAGCAACCAAACAGAGAGAAGCGTGCGCGTCACGGCAATTGCTGGGGAGGAGAAGGAGACAAAACAGATAACGCTTATTGGAAACAAGTCAGTTGAGTTCCTTCTGAATCTCACAGATACAATTGGGAATGTAACCGTGGTTGTTGAATCCGCGGATTTTGTGAAACAGTTTGTAAAACCAGTAACAGTTTACCGAATTCCAAATCTTAAAATCACAAACCTCCTTTTCACTGCTGAGAATGGGATGGTGAGGACAAGCTTTATCCTTTCTGGCGTGCAGGATGCGAAGGATGTTGCTGTGGCTGTTGATGGAGAGAGGGTTCTCCTCACTCAAGCTGGAGCTGTTTCACTGCTTCTCACTCCAGGAGCCCATACAGTGGAGGTTGAATTCACAGATTGGGCTGGGAATGGATACAAACAGAGTTACATAATAGACGTTCCAGCTATCCCGACTGTTGGAAATGAGACTGGGTTGAACCTTGAGCAACTTCTGGAAGTTATTCCAGCATTGCTGTATGTAACTTTGTTAATACTTCTTTCCGCTGCTGTGCTCGTTTTCAAAAGTGTTGAGAAGCTTCAGTAATAATAGTAGTTTGTTACCGTGTATACATACGTAATGGTTTTGCTCTCCCCCTTCCCCAGCGAGATTACCCACTCCAGCTTGTTCTGCTCCTTTCTCTCTGCTGGTGGGTTTGAGGTGATGAGGGTTACCACATCACCCGGGTTCATCCAATCCCTTACCCTCAGCTCAATCTTCTCATCCTTGCGGTTCTCAATGGAGAGGCTGACGCTGTATGTAGTTGTTCTTGCATACGTGTATTCCTTACCAGTTGTGCTGTTCACAAGCTTCTTCACAACGATCTCGGGCACATCTGCAACTGTCACCTCAGCTTCCTTTCCTTTTGCAGTGTATTTTATACTATCCTCGCCAAGGAACTCATCCCCAAGGTAAACCCTTACTGTCCCAGAAGCCCAGCTCTGAGCACCAGAGTTGTTCAGCTTATAAACCTTATGCGGTCTCTCCCAAGTCGTATCCCATATGTATTCCTTTTTGTATTTTACAGAACTCTCAAAAAGGGGCAGATTTCTCATCTCACCGTTTTTAAGTGTAATTAAATCCGTTAAAGTATACACATAATACTCGCCAAGAAATGCGCTCACAAACTCGCTCACAACGCTTGGGGCTTCAGCTGGGTATCCTGTTGCTAAGTTTTTCAGCGTTTCTGTTGCATATCTTGTGACATAATAACTGAGCATGTGCGGGTAGCCAACCACTACTTTCAATTTTATGTTCTCCCAATCCTCCCCTGCATTGTTCAACACAGCTGCCCATGCCTGCAAAGCTCCCTCACCAGTCTCGGCTTCTGAGGTGATGTAATACCTGTAATTTGCATACCAGTTGACATTTGGGACAAAGTAATTTATTGAAATAGAATGCTTTCCGGAAGTTGAAACTTCATCTACTTGCACTCCTTTTTCCGTTTCATTCACCTCAACATTTTTTGTGTAGTTTGAAACTGATGCTTCCAGCTCCTCAATGTCATCAAAGTTTATAATTGTAAGCTTGTCTCCTGAAAGAACACCCAATCTGTCTGAGCTGAACCACTTCAGCGTTCCATTCTTCCATCCATTCTTCGTCAATACTCCCACGCTGTTTCCAATGCTCTCATTCAACAGCTCCTCAAAAGTAAGGTATTTCGTTTCATTTTTCTTTGTGGTAATTTGGTATCTGACAATTCCCCTCACAGCACCCTTATCATCCTTCACAGTTACGCTGTCGAAAACTGCGGAGGATGTGAAATTCTTTATAAACAAAGAAACATCCCCTTCTGGAAGCTCAAGTGTGGAGTTTCTTCTGACAAAAGCAATTCCATTAGAATAAACAGTTACACCAGTCACCGGAATCTCCACCGAAATGTTTCTCTCCGCGTATGAAAGGGAAACAAACAGAAGCAGAACGCACGCGACGTTCAGTTTTCTCTCCATATGTTGGTATGTGGCGAAGCTTTTATTTAAAAGATTTGTTTTTGTTTGGAGCGAGGCGAACAATTATTTAATTTTTGCCAAATAATTAATATGGGTGTTTTTATGGAGGAGCTTGCTGATTTTGCGGTGAACTATGCAGTTGGTAGGGGAGCTGATTACGCAGAGGCAAGAGCGGAGCGTTCAGAAGGAACTTCTTTTTCAGTTAAGAATGGTGTGCTTCACGCAGCTGGTTTTGAGAGGGAGGAGGGGATAGGGATAAGGTTGATTGTGGGAGGAGCGATGCGCTTCGTCTCAACAAATGAGCTGAATAAAAAAGTGATAACTGAGCTTATCGATAGAGCTGTCAGAAGTGGGAGAAGCTCCGCAAGGATTGCCTCAAAAATAAATTTCAGCAAAGCTCCAAGAGAAAAAGCTGAGTATGAAGTAAAACAGAGGGTGAGGAGTTCAGATGTTGATTCAAAAGGTAAAATTGAGGAGCTGTTTGAAATTGAGGGGGAACTGAAAGAGAGCAAACTCAGCATTCCGGCAAGATTCTTCTCCCTCTCAGATGAGGTTTTGTGTAAATATTTTGTCAACTCAGAAGGAACAAGAATAAAATCAACAATTCCATACGTTGGTTTTTACTCCCTTATCACTGTAAGCGAGAAAGGGCAGACTGCTCAGAGGAGCATTCAACTTGGCGAAACAGGTGGGTGGGAGATAGTGAAGGGGTGGAGTTTGCCTTCAAGGGTTTTAGAAGAAGCAAAAGCAGTTTACAATAACTTGAAGAATGGAAAGCCAGCTCCAAAGGGAAAGGTTGATGTGGTTGCAGCGCCAGAAGTTGTTGGAATAGCGATGCATGAAAGCGTTGGGCATCCGTATGAAGCGGATAGGATTTTGGGGAGGGAAGCTGCACAGGCTGGGGAGTCTTTTATGACTCCTGAGATGATTGGGAAGAGAATTGCGAAGGAATTTGTGGATGTGGTGGATGACCCGACAGTGCCGGGAAGCGCTGGTTATTTTCTGTTTGATGATGAAGGAGTAAGGGCAAGAAGAAAATACCTTATAAAAAATGGGGTTATAAATGAGCTCCTTCACAACAGAGAGACTGCATTCTCGTTAAATACGGAAAGCAACGGCTCAGCAAGAGCGATGGATTATGCATGCGAGCCAATTGTGAGAATGTCTAACACCTTCCTTCTCCCAGGGGAGCTTTCAGAGGAGGAGATAATTGAGGAGGTGAAGCTTGGCGTTTATATGAAAAGTTTTATGGAGTGGAATATTGATGACAAGAGAGTGAATGAGAGGTATGTGGGATGCGAGGCGTATTTAATAGAGAAAGGTGAGATAACGCATCCTGTTAAGAAACCGGTGCTTGAAACAACTACGTTTGATTTCTTCTCATCAATTGATGCAGTTGGAGATGAGGTTGGTTACTACGCAGGCACATGTGGGAAAGGTGAGCCAATGCAGGGAGTTCCAGTATGGATGGGCGGACCGGTGGTAAAGTTAAAGGGAGTGAGGCTTGGGTGAGTTGATGGATTTTGATTTGGTTGAAAAAATTGTGAAAAGGAGCAAGGAGCTTGGGGCGGATGATGTTGTTGCAATCGGAGAGGAGTTCAGAAAATGGCAGATAAAGTTTGTGAATAACAGAATCGCAACTGGGATGAGCAGTTATGGCAATGAGGTTTCCTTGTTTGTTTCCAAGGATAAAAGAATTGGCGTCACCACAATAAAAAATCTTTCAAAAAGAAACATTGAAGAATCCATCTCAAAGCTGTTGAGGTTTACAAGGAAAATGCAGCCGAATCCGGAGTATTATGGAATTGCTTCCGGTCCATTTAGATATAAAGTGGTTGAGGGAATTTATGATGGGAGAATTGGGAAGCTGGAGGAAAGAGCGGTTGATTTTGTTGAAAGTGGAATCAACGCAGCGCTTCAGGAAGGTGCAACAAGAGCTTCTGGGGTGCTCAGGTACAACATAAAAAGTGAGTTTCTTGTCACCTCAAATAACGTGACTGCAACCGAGAGAAGCAGCGGTATATACTTCTCTATAAGAGCCTTGGCTGATAAGGATGCATCTGGCCATAAGGTGTGCTGCTCGACTTCTTTAAGTGATTTTTCACCTGAAAAAGCAGGAAGCGAAGCTGGCAGAATCGCGAAGATGGCTCTTAACCCAGTTATGGGCGATGCTGGGAGGTATGACGTTATATTTGACCCTTACCCATTCGCAAATCTCCTGAACATTGTGATGGATTCTGCTTCAATTTTTTCAGTTGAGGCTGGTTTTTCATTCTTTACGGGGAAGCTGAATAAAAGAGTTGCAAGCAACCTTGTAACTCTGGTTGATGATGGGAGAATGCCCCGCTGCCTCAGCTCTTCAAAGTGCGATGCTGAAGGAGTTCCAACCAGGAGGAATGTGGTTATTGAGAAAGGAGTTTTGAAAACATACCTGCATAACACTTCTACTGCAAAGAAGTATGGGGTTAAAACAACTGCTAATGCTGGTTTGCTTGCTCCAAAACCATGGAATGCAATTCTTGAGAAAGGAAAGCATAAGGAGGAGGAGCTTTTCAAAGAAGTGAAAAAAGGGTTGTATATCACAAATCTATGGTATACAAGATTTCAGAATTATGAGAGAGGAGATTTTTCAACAATACCTAGGGATGGGATATTTCTTGTTGAAAAAGGAGAGATAAAAAAATCATTGAAGGGAATAAGGCTGAGCGATAACATGCTGAGGATGCTTCAGAATCTGGCTGGAATTTCAAGAAAGCAGGAACAGATTCTTGGGTGGGAGGTTGAGATTCCGGTTATAACACCTCATGTTCTTGTCAAAGCAGTTCAAGTTACAAAACCAGAGTAGCCGAACAATGTAGTAAGTAATATTAATCTGCATCTAATACAAATTTAACATAACAAAGAGGTGAGAGGATGAGGAAAGCAGGACCGGTGCTTGCCATCTTGTTTTTTGTTGCAGCCGTATTGGCTATTGGCGCTGGAAATGGTAATGCGTTTGGCAACATTTTGAGAAACAGGACGAGGGCGAATATACCTGTCAACCTCACAAACCTTCCAGTTGCAGCTGTTGTGAGAGCTCAGGTGCACCACATATTCTTTGCAGGGAGAGGAATTGCAGTCAACCCAGAGGATAAGCTTGATTTCAAATACATAAGGGTTATCACAGGAAGAGTGCTGGTTCCACCAAACAATATAAGCGAAGCATCCAGCACATCTCCAGATTTGGAAGTGACATGCGTTAACATCACAGCTGGAAGACAGAGGTGCTACACTCTTGTGAGAGCAGGAATTATTTACTTGGATAATGAACGATACACGCTCAGGAATATTGATGTGGATGATGAAACTGCAACTGCAAGCATCTACAAAAATCAGACTGAGGTGGGGAGCATTGCAGTTATGAAAGTGAGTAAAATGAACACGACAATCTGGGTTGGAACCCTCACAATTGACGGCGCAACATACTACGCATACATCCTTGGTTTGCCGCATCGGCTTCAAATAAAGGAGAGGGGTGAGGAGAGAGCTGGAAATTATAAGGCATGCGGTCCAAAGATGCCAGAGGTGAATGCAACTGAAATAGCAAACTGCAAGAAGAACGGGGGGAGAATATACATTGGAAGGGATGAGAATGGCTGTCCAATGGCACCAGTATGTTTGAATGCAACCTGCCCAAAAGTTGAGCCTGTTTCAGCGCAGGTGAAGGTGACTTGCAGGAACCAGGGTGGCACTCTTGTTGGCGGGGTTGATGAGAACGGTTGCCCAGTAGCGCAGAGATGCGTGCTGGCAAACGGGGAGACGGTGGGGTGAGTTGAATGAACAAAACAATAATCATCATTTCCCTGCTACTTGCGGCATTTCTGTTTGGGTGCGCGCAGAAAGCAGAGCAACCGCCTTCCCAGAAGCAGCCTGAGCAACCCAGAATAACAACGCCAGTAGAAGAGATTGCAGCAAACGAGCTTGAAAAGGAGATGCCAAGCGAGGAAGGAAACTTCACTGAGCTTGACGAGCTGCTTGTAAGCTCAGTTTAATTCTTTTTATTTTTTATATTAAGTTTCTTTTGAAAAAATATGCAAAAGCTATTTAAATTTTAATACATCAAATTGAGTTGTATGATTGAGATAAAATTCTGGGGGAGAGGAGGGCAGGGTGCAGTGACTGCTGCTGAGCTTCTTGCTGTTGCCGCTTCATACCGAAAGCCAGAGGAAGGTGGGAAGTACGCACAGGCTTTTCCATTCTTTGGCGTTGAGAGAAGGGGCGCGCCTGTGAAGAGTTTTTGCATGATAGATGATAAGCCAATAAGGGTGCACCAGCAGGTTTACACCCCAGACCATGTGGTAATTCTTGATGCTTCTCTGATTGGAAGGCCGGATATTCTTGAGGGGTTCAAGAAGGATGGAACGGTGATTGTAAATACAAGCAAGCCAAAAAATCAGATAAAGCTAAAAGCCAAAAACCTGTATGTTGTTGATGCAACTGGAATTGCGCTGAAGCATATTGGAAGGCCTATTGTGAATACAGCAATGCTTGGCGCATTTATCAAAGCAACAAACATTGTTCCTCTTGAACCTGTGAAGGAGGCAATAAAGGAAAGATTTCCTCCAGAGCTTGCTGAGAAGAATATAAAGGCAATTGAAGAATGTTATAATGAAACGAAGTGATGCTTATGAAACCGCCAATTGCAAACCCAAGGAGCAGCAGGGAGAATAAGACGGGAGATTGGAGGTCGTTTAAGCCAGTTGTCCATAACGATAAATGCATAAAATGTGGAACGTGCGCAAGCTACTGCCCGGAAGGATGCATAAGTGGAGTTGACAAGCCAAACATTCAGGAGAGGGAGTTTCCAAAAATTGATTATGATTACTGCAAGGGATGCGGGATATGCGCAAATGAATGCCCTAAGAAAGCAATTGAGATGGTGCAGGAGGAGAAGTAGATGAGAAAAACCGTTGAAGCTTCAATTGCAGTTGCAGAAGCAGTGAAGAACTGCGAGCCAGATGTTGTAGCATGCTATCCTATAACTCCGTCAACTCATATAGCAGAAGCGCTTGCGCAGTTTTACGCTGATGGAGAGCTGAAAAGCTATATTGCAACTGAATCTGAGTTTGCTTCAATTTCGTGTATCTGCGGTGCTTCTGCTGCAGGGGGCAGAGCTTTCAGCGCAACGAGCAGCCAGGGGTTAGCTCTGATGCATGAGGTTGTCTACGCAGCTGCAGGCATGAGGTTGCCAATTGTGATGGTTGTTGGAAACAGAGCTTTAAGCGCTCCTTTGAATATCTGGTGCGATCATCAGGATTCGGTTGCTGAGAGGGATTCGGGATGGATTCAGCTTTACTGCGAGAGCTCACAGGAAGGAGTTGATACTGTAATTCAAGCATTCAAAATTGCAGAGAGCGTCATGCTTCCGACAATGGTTTGTATAGATGGTTTCTATTTAACTCATACTGTTGAGCCAATTGACATCCCAACAATGGAGGAGGTTAGAAAATTCCTTCCAAAGTATCAACCAACACTGAAGCTTGATCCAGAGAAACCAATTAGCATGGGAGAGTATGCACTTCCATCAGATTACCAGAGCTTCCGGGAGGATGTTCACAAGGATAACCTTGCTGCAAAAACTAGAATTGTTGAAGTTGATAAGGAGTTTGAGCAGATGTTTGGCAGGGGTTACGGAGGAGTTGCGCAGGGATATAAGCATGAGGATGCGGATTATGTATTCCTTGCGATGGGAAGCGTGATTGGGAATGCAAAGGAAGCTGTTGATGAGCTGAGGGCAAAGGGAAAGAAGGTTGGGGTTGTTAAAATAAGGAGCTTTAGACCATTCCCAGAGGAGGAGGTAAGAAAACTGCTGGAGGGAAAGAAGCACGTTGCTGTGTTTGAAAAATCCTACAGCATGGGAAGCTTTGCCCCGTTATACGCCGATGTTGTCAATTCCCTGTATCCTTTGAAGAAGAGACCGGTTGTCTCAAGCTTCATAGGTGGTTTGGGAGGGAAGGATGTTCCTGTGAAGGATGTAATTGAGGTATTTAAGAGAATAAGGAAAAAGGAGTCAGTGAGAGTGTGGGTGTGAGTATGGAGGAGTATTTCTCACCAGGTCATACGGCTTGCGCGGGCTGCGGGATGCCAATTGTTGTAAGGCATGCGTTGAACATTCTGGGTAAGGATGTGATAGTTGTAAATGCAACCAGCTGTCTTGAGATTGTTTCGTCCGCATATCCAAGAAGCGCCTGGGGCGTTCCTTACATTCATTCGCTCTTTGAAAACTCCGCAGCAATAGCAGCCGGTGCGGTTGCATCTTTGAGGGCGCAGGGAAACA
>Ga0123519_10000653_pt1 | contig 60923 bp, 58 predicted proteins | sample YelNatPaOPRAMG02_FD_87396 | JGI IMG/M metagenome (GOLD analysis project Ga0123519, IMG submission 87396) | Hot spring microbial communities from Yellowstone National Park - Yellowstone National Park OP-RAMG-02 (version 2) | ecosystem: Environmental > Aquatic > Thermal springs > Hot (42-90C) ...
GGAATTATAGAGTTATGCCGACGTCTAAATGACCGCCGCGTCTAGTTCCTATCTCAAACAACCGCGCGGGCTGGGTCAACCGCGAAATCGAGATTTTAAAGTGCCCGGATGCTCAGAGCCGGTCGTAAGTGACAGCGCCGGTCACGCAGACCGCGAGCCACCCGCCGCCCAGAGCGAATCCAGCGCCGACCGCACTCACCAATTTTCCGCGATAAAGCTCGCCGAGGCCAGCCAGAAGAATCAGATAAACCGCGCCAACAGTACATAGCGCGTGTATCCGCCAACTCTTCAAATGCATCACGATTGCGAACCATGCGAAACCGTACACGGCGGTCGCCGCGGTCATCGCGACACTGGGAAACCCGTGAAAACCGTGCACCAGCGCCTCGGCTGATACATGGGGCGAGAAATTCTCGAACCGGTCGCGTATCCCGAATCCAAGCACGTACGCTCCCGCAGCGACCGGAATCGCAAGTATCGCGCGAGTCCTGTCCCTTGCCGCGAGCAGGCTTGCCACGGTTATCGCGACGACGGACCCAAGCCACGCTGGAGCGCTCAGCCATCCCGCCGCCACCATTGCGCAATCGAACGCGGGGGCGCGGGCATGGGTGATAATTGCCGCCACGACCCGATCGACCCGCACCAGCGGATCCTGCGCGAAGATGTCCTGCACGATTCCACCGAACAGCCACATCATCGCGCCGAGCACGAGGAGGCCAACCGTCAGATGGAACCCCAGGTAGCCGGTCGGCGAGAAGCGCGCACGGATGAAATCCATCAGCGGAGCGAGGTCGACGCCGTTGCGCCTCGCGAGCGGTTCTAAGATCCGCTCGCGCCACCATCCAACCACCTCCTCCTGCCGCGTGACGAGCCATTCATAGGCGCCGGCCATCAGCACCGTCAGGACCAGCAGCGCGAGCATCCCGAACCCGAGCGACGCGACCCATCCGGTCACGCTCCGCCAGTTCGAGCCGAGCAGGTAGCCGGCGGCGACCAGGAGCGCACTCCATAACGCGGCGGACACGAGCGCCGCCGCCATGAACGTGCGCGCCGGCATCCCGGAAAGCCCCGCACTGAATGGCGCGAACACGCGCCCGACCGCGACAAAGCGTCCGATCACTACCGTCATCGCGCCCCATCGCGCGAAATATTTCTCCATCCGTGGACGGCTGCGCTCGTAGGCGCGATGGGCGAGCGGCGACCACGCGAGCACGGCGCGTCCCTTGAGGCGTCCGAGAAGGTAGCCGCCTATGTCGCCAAGCGCCGCGCCCGCCGCAACCGTCGCGAACGCCGCCAACGGGCTTACGATTCCGGCTCCGGCGATTGCGCCTGCGATAAACGCGACCGTTTCACCGGGGAACACGAGGCCAACAAACGCGCAGGATTCCAGCGCGACCATCAGGAAGACCGGGACGAGCGCCCATGGCCCGAGGTAATCGAGCAGGCTCTGAACCCTAGGAATGATAGCTGGCACTTCCCACCGTCGCATGGCGACCGAGACATGGATCGTGACCTATAGAGCTAAGAACGCGATTCCGAGGAAAGTGCGTTCTCAACAGTCTGCGTAAAATGTTTCCCTCCCCAAATCCCCTTCCCGCTTTTCGCGGGGGAGCCAAAAGCAGCTGCTATCAACAGCCGGTTAGAAGGCGCGGAAGCCCGGGATGTTCAACTGGAGCGGGAACTGGCTCGCGAGGAACGGCCCGTAAACGACCACACACAGCACCAGCGCTATCGCGATCCAGTAGCCCAGCCGATCTAGCTTCGGTTCCCATCCTGCACTCTTCGGCTTCGGAATCGTTACCGAATACGGTATGTCGGCGATGCGCGTCCTCTTTCCCGCCACGACTGTCATCCCGATTACCACGAAGAACAACAGCGCGCCCGCGAACATCATCGAGCCGCCGACTCCGACCAGGATTCCCGCCAGCTTCCACCCCGGTGGCTCCGCGTAAGGTATCAGCGATATCGCGGTCCGCCGGGGCATCCCGGCCAGCCCGCCCGAGATCATCCCGCGCGCGAAAATCAGCACGCCGATGAAGTAGAGCCACGACGACACCAGCGCGACCTTCGCGCTCCACAGCTCCTTCTGCTCGAGATACGGAACCAGCCAGTAAGCGATTCCCATGATCGAGAGCGCGACCGCCGTTCCGACCGTCAGATGGAAATGGCCGGGCACGAAAGTCGTATTGTGAATCTCCAGGTTCATGTTGTAGCTCGCGTTCATCAAGCCGGTAATTCCGCCCAGCATGAACGCCAGCATCGCAAGCACCTGCGCGCACACGGAAGGATCCTTCCACGGGATGCGGAAGAACCATCCTATAAGTCCGCTACCCCCCGCACGCCGCCCGCCGATCTCCAGCGCGTACATCACCGAAAACGCCGTCATCAGGCTCGGCACGAACAGCGCAAACGTCAACACTGCCACCGCGAACTTCAGTCCCAGCGGCACGCCCGGATCAACGAACTGATGATGAAATCCAACAGGGATGATAATCAGGAAGAGCAGAAACACTATCCTGACCACCGAATCGCTGAATAACGCCCCGTTAACCTGCCGCGGGATCGTACCGTACCACGACATATACACAGGCAGCAGCCAGAAGTAGACGATCGGATGGCCGGTGAACCAGAACAGCGTGCGATCGACCATCGGATCCGCTCCGTGCCATAGCCCGAGCGACCACGGCAGCAGGAATGCCACCACTTCAATCGCGATTCCGGCTGAAGCGATGTCCCAGAAGATGTACGTCACCACGCCCATGTAGGCGAGCAGCGGAATCCGCTCGCCGGGATGCTCGCGCCGAAACTTCGCCAGCATCAGGAACAGGTTGAGCGACGTGATCCACGTGCTAATCACCACCAGCGCGAGCCCCAGGTAAAACGGCCAGCTCGCTTCCAGCGGCGCGTAGAACGTGTACAGCACGCTCGCCGAACCGCTCACGATCGCACCCGCGGTCAGCAGCGTCCCAATCAGGATCGTGAAAAACGATGCGGCCAGAATTCCGGAGTTCAGTTTCGTCCCGAGTCCCCGTGCGACCAGAAGCGCGACGAAGCCGTTGGCGAACGCGAAAGTCATGATGATCGCGTTGAATACGCCGTGCGCGGTAAGCCCCTGGTAGTAGGTTCTCATCCCCGGGAAGAACCGGAAAATGTCTATATGCGCGTAGTTCAGCGCCTGGTCGAGTCCATTAAGGACCCCAAAAGCCAGGACGATGAACCCCAGATAAATCGTCCACTTGATGAATCTGCGTTGCTCCTCGGGAAGCGCAAACCCGTCCGGTGCCGCGACGATAGGCGTGCTCATTTCACTATCACCCACGCATGCATCGTGTGATGCAGAAGTCCGCAATACTCATGGCATAGCAGCAGATACTTCCCCGGCTTGTGGAAGGTGTAGGTTTCCTCCGATATCTGCCCCGGCAACAGCATCATGTTCACCCGCGTGCCGGCGATAAAGAAGCCGTGCGTAATATCAACCGAGGTGGCAATGAATTTGACCCGCGCTCCCACGGGAAGATCTATCTCGCGGGGGAAGAACGCCCACGCCTGGGCAAAATAGACCGCCTGGTATTCGTCGGGACCGACCTTGGTCAAACCCAGATGGTTGAACGGAGGGGTGCGAAAGACCGCTGCCGCGAGTGACTCGCCCGGTTTGGCCTCGATCGTGCCGACCCTGCCTGGAAGCATCACCCGCATGTGTATCGAGGTGTAAGCCAACACGACCAGGAACCCCACCAGGAACACGCCCGAGACTATTAGGAAGAATCTTTCGTAGCGTTCAGCCTCGTGATTCATTGTCTTACTTGCCCAGCAGGTAATAGTACATCGTGCCCCACATCCCAACGAGGATCGCGAGATAGACCAGCAGCACGAACAGCGTACCGGTCGGCGGAGGTATGGAATCCAACTCGGGAATGTCAGGCTGCCTGCGCGTCTCTTCTCCCATCACGGCCTCCGGCGAAGCGGTATGCTAACCGCGTTGTTCGGTCCTGCGGACCACGCGGCCGAAAGCGTAAGCGGCCGCGACAAACACGCACGCCAAAACTGCGGCGATGATCACTGGAACGATATGAAAGTTGCCGGTCAGAACTTCGTCCAATACCCCCCATACGTACAGCACTATCGGTGGAGCAACCATCATGAACAGGATCGCCGCGATGACAAGCTTGCTACTCATCTTCAGGATGTCCACAACGAAAAGCGGCGCAAGTGTAACGAATGCCGCCGCTTGTCGCAAATCCCACAATAAACCTTAACCGTCATGATTGCCGAAGCCGCGCCATATAATGTCCAGAACCTCGATTCAACGGACGGTTCCTGCCATTGTGTGGGCAGATGCATGTTCACGGCTTTGCCTGGCGCCTTGCCCCGTCTTCGTCCTCGCCGACCGGCAGGCGAAGTCCGGGCTGGCCATTTCTTGCCGCGGCCTTGTGTGCCGCCTTCGCCGCCGGATGCGCCAGTCGAGCGGCCCTGCCCGCGGCGCCCGAGACGGCTGCGGCCCGCTACCCGGCCGACGCGCGCTTCCGCGACGAGGTCCACGATTTTATCGAATCGGAACTGCGACTCGCGCCGGCGTGGGCAACCGCCCAGGGCGACCATCGCTACGACTCGCGGGTGGAGGATCTTTCGCGCGGCGGAATCGCCCAGCGGATCCTGCACGCTGCCAACTGGAAGCGCAGTTTCGAGGCCTTCGTTCCCGGCGAACTCTCGCCCACGGACCGTGCCGATCGCCAATGGCTAATCGCGCAGACCGACAGCGAGCTTCTGTGGAACGAAGAGGTTCGCCAGTTCGAACGCGATCCCGCAATGTATCTTCCCACTTCCGCGATCTACAGCCTGGTTCAGCGCGATTTCGCGCCCATCGAGGTTCGGATGCGCTCAGTTGCAGCGCGCGAGACGGCCGCCCTCGCCAATCTGGCAGCGGCGCGAGACAACCTGGTGGCCTCCCGCACGCCGCGGGTCGCGATCGAGATAGTGCTCGCGGAAATGCCGGCGACTCTCGCATTCTTCAAAAGCGATCTGCCCAAGGCGTTCGCCTCCGTGCCCGACGGTCCCGACAAGGCCGCGTTCGAGAAGTCAAACGCCCGGCTGGCAGCCGCAATCGAGGATTATGCGCGATGGCTGCGCAATTACCTGATGCCGCGGGCGCGCGGCAGCTATGCGATCGGAACGCCCGCGTATCGGCGGATGCTCGCCGACGACGACATGGTCAACGTACCGCTTGCCCGGTTGGAAGCCGTCGGCGAGAAGGAGCTTGCGGCGATTCAAATCGAGTTCGACCGGACCGCGCATGAAATCGACCCCTCGCGCACGCCGGCCGAGGTCGCCGCGATGGTCAATCGCGACCATCCCGCTGCCGACAAGGTCATTCCCGAAGTGAAAGCGGGACTCGCCGGGTTACGCGCGTTCGTCATCGCACATCATATCGTCACGCTTCCGGCAGGACCGGAGCCTCTCGTGCGCGAGACGCCGCCGTTCATGCGCGCGACGACGTTCGCCTCGATGGACACGCCGGGACCGTTCGAGAAATCGGCCGAAGCGTATTTTTATGTGACGCTGCCAGACCCGTCGTGGCCGGCCGAGCGCCGCGAACAATTGCTGGAATTTTTCTCACGGCCGCTGATTTCAGACGTTTCGGTGCACGAGGTCTATCCGGGCCACTACGTGCAGTTCCTCTACAACCGGCACAATCCCGACCTGGTCCGTTCACTCTATTACTCGGGCGCGAACGTCGAAGGATGGGCGTTTTACTGCGAGCAGATGATGCTCGACGAGGGACTTCACAGTGGCAAGCCGGAGTATCGACTCGCGATGCTGCAGTTGGCGCTGCTGCGTGCATGCCGCTACCTGGTCGGGATCAGGATGCACACCGAAGGAATGACGGTCGCGCAGGCGACGGCGTTTTTCGAAAAAAACGCCTACATGACGCCGAACAACGCGCGCGTGGAAGCTCTGCGCGGAACCGAGGATCCCGGCTACCTGCGCTACGAGCTGGGAAAACTGATGATCCTGAAACTTCGCGCCGACCTGCGCAAAAAGCAAGGCGCGGCGTTCAGCCTCGATAAATTCCACGACCAATTCCTCGCCGAAGGCGGACTCCCGATACCGCTTATCCGCCGCGCCCTTCTCGGCACTGAGGGCTCGCCGCTTTAAGGCCGGCGCAGACCCGTGCGCCGCCTCCGGGTGCCGGGCGCGTGCGCTCTCGCGAGGCTCAGGCGGATGCGACTTCCTGCATCGGCGTGCCGCAATGGCTCGGAATCTCCTGATGACCGCAGTCGGGGCCCATCCAGCACACCAGTTCATCGCGGCCCTTCACGGGGCCAACATGCATCGGCTTGTTGCAATGGTTCGGCATCGCCATCTCATATCCGCACTTCGAACATTTAAGTTTGCTCGCCATCTCGTGACTCTCCTTCGGGTTGCCGTTAGCCGTGTGCGCGACGGCTCTCCCGGGCCGCTTCAATACGGCCGCGGGGGTCGCTGAAGTTTCGATTACCGCCGGCGCGCGCGCCGCGCCCGGATGCTTCTCGCCGTCCCCGCGCTCGCCCCGGCCTATCGCGGCCAGGCGCTTTTCGGCGAATCCAAGCAGCAGCGCATTGCTCACTACGCTCACGCTCGAAAGCGCCATCGCAAGCCCCGCGAAGGCCGGGTTCAGGGTAATGCCAAAAAACGGATAGAGCACGCCCGCGGCGATCGGAATGCCGAGCGTATTGTAGAAGAACGCCCAGAACAGGTTCTGCTTCACCTTGCGAAGCGTCAGACGGCCGAGCTCGAGCGCGCGCACGATGTCGTAGAGGTCGTTGCGGGTGAGCACGACATCGCCGATCTCCTTCGCCGCGTCGGTTCCAGAGCCAATCGCGATTCCGATGTCGGCAGCCGCAAGCGCCGGCGCGTCGTTGATACCGTCGCCGACCATCGCGGTGAATATCCCTTCGGACTTGAAGCGCCGGATAACCGCGATCTTGTCCCCAGGTCCGAGCTCGGCGTGAAATTCGTCGATCCCGAGCCGCGCGGCGACCGCTTGCGCAACCTCATGATTGTCGCCCGAGAGCATCACGGTACGGATGCCCATCCTGCGCACTTCTTCAAGCGCGCCTTTCGCTTCGGGTTTTTCCAAAGCGCGAAAACCGAGCACGGCAAGAACCGCGCCGTCGCGCGCGAGGTAAAGGGGTGTTGCCGCCGAAGCCGCAAGGCGCTGCGCTTCGGCGCCCGCCTCAACGCCGATTGCCACGCCGCAGCTCTCCATCAGCCGCGCGTTGCCGAGCGCGAGCCTTGAGCCGTCAAGCTCGGCGATCACGCCCATCCCGGGCACCTCTTCGATCTTTCCGGCCTTCGGCGCTTCGATTCCGAGCGCTTGCGCGCAGGCGACGACCGAGCGCGACAGCGGGTGCACCGAGCCGGACGCGGCCGCCGCAGCCAGCGCAAGCGCCTGCGATTCATCAACACCGCCGAGAACCGCTATCGTTTCGACTTCCGGCCTTCCCTCGGTCAGCGTGCCGGTCTTGTCGAAGAACATTACCTTGACGCGGGTTATCAGCTCGAGGGCCGAAGCGCGCTTGAAAAGAATTCCCGCGCGAAGCCCCACGCCGCTTCCGACCATCAGCGCGGTTGGCGTTGCCAGGCCCATCGCGCACGGACACGCGATCACCAGCACCGCGGTCGCCGCCGTGAGCGCCATCACCGGGCTCGGTCCGAACCAGGCCCACGCGGCAAAGGTCAGCGTCGCGATCGCGATCACGCTCGGCACGAAGCGCGCTGCAACGAAATCCGCCAGCCGCTGAATCGGCGCGCGGTCCGCCTGCGCTTCCTCGACCATCCTGACGATCTGCGCCAGCACGGTTTCGGCGCCGACCCGCGTCGCCGTGACCGTCAGTGCCCCGCTCATGTTGAGCGTGCCGCCCGAGACTTCGTCACCTACGCCCTTCTCGACCGGCATCGATTCGCCCGTGAGCATCGACTCGTCTACCGCGCTGTATCCGCTTGCGACTTTCCCATCCACGGGGATACGTGTGCCAGGCCGCACAATGATCGTGTCGCCCGTTCGGATTTCGGAGGCCTTGACGATGATTTCGCGGCCGTCGCGGATAGCCGTCGCGTCGTCGGGCACCAGGGAGAGCAGCGCGCGCAGCGCCGCCATCGCGCGCCCGCGCGCCCGCGCCTCCAGGTATTTGCCGAAGCGGATGAACAGGATCAGCTCGACCGAGGTGTCGAAGAAGACCGGCCCCGAGAAGAAAATCCCCGGGAATGTAGTCAGCACCGAGTAGAAGTACGCGGCGCTGATTCCCAGCGCGACCAGCGTGTCCATGTTCGCGGTGCGATTGCGAAGCGCAAGCCATGCCCCGCGATAGAACGTAAGTCCCGCAGTGAACATCAGGAGGGTCGCCACCGCGAATTCGCCAAGCTCGGCGTTGCGGCCGCCGACGTGCTCGAGCGCCATCACGAGCGCCGCGCCGATTGCGCTTGCCACGACCCACGCGAGGTTTCGCCGCGCCTCGACGCGGTCGAGCGCCGACTCGCCGGCGCCCGCTCCCACGGCGGGCTCCAGCGCCTGGTAGCCGGCCTTTGCCACGCACGCCTCGATATCGCCGCGCGAAACCGACGGCTCGGCGCGCACGGTAAGCGTCTCGGCGGCAAAATTCACCCGCGCCTCGCGCACGCCGGGCATCGCGCCGACCGCGCCCTCGATAGTGAGAGCGCAGTTCGCGCAATGCATCCCCCGGATGCGGAAATGTTCGGTTTTCACCTGGACTTCCATCGTACCTACGCCAGGAAGCGGTCGACCGTATCGATCACCTCGCGAATCTTCTCTTCCGGCTTGCGCGCGGCGATTGCGTCGGCAACGCAGGTCTCCATGTGATCGCGCAGCAGCATCAGCGCCACCCGATCGAGCGCGCGGCGCGCGGCGGAGATCTGCTGCAGGACGTCGATACAATAGGCGTCCCCCTCGATCATCCGTTTTATGCCGCGAAGCTGTCCCTCGGCCCGGCTAAGACGCTGCGCGGCCTCGCTCTTGAGCCGGGCGGGGCGCGGATGCTGTTTCATCCGGGGATTTTTGCACGCCGCGCGGTTGCTCGCTGCTCTCATACTCCCCCATAGTATCCCGCAGGGTGGGTTTCCGCAACCAGCCGCGCCAGCGCCAAAAAAAACGCCCGGCGGCTTTCAACCACCAGGCGTTTTTTTCGAGAGTCTGCGGGCCGCGACGCCTAGACCGTCGGGACCTTGTTCGGGCGCGCGACGATCACCTCGTCAATTATCCCGTACTCGACCGCCTGCGACGCGCCCATGAAGGTGTCGCGCTCGGTGTCCTTCTCGATCTGCTTGAGATTCTTGCCGGTATGCCGCGCGAGGATTTCATTGAGCATGCTCTTCAGCCGCAGCGCCTCGCGCGCCTGGATCTCGATATCGGTCGCCTGGCCCTGGAAGCCGCCGGAGAGCTGATGAATCATTATCCGCGAATGAGGCAGCGCGTAGCGCCGTCCCTTTGCCCCCGCCGCGAGCAGCAGCGAGCCCATGCTTGCGGCCTGCCCGACGCACAGCGTCGAAACCGGAGGCTTCACGAACTGCATCGTGTCGTAAATCGCAAGCCCCGCGGTGACCGAACCGCCGGGCGAGTTGATATACATGTTTATCTCGCGTTCCGGGTCCTCGGATTCCAGGAACAGAAGCTGCGCGGTGACAAGGTTGGCAAGCTCGTCGCCGATAGGGCCGCCGAGGAACACTATCCGGTCCTTCAGCAGGCGCGAGTAGATGTCGTAGGACCGCTCACCGCGGCCGGTCTGCTCCACGACATATGGAATGAGGATGCTCATGGCTATAAGGGTACTATGGAGCGGGACTCGCGTCGAGTACGGGTTCTGCCAGGCCGAAAGGAACCGCAAGCATCGCCATGACCAAGCGCTCTGCGGGCATCGCCCCGCCCCGTTTCCCGATCATCCTGCTGACCGCCCTCCTGTCCGGGCTTTGTCCGCTTCGCGCCGGCGCGGCGCCCGCCAAAGTGATGCAGCGGGCGGCCGGACATTACTTTATGCCCGGTCCGGCCGAGTCGCGAATCGTTACCGTAAGCATCACGGGCAAGGCTGAGAACGAGATAGTCGTGATGACCGAAGCGATCGCGGTAAAGGAAGCCGGACCCAGGCAGACGCTGGCGAAGTTCGGCGAGGTTTACGCCTTCGCGCCGTCGTTTGTCGCGGTCCGGGAAAACCGCCCTGTCCGCCTCACCTTTTGGAACCTTCAGCCCGACGACGACCACGACTTCATGCTCGCCGGTCCGGATTCCAAGGTGCTGATGTACGTGGACCTGAAGCCGCTAAGCCGCAACTCCTGGGTGTTCACGTTTCACAGGCCCGGACTGTATGGCTTCTATTGCGCGATCCATCAGCCCGAGATGAGCGGGCAAATCCTGGTGCTGCCGGCGGGCGGAAAACCTTGAGCGCCGCGTGCAGCGAGTAAAAAGAGCCGCGCTGCGCCGCCGGTCATCCCGCGGCTTCGGCGAGCCTCATCGCGGCCCGAAGCCGCCTGAGCGTGCGTTCCTTTCCAAGCACAGCGATTACCTCGTAGATCCCCGGGCTCACCGTGCCTCCGGTAAGCGCCACGCGCACGGGCTGCGCCAACTGCCCGAGCTTAATCCCGAAACGCGCAAGCACCCGGCCGAACGCCTCGGCGATCGCGCTCTCGGAGAAGTCCCCGCCAATCGACTCCAGTTCCGCGGCGAGCGCGGCCAGATGCTCGGCGACCTGCGGCGTGAGGAACTTTGCTGCGGCCTTGGGATCGATCTCGATTTCGTCGCTTAAATAGAACTTAGCGAAATCGACCAGTTCAACCAGGGTTTTGGCGCGCTCGCGAAGCGTCGCGATCATCTTTTCGAGCCAGGCGTCGTCGCCGGGAATCGAATAACCCGCCCGTGCGATGAAGGGCTTCACTTCGCGCGCGAGCTGCGAGAGGCTTCGCTCCTTCATGTAATGGAAGTTGAGCCAGAGCAGCTTTTCCGCGTTGAAGATGCCGGCGGATTTGCCGCATCCGGAAAAATCGAAATACTCGATCAGCTCCTCGCGCGTGAAGATTTCCTGATCCCCGTGCGACCATCCAAGGCGCGCAAGGTAATTGATGAGCGCCTCGGGAAAGTATCCGGCGTCGCGGTAGGCGAACACGGATGTCGCGCCGTGGCGCTTGGAAAGCTTGGTCCCATCCGGACCCATCACCATCGGAAGATGCGCATAGGCGGGCGGCTCAAGCCCAAGCGCACGGAAAATCTGTATCTGGCGCGGAGTGTTCGGCAGATGGTCGTCGCCGCGCACGACGTGCGTGATGCGATGGTCGGCGTCGTCGATAACGGTTGCGAAGTTGTAGGTCGGCACGCCGTCGGAGCGGAAGATTATCAGGTCGTCGAGTTCCGAGTTCTCGAACACAGCGCGGCCCTTGATCAGATCGTCAACGACGGTCTGGCCTTCGCGCGGCGAGCGGAAGCGGATCGTGTAGTTGCGCCCCGCGTCGCGGTCGGGAAGCTCGATATCGGACGGGAACACAAGCTCGCGGCATTTGCCGTCGTAACCGGGCTTGCGACGTTCGCGTTCAGCCTGTTTGCGTTTCGCCTCGAGTTCCTCGGCGCTGCAATAACACGGGTACGCCTTGCCCTCGCGGAGCAGTTTTCGCGCGGCCTCGCGATAGAGATCGAAGCGATTGGACTGGAAATAGCGCGGGTCGGGCGGCCCTTCGTCCCATTCCATGCCAAGCCACCTGAGGCTTTCAAGGATCTCCTCGAGCGATTCCCTGGTCGAGCGCTCGCGGTCGGTGTCATCGATCCGCAGGATGAAGGCGCCCCGGTTATGGCGCGCGAAGAGATATGCGAACAGCCCGGAGCGGACGTTGCCGATGTGCAGCGAGCCGGTCGGGCTCGGAGCGTAGCGGGTACGAACCGTCACGTGTCACTCCCATTCAATCGTTGCGGGCGGCTTCGAGGTTATATCGTAAACCACGCGGTTGACGCCCCTGGCCTCGTTGGTAATCCGGCTGGAAAGGCGCGCGAGAAAGTCCGGCTCAAGCCGCGCCCAATCCGCGGTCATCCCGTCCTGAGACTCGACCGCGCGAATGGCGATCACGCTCTCATAGGTGCGCCCGTCTCCCATCACGCCCACGGTCTTGAGCGGGAGCAGGACGGCAAACGCCTGCCACAGGCGGCGCCGGGCGCCCGAGCGTTCGAATTCCTCCATCACGATCTCGTCGGCGCGCCTGAGCAGTTCCAGCCGCTCGCGCGTGACCTCGCCAACGATCCGCACGGCAAGCCCCGGACCGGGAAACGGCTCGCGCTCGACGATCTCGGGCGCCAGCTTGAGCTCGCGCCCAAGCTCGCGCACCTCGTCCTTGAACAACTCGCGCAGCGGCTCGATAAGCTCGAGCTTCATCCGCTCGGGCAGGCCGCCGACGTTGTGATGGCTCTTGATCGTCGCCGACGGTCCCTTGAAGGAGACCGACTCGATCACGTCCGGGTAGAGCGTGCCCTGGCCGAGGAAACGCGCGCCGCCGAGCTTGCGCGCCTCGGCCTCGAACACCTCGATAAAGGTATGCCCGATGATGCGGCGTTTCTGTTCGGGATCGGTCACGCCGCAAAGGCGCTCGATAAACAGCCCGCTGGCGTCCACTACGCGAAGGCGGATTCCGATCTGGTTGGCGAAGATCCTTTCCATGCGAGCGCGCTCGCCAGCGCGCAGAAGCCCCGTATCCACGAACACGCATTCGAGCCGGTCGCCAACCGCGCGATGGATCAGGACCGCGGCGACCGAGGAATCGACGCCGCCGGAAAGGCCCATCACCACCTTGTCGGACGGGCCGGCCTTGGCCCGGATTTCGGCGACCTTGGTCTCGATAAAGTTCGCCATTGTCCAGTCGCCCGGCTCCCCGCAGATGCCGAGCACGAAGTTGCTCAGGATTTGGGCGCCGTTGGGCGTATGGACAACCTCGGGATGGAACTGGATTCCGCGCATCCGCCCATCGGCGCTCCTGAACGCGGCGCACGGGGCATTGCCGGTGTGCGCGATCGAACGGAGCGAAGGTGCGAGCTCTTCCACCCGATCGCCGTGACTCATCCAGACTGTCTGCTCGCGGCGGTCGAGACCGGCAAAGAGCGGATCGTCCTCGTCGATAACCAGGGTTGCGGGGCCGTACTCGCGGGTCCGTGCGGGCGCCGTCCTGGAACCGGCATGATGCGCGAGGAGATACATCCCGTAGCAGATTCCGAGATACGGAACGTCAAGCGCGAGCGTTTCGGGCGCTACATCGGGCGCGTTCTCCTCGTAGAAGCTCGCGGGACCGCCGGACAGGATAATCCCGCGCGGCTTGAGCGCGCGGATCTTCGCGGGGGCCAGGTTGTACGGATGAATCTCGCAATAGACGTGCGCCTCTCGCACGCGCCGTGCGATTAGCTGCGTGTACTGGCTTCCGAAATCAAGGATGAGTATCACGGCGGCTTGCCTTGGACCGCTAATATAACCGACACCCGCGCGCCGGCGAATAGCCTTGCGGGCGGGGCGCCAAAACCGCGGCCGCCGCTTTCATCGCCGCCGCCTGCCTGAAGCACCTGCGCCCGGGGGCCGCTCGTCGCGCCCGGTGCGGCGAAATTCGAGCCGAAGCGGCGTGCCGACCAGGCCGAGAGCCTTGCGAAAGCGCGACTCCAGGAAGCGCACGTAATGGGCCGGGATGTCGCGGTCCATGTTGGCGAACAACTTGAGCCTGGGCGGCGCGCTCCCAACCTGCGTCACGTACATCAGGTTGAGGCGCCTGCGCGCGATGACCGGTGGATCCATCGCGGCCAGAGCCTCGGCCAGGATCCGGTTGAGGCGCGAGGTCTGGAACGTCGCGCGCCATGCCTCGCCGGCCGAAAGCGCCGCCGGCAGCACGTCCCGCACCCCGTCACCGGTCAGCGCCGACGTGAACACCATCGTCGCATACTCAAGGAAAGGAAATCGCGCATGGGCCTCGCGCACGAATGCGGGAATCTTCGCGCCCTCGTGCGCCGCGAGGTCCCACTTGTTGCACACCAGCACCAGGGCGCGGTCGTTGGCATCGACCAGACTCGCCAGGCGCGCGTCCTGATCGGTGATTCCCTCGCTCGCGTCGATAACCAGTACGAGCACATCGGCCCGGCGGATGGTTTCGAGAGCGCGGCCGACGGCGGCCTGCTCGAGCTCCCCGGCGACGCGCGTCCGACGCCGAATTCCGGCGGTATCGATAAGCAGGAGGCGGCGCCCTTCGAAGGTGAGCGCAACGTCGAGCGTGTCGCGCGTCGTTCCGGGCATCTCGCTTACAATCGCGCGCTGGTAGCCGGAAAGCCGGTTGAGCAGCGAGGACTTGCCGACGTTGGGCCGTCCGATAAGCGCGACCTTGAGCTCGGGCTTTTCCTCGGGTACAGCCTCGCGCGCGGGAAGCCGCTCGGCAACCGCGTCGAGCAGTGCCCCGACGCCAAGCCCATGCGCCGCGGACAGGAAATAAAGCTTCTGCGCGCCGGCGGCATAGAACTCGGAGGCCGCGGCCTCCTGTCCGGGACGGTCTATCTTGTTGACCGCTATCAGCATCGGGCATCCCGTCTCGCGGATGAGCGCGAGCGCCTCGGCGTCGGCCTGGGAGAATCCCGCGCGCCCGTCGAACAGCATCACGACCACGTCGGCAACACCGACCGCGGCGAGCGCCTCGCGCACAACGCGTTCGGACATCGGCTCGCGCCCGCCGAGTTCCAGTCCGCCCGAATCGACAAGCACAAACTCGCGCCCGCCGTGCGAGACGCGGGCGAAATTAAGGTCGCGGGTGGTGCCGGGAATCGGGCTGGTCAGCGCGCGCCGTCCGCCGGCGATGCGGTTGAACAGCGTGGATTTGCCCGCATTGGCGCGGCCGACCAGAACGACGCACGGAAGACCGCCGGCAAGCGCAACCTCGGCGGCGGACGGCGCCGGCCGGCGTCCTGGCTTTTCGAGCGCGGTCACGTTCCGATTCCCATCTCCTCAAGCTTGCGCAGGTTTCTGGTCCAGTGCGGATCGACCTTGACGTGAAGCTCAAGAAACACCTTACACCCGAGGATCTCCTCGAGTTCGAGCCGCGCCGCAGTGCCGATTTCCTTGATCATGCGGCCGCCCGCGCCGATCACGATCGCCTTGTGCGAGTCGCGTTCGACGACGATGACCGCGGAGATCCTGATGAGCCTGCGCTCGGGCTCCTCGACGAACTGCTCGACCCGGACCGCGCTGGTAAAGGGAATTTCCTCGTGAACCTTGAGGAACAGTTTCTCCCTGATAATTTCGCCCGCGAGCATCCGCTCGCTCTGGTCTGTGTACTCGTCCTCGGGCATCAGGGACGGTCCTTCGGGCAGCAGGTTCTTTATCGTCCGAAGCAGCTCGGCGGCATTCTCGCCGGTCAACGCGCTTACCGGCACGATCTCGGCGTCAGGAGCGGCTTCGCGGCACTGCTCGAGCATCGGCAGCATCCGCTCGCGTCCGAGCAGATCGATCTTGTTGACCGCGAGCACCCGGGGGCGGGCGATCGTGTTCATCTCGGCGATAAACGCGCGGTCGCGGCGATCGAGTTCAGAGCCAGCCTCGACCACGCCCAGCAGGACGTCGCCCTCGGCAAGCGCGCGGCGCGCCGCCTCGACCATGCGGCGGTTAATCAGGCGCGGGTTCTCGTGGATGCCCGGCGTGTCGATAAAAACAACCTGGGCGTCGGGGCCGCTCAGGATTCCGAGCAGGCGGCGGCGGGTGGTCTGCGGTTTGGGGGTGACGATTGCAACCTTGTGGCCGACGAGGCGATTGACGAGGGTGGACTTTCCCACGTTCGAGCGCCCGCCGACTGCAACGAAGCCGCATCGATGCCTACTTTCCGCGTTCACGTAACTCGTCTTCAATCCGCATGAGCGCGGCGCGCGCCGCGGCCTGTTCACTCTGTTTCTTGCTACCGCCTTCCCCGACTCCCAGTTCGCGGCCCGCGATACGGATCCGGGTCGTGAAACGCTTGGCGTGGTCGGGACCGCGCGCGGAGATCAGTTCGTAGACGGGCTGCGCGCGGAAGCGGCGATAGGCTATTTCCTGAAGCTCGGTCTTGTAATCGCGCTCGGCGGCGGGACCGCCGATATCGTCGGCGAACAGCGACTCGACGACGCGCTGGGCAGGAGCCAGTCCACCGTCGACGTATATGGCGCCGATAACCGCCTCGAAGGCGGCGGCAAGGATTGAGATTTTCTCGCGCCCGCCGCTTTTCTCCTCGCCCTTGCCGAGCTTGAGCAGGTCGCCGATCCCAATAGCCTGGGCCTTCAGGGCAAGAGTGCGGCCGTTGACGATCGAGGCGCGCTGTTTGGACAGCGGGCCCTCCTTCGCCTCGGGGAAACGGCGCATCAGCATATCGGCAATGGCCAAATCGAGAACCGCGTCGCCAAGGAATTCAAGGCGCTCGTAATGCGCGTCGCTTCCGATCGCAGCGCTGGGATGGGTAAGCGCGGTCATTAGAAGCTGCGGGCGAGCAAACCTGTACCCCAGTCTGGTTTCGAGTTCGGCTGTAGCGGTCTGGGCGGACTCAGTTGGCTTCGGCTCGGGCGGCGTCGCGGCTCTGAACCGAAACAATCTGCCCAACCACCTGGGCGCCTTCGACAAACGAAGCCTCCACCTCAACTTCTTGGTTGCTCAAGCCGGAGGGACCGCAGGTCGATACCCGCACGTAGTTGCGGCTATAGCCTCCAATCCCCCCGTCCTGCCTTTGTTCCTCAAGTAACACTTTAAGTCGATGTCCGACGAAACGCTGCAGGAAAGCCGCGCGTTTTCGTTCTCCAACCTCGCGCATCGCGGCGGCGCGGCGCTTTATCTCGGCCGGATTCACCTTGCCGGGCATCTTGGCCGCAGTGGTTCCGGCCCTGACCGCGTAGGGAAAAACGTGCAGGTACGCGAACGGGAGGCTTTCAACAAACCTGATCGAAGCCTCGAATTCCTGCACGCTCTCGCCTGGAAATCCAACGATAAGGTCGGTCCCGATGGCCGCGTCAGGCATCGCCTCAAGCGCGCGCTCGACCCGATCGCGGTAGAAGGCGGTATCGTATCGTCGGCGCATCGCCCTGAGCACCCGGTCTTCTCCCGCCTGGAGCGGCAAATGAAGATGCGGACAGAACTTCTTGCTTGATCCAATTATAGCGATTATCCGGTCGCTTAGCTCTTCCGGGTCGAGCGAGCTGACTCGGATTCGCCCAATTGGAGAGCGCTCGGCGACCATCTCCAGCAGTTGCGCCAGTTCGACCGGCGGGTCGAGATCCCGCCCGTAGCCGCCCAGGTGGACGCCAGAGAGGATGACTTCCTTGAAGCCGCGCTCATGGAGCTGGTCGAGCGCGTCGATTACCCGGCGCGGTTCCACGCTGCGCGAGGCGCCGCGCGAAACCGGCACGATACAGAAGCTGCAAAACTGATCGCATCCCTCCTGCAGCTTGAGGAACGCGCGCGTCTGCCCCTCCATCGCAACGCCCCTGAGCTCGATCTCTCCGCGCACCTTGCGCAGGTTGGAGACCATCACCCGCTCCGGCGCGTCGCCCAGAACGGCGCGTTCCACGTCATCCGGCCGCGCAAGGCCGACCACAGCGTCAACTTCGTGAGCGCGCGAAAGCGCCTCCGGATTGGCCTGCGCGAAGCACCCGGTCATGACAACCCGCGCCGCGGGATTGAGTCGGCGCGCGCGCCGGGCGAGCCTCAGGCTCTCCGCGTCGGCCCGGTCGGTAACCGTGCAGGTGTTGACTATATAGACGTCGGCCGGCTGGTCGAAATCGCACCGGATGAGCCCGCGCGCAGCAAGGCGCGACTCGATCATCGCCGAGTCGTACTGGTTGACCTTGCATCCGAGTGTCGCAATCGCAAAACGCATCGCGCAGCTATCCTTCAATTGCCCTTTCGATAAACCCGCCGCCCACGACTTCGTCGCCACGGTAGAACACGCACGCCTGCCCGGGCGTAACCGCGGGAGCCGGCGAGCGAAAGCGGAGCTCCGCGCGCTCGGCGCCGTCCATCGAAAGTACGGCGGGCAGGGCCGGATGACGGTAGCGAATCTTCGCCTCGACCTCCACCGCGCCGTCGCGGCAAAGCTCGGGATCGACGAGATTGACCCGGTTTGCGACCAGCCCCGCGCATCGCAGCGCCTCGCGGCCTGCGACCACGACGTCGCCGCTTTCGGGTCTTATCTCGCGCACGTAAAGGGGCTCGCCCGCGGCGATTCCGAGGCCACGGCGCTGGCCGATTGTGAAGCGATGCATCCCGGCGTGTTTGGCGAGAACCTTGCCTTGAGGATCGACGACGCGGCCGGGGCGAATCCTCTCGCGCGCAGCGGCGCGCTCAACGAAGCGCGCGTAATCGCCGTCGGCGACGAAGCATATCTCCTGGCTTTCCGGCTTGTCGGCGTTGGCAAGGCCGAGTTCCCGCGCGCGGGCGCGCACCTCGGCCTTGGTCATCGCGCCGAGCGGAAAAAGCGTGCGCGAAAGCTCGGCCTGTCCGAGCGTGAACAGGAAGTATGACTGATCCTTGGTCGAATCCGCCGCACGCATGAGACGATAGCGGCCGTCGGCGCCGCGCTCGATTCGCGCGTAATGACCGGTTGCGACGAAATCGGCGCCAAGCGCGCGCGCCCTGCTCCACAGGCGGTCGAACTTGATCTCGCGGTTGCACATCACGCACGGATTCGGGGTGCGCCCGTCGAGATATTCGTTGACGAAATTCCGTATCACGCGCACGGCGAAGTCCTCGCGCAGGTCGACGACGTAGAACGGGAAGTTCATCCGCTCCGCCACGCGACGAGCGTCCTCGAAATCGTCGTGCGAACAGCAGGTGGCCCGCCGGCGCGCGATTGACCCGGGCGCCTCGGGCGCAAGCCTCATTGCAACGCCGACCACGTCGTATCCGCGCTCGCGCAGAAGCGCCGCGGCAACCGAACTATCCACCCCGCCCGACATCGCAACCAGAATCCGCACGCTCATCGGACGGCCTCCGCCGCTTCGCTACGCGGCGCCGGCTCGGATTCGGCCACTCGCCGCCACACGCGGACGATTATTTCCGAGGCGCGCTCGACGTCCTCATCGGTGGTGTTCCATCCGAGGCTGAGCCGCAGCGAGCTTCGCGCCTCGGCCGCACTCAGGCCCATCGCAAGCAGGACGTGAGAAGGCTCAACCGCGCCGGCAGCGCACGCCGAGCCCATCGAGACTTGCACGCCCTCCAGGTCGAGCGCGATCAGCAGGCTCTCACCGAGAACGCCCGGAAAAGCAAGGTTGAGGGTATTGGCGATCCGGCCCGCGCGCGGCCCGTTAAGCCTAAGCCCCGGGATCGCGTCCGTCAGTCGCGCCAGCAACCGTTCGGCCAGCGCGGCAAGGCGCGCGGTCTCGCGCTCGAATTCACGCTCCACGGTTTCAGCCGCGGCACCGAACGCGACTGCGCCGAGCAGATTCTGCGTCCCGGCGCGAAGACCGCCCTCCTGAGCTCCGCCAACGGTTAGCGGCGCGAGTCGAGCCGGCTCGCGCACATAGAGGGCGCCGATTCCCGCCGGCGCTCCCAGCTTGTGCCCGCTGAGCGTCATCAGGTCGCATCCGAGTTCATCAACGGCAATTCGCACGCGTCCGGCGGCCTGCGCCGCATCGACATGGAAGAGCGCGCCGGCCTCTCGTGCGGCAGTCCCAACCGGAGCGAGTTCCTGAAGCGTGCCGACCTCCGCATTCGCCATCGCGAGCGCCACCAGCGCGGTGTTGCGATCGATCGCCTCGACAATCCGCCCGGGTGCAATTCGTCCGTCGCGGCCGGGCATGACGCGAACTATCTCGAATCCGCTCGATTCCAGCTCCGAAAGCGGCGCAAGAACCGAGGAGTGCTCGATCGCCGAACTCACGATCCGACGCCGCGCACGGTGCGCCTTTGCGGCGCCGAAGATCGCCAGATTGTTCGACTCGGTCCCGCCGCTGGTGAAGACGATCCGGCGCGGCTCTGCGCGAATCAGACGCGCAACGCTGGCGCGCGCGCGCTCGAGCGCCCGGCGCGCACGCTGACCGGCGCGATGGACCGACGAGGGATTTCCGCCCTCGTCGTCAAGGAATCGCTCGATCGCCGCGCGCACCTGCGGTCTGACGGGAGCGCCGGCGTTATGGTCGAGATAGATAGTCATCGCACGGCAATTCTGCTTCTGAAAGAAATATTAGGTTAGCTTATCGGGCTAGGATGCGAAAGAAGGCAGGTGGCGGCGCGGCCAGGCGCTCCGAACGCATGAACAACCGGGGCTTTAGCGTTGCTTGGGATCGGGAGGCGGAGGTTCAGGATGCACCGACGGCTCGCTTAGGCGGCCGTCGACCGAGGCGAGTTTGTCTTCAAGGCAGTCCTGGCGTTCCTCTATTTCGGCAAGTCGGACGCTCATGCGGTTGATGCGGTCAACGAGCTGATTCATCGCGCGCGCGACCGGATCGGGGAGCTTGCGATGCTCGAGTTCGAGGACGTCCTGGCGCGCGCTCTGGCCCTCGATCACCTTGCCCGGTATTCCGACTACCGTGGAATAGGGCGGCGCGTCGAGAACCACAACCGCGCCCGCTCCAATCCTGCTTCCGCGCCCGATCCGCACGGGACCGATCACGCAGGCGCCGGCGCTTATCATCACGTGGTCTTCGATAGTGGGGTGGCGCTTTTCCTTCTTGAGGCTTGTACCGCCCAGGGTCACCCCCTGGTAAATAAGAACATCGTCGCCGATCTCGGTAGTCTCGCCGATCACGACACCCATGCCGTGGTCGATAAACAAGCGCCGGCCGATCTTTGCGCCGGGATGGATTTCGATCCCGGTCATCCATCGGGAGAATTCACTTACCAGGCGGCCGAGGAGCTTCAGGTGATGGTTCCACAGCCAGTGGGCGAAGCGATGGGCCCAGATAGCATGAAGGCCCGGGTAGGTGAGTATCACCTCCAGGGTGGTTCGCGCGGCAGGGTCGTGGTCGAACGCTGCCTGGATATCTTCACGCATGCGCGCGAGAATGCCCATCGGTTCACCCTGGTCCGCCGCCGACGGAGCCGTCCTCAGGCTCCCGACTGGGCGGACTCGCCGCGCGTGGCGGCGCGCTTCGAACGAGGCCGGGAATCGGCGACGGCCGGATGCGCCTTGACGCGAGGCTTCACATTATCCTTGTGGAGCTTGTATTCGACAGAGTCAACCAGGGCCTGCCAGCTCGCATCGACCACGTTGGCCGACACGCCCACCGTGCCCCATCGCCGTTTTCCGTCGCTCGATTCGATTAGGACGCGGACCCGGGCGCCGGTGCCTCCCGCGCCGCCGTTGCTGAGCACGCGGACCTTGTAGTCGCTCAGTTCCATCGCCTCGAGGCACGGATAGTAGGGAACAAGTGCCTGGCGCAGCGCCGAGTCGAGCGCATTGACCGGACCGTTGCCGATCGCCGCGGTGCGCGAGCGCCTGCCGTCGGGCCCCTCAATAACCACGACCGCCTCGCTGAAGGGCGCCTGGTCTTCGTGCCACTTGTCGTCGAACACGCGGAAGCTCACGAACTTGAAGTACTCGCGGGCGAAGCCGAGCGTCCGCAGCATCAGGAGCTCGAACGACGCGTCGGCGCCTTCGAACGAATAGCCCTCGCTTTCGAGGCGTTTCAGTTCGTCGAGCAGATGTCCTATCTTCTCGTTGTTCTGCTCGATATCGAGGCCGAACTCCCTGCTCTTGTAAACGATATTGGCGCGCCCGGAGAGTTCGGAGAGAAGCACGCGGCGATCGTTGCCGACCAGCGCGGGGTCGACGTGCTCGTAGGTGCGCGCGTCGCGCTGAATCCCGGAGACATGAAGTCCCGCCTTGTGCGCGAAGGCGCTTCGCCCGACGTAGGGCTGGCGCGGATGCGGCGTGATGTTGGCCAGCTCATACACCAGCATCGAGACTTCCTGCAGCGTCTTCAATTTCTGCGGCGCGACGCACTGGTAGCCGAGCTTCAGTTGCAGGTCGGGGATGATCGAAACCAGGTTGGCGTTGCCGCATCGCTCGCCAAGCCCGTTGATCGTGCCCTGGACCTGGATCGCACCGGCCCGCACGGCGGCAATCGAATTCGCCACCGCGACCTCGGAGTCGTTATGGCAATGGATTCCGAGCGGGCATTTCACGGTTTCGGCCGCAACCCGCACGGCGTCCTCAATTTCGTGAGGCAGCCGTCCGCCGTTGGTGTCACACAGGCAGATGAGGTCCGCGCCCGCGTCTTGCGCCGCACGCAGGCACGCCAGCGCGAAGTCGGGATTGTTGTAGTAGCCGTCGAAAAAATGCTCGGCGTCGAAGATCGCCTCGTCGACGTGCTTCTTCAGAAAGGCGATCGTGTCGTGAAGGATTTCGAGGTTCGCCTGGTTGGAAATCCTCAGCGCCTCGCGCACGTGGAGGTCCCAGGTCTTGCCGACCACCGTCGCGACCGGGGTATCAGCCTTGAGCAGCAGATGAAGATTGCGGTCCTGCGAGGCCTTGATGTTGGCGCGCCGAGTCGAACCGAACGCGGCAATGCGCGCGTGCTTGAGGCGCGCCTTCTTCACCTCGCGGAAGAAGGCGGCATCACGCTCGTTGGAGCCCGGCCATCCCCCCTCGATATAATCCACGCCGAGATCGTCGAGCTTTCTTGCGATCTGGACCTTGTCCTCCACCGTGAGCGACACGTCCTCGGACTGGCACCCGTCGCGCAGCGTCGTGTCGTAGATTTGTATTTTCTTTCCCGCCGCCATCGCTCAAACCGTTTCCGACGCGTTATCCGCGCCGCCCAGGAAGGCGTCGTGCAGCGCCCGCATCGCAAGCTCGCCGTACTTCGCGTTTACCACCACCGAGACTTTTATCTCCGAAGTCGCGATCATCTCGATATTGATCCGCTCGTCGGACAGCACCCGGAACATCGTGGCGGCCACTCCCGCATGGGTGCGCATCCCAAGCCCGACAATTGAGACTTTCGCCACCGGATCCTCATGGCGCACGCCCCGGGCGCCGATCTCGCCGGCAACCCGCTTTACGATATCGAGGGCACGGCGCAAATCGTCGCGCGCAACTGTAAAAGTCATATCCGTGCGTCCGTCGGCGCTCGCGTTCTGGATAATCATGTCGACCACGATTCCGGCGTCGGCAATGGGACCGAAGATCCTGGCCGCAAGGCCGGGACGGTCCTCGACTCCCGCCAGCGTAATCTTGCTTTGGTTCTGATCGAGAGTGACTCCCGAGACCAGTACGTCTTCCATCGAATGATCACCTTGGCCCACCCAGGTTCCCTCCGCCGAACTGAAACTGGAACGCACCACCAGGGGTACATTGTATCGCTGCGCGAGTTCAACCGAGCGCAATTGCAGCACTTTGGCGCCCAGCCCGGCCATCTCCATCATCTCGTCGTACGAGATGCGTACCAGTTTTCGCGCGCCAGGCACGATATTCGGATCCGCTGTGTAGACCCCCTCGACGTCCGTATAGATTTCGCACAGGTCCGCGTGAAGCGCCGCGGCAAGCGCAACCGCTGTCAGGTCCGACGCGCCACGCCCAAGCGTCGTGATGTCGCCGGCCGGGTCCACGCCCTGGTAGCCCGCAACCACGGCTATCATGCCGTCGTCGAGCGCACGTCTTACCCGCTCGGACTCGACGGACCTGATGCGCGCACGGCCGTGATTCGAGTCGGTCGCGATGCGGAGCTGATGGGCCAGGAACGAGACGGCCGGGTATCCGAGCGCTTCGAGCCGAATCGCCAGCAGCGCCGCCGAGACCTGCTCTCCGGTCGAGACCAGAACGTCGGTCTCGCGCGGGTTCGGCACATCGCTCAGTTCCTGAGCGAGCTTGAACAGGCGATTAGTCTCGCCCGCCATCGCGGACACGACCACCACCAGGTCGTTGCCGCGTTTGCGGCTTTCAACGACACGTTCGGCTACCGCCTTGATCCGCTCGATCGAGCCGACCGACGTGCCACCATACTTCTGAACAACCAGACTCATCGTGCAGGGAGTCCCAAACTGCGCACTTTTGCGAGTAAAGGCTAATTATGATGATAAACCAGGACCCAGACCAGAGGGCTCTCGGCCTGCGCCGGATCGGGGGCAACAAGCCCGGTTTCATGAAAAGCGGCGTCTAAGCTCGCCAACCAGCGCGTGATAGCGTGAACCCCCGGCGCGAAATTCTATCCGCCGGCTGCTCGCCCCGGCGTAACTGATCCTAATCGACAGCGTCTCCAGCTCGCTCGCTTCCTGCAGGCGCTCGAACCATTCGACCGCCGCCACGGCGTCCGAGAACAGGTATTCGCGCAGGCCCATGTCGTCAAGGGTTGGCGCTTCGAGACGGTAGAGATCGATATGGTAGAGACCGAGACGGCCGTGATGCTCCTGGATCATGGTGAAAGTGGGGCTGAGAATATCCTCTTCGCGCAGCCTGAGCCCGCGCGCGAGCCCCTTGATAAAGCAGGTTTTGCCGGCGCCCAGTTCGCCGGTCAGCCCGATAAGCTCACCGCCCCGGAGAAGCGAGGCAAGCCGCCTCCCCCAGGCCTTGGTTTCCCGGGGTGAATTGCTCTCGACGACGAAAAGGACTTCGTCGCCTGAATCGGTGGGGAATCTGGATGCTTCGCTCATCGTCACAAATGCGCGGTGTCTGAGTTGCGTTGTCATTATAGCGCGCTTACGAGGCTAGCGCTTCGCGCGCGCCGGGAATTTCGTCGATAAGATCGCCCGCCAGATAACCCACCTGCCCGATGCGTTTTGCGGCGCGGTCCGCCGCATAGCCATGCAGGAAGACCCCGAGCGCCAGCGCATCGAGCGCCTTCAACCCCTGCCCCATCAGCGCGCCGACCATCCCGGAGAGCGCATCGCCCATCCCCGGCGAGCCCATCCCGGGATTCCCGGTCGAATTGACATAAACCTCGCCCGCAGGTCCGCAGACAACCGAGCGCGCGCCCTTTAACAGCACGACTGCACAGGTGCGCCGTGAGAGAGCTCGCGCCGCGCTTATCCGGTCGGCGTTTACCACGCTGGTGGAACTTCCTAACAGACGGGCCATCTCGCCCGGGTGAGGCGTCACCACGACCGGGCCGCGCGCCTCGCGCAGCCGCTCGCACCCAAGCCGCGCGAGCGCGTTCAGTGCGTCCGCGTCCAGCAGCATCGGACGCCCGGGCGCGACCCCGTGCACAATCAGCCATTCGACCAGCCGCTCGCTGTCCTCGCTCACTCCGATTCCGGGACCGGCGACCAGTGCGTCCTTGCCCTCAACCAGCGCCGACAGCACGCGCGCGGCTGCCTCGGCGTCGAAATGTCCGTGGCGATCGGGTATCGGCTCGGTCATCAACTCGGCCTGCCCCGCAGCAACGATGTCCGCGACGCATTGCGGAATCGCCGCCGTCACGAGACCAGCGCCTGTTCGCAGGGCAGCGCGCGAGGCAAGCAACGCCGCGCCGCTCTTGCCGCGCCCTCCGGCGATCACCATCACGTGCCCGTTTTGCCCCTTGTGCGAGTTCATCGGACGCCGCCCAATGAAGCCGCGCACGTCGGCAGCCTCGAGAAAGCGTCCGCGCGGGGCGATATCCTCGATCGCAGAGGGTGCAAATCCGATTTCGGCGATTCGAAGCTCACCGCAGTATTCCGCGCCCGGATAGGAAACGTGCCCGAACTTGGCGAAGCCGAACGTGACCGTCATCGAGGCGCGCACCGCCGCACCCATCACCGCGCCCGTGTCGGAGTTCACGCCCGAGGCGATATCCACGGCGACAGTGGGAACGCCAAGCGAGTTGGTCATCTCGAGCGCCTTGCGCGGCAGTCCCGCCACTTCCGCATTGAGCCCGGTGCCGAAGACCGCATCGATTACCGCGCCGGGGCGGTTCGCAAATTCGCGCGCGAGCGTCTCTTCCGATTCGGCCTCGGCGACGCGCGCCCCGCTTGCGATATAATCCGAGAGAGCGCGCGCCGCGTCGCCCTTGAGTTGCGAGCACCTGCCCAGCAACACGGTCCGCACCGCAATTCCTTCCTGGCGAAGCTTTCGCGCGGCAACCATCCCGTCGCCGCCGTTGTTGCCTTTGCCTGCAACGACGAGCACGCCCGGGCGCAGCGCCTCGCCGTAGCGTTCGATCGCCGCAAGCGCTACCGCCTCGCCCGCGCGGGTCATCAGCGAGTACGACGCGACACCGTATTTCTCCTGGCTCAGGCGGTCGAGTTCGCGGCTTTCCGAGGCGCTGAGAAGTATCATCGTGGATGCCCTGGTACGCTCCAAATACTATCAAAACCGGACGCAGGAGCGGATGGCGGTAAAGGCGGTTCGGCTTCGGCCGATTGCGCGCTCGTGCCCCGAGGCTTAGCCTTAATCGCATCCGCACATGGTCCGTCTCAGTGTGAACGTCAACAAGATAGCGCTGCTGCGCAACGCGCGCGGCGGTGACATTCCGAACCTGCTCAAGGCCGTGCGCACGTGTCTGGAGGCGGGATGCCACGGTATCACGGTTCATCCCCGCCCCGACGAGCGCCATATCCGCCGTAGCGACGTGTACGAGGTCGCTCCGGTCGTAATGAACGAGTACGGGCGCGAGTTCAACGTCGAAGGTTATCCGAGTCCCGAATTTCTCGATCTGGTGTGCGCGGTCAAGCCGACGCAGGTCACGCTGGTACCAGACGCGCCCGACGTGCTCACCTCGAACCAGGGATGGGCGCTCGACGAACGCACCGCATGGCTTCGCGACGTCATAAGGCGCCTGACCGAGGGCGGGATGCGCGTCAGCCTGTTCGTTGAGCCGCAGGAGGAAACGGTGCGACAGGCGAAGGACTTCGGTGCGAACCGGGTCGAGCTTTACACCGGGCCGTACGCCATGGCGTTCGGGACGCGCGAGGGCAGAGCGATCCTGAAGCGTCATCGCGAGGCCGCACTGGTCGCCAAAACCGTCGGACTCGGCCTCAACGCGGGCCACGACCTCAACCTTGACAATCTTCCCGCCTACGTGAAAACCGTGCCCGGACTGCTCGAGACGTCGATCGGGCAGGCGCTCATAGCCGACGCGCTTTACTACGGGCTCAAACGCACGATCAGGATGTACCTGAAGGCGCTCGGCTCCAGGCCCGCCGTGCTCAGACGCGCCAAGCCCGGCTCCGCCGCAAGGAAACACCCTGCGCAATCAGCCTCACGCGGACGCTAGGCGCCAACTCGTCTCTGGATTGCCGCGCCGATCTCGCGGGCAAGCGCGCTTATCTGCGCGTGATCCTCACCTTCGACCATGACGCGCGCAAGCATCTCGGTGCCCGAGTAACGGACCAGGAGCCGTCCGCTTCCGCCAAGGCGCGCTTCGGCCTCGGCGATCGCGCCGGCAACCTCCGGCATTTCGCTGAGCGGCACGCGCTCGCGCACACGGACGTTTTCCAGAACCTGGGGCACACGACGCATCGCGCGCAGCTCGCTGAGCGGTTTTCCCGACCCAGCCATCTGCGACAGAACCATCAGAGCCGAAATGAGGCCGTCGCCGGTGGTCGAATGGTCCATGAAAATCACGTGCCCCGACTGCTCGCCGCCGAGGTTGTAGGAATTCGCGCGCATCTCGCGCACCACCGCGGGATCGCCAACTTCCGTGCGCACCAGCCTGATCCCGGCCCGGCGCAGCGAAAGTTCGAGTCCGAAGTTGCTCATGACCGTGGCAACCACGGTATTGTTGTGAAGCGTTGCGGCCCGGCTCATCTGCCGCGCCATCAGTGCCATCACGTCATCGCCGTCGAACAGTTCGCCGCGCTCGTCGACCAGGATTGCGCGGTCGCCGTCGCCGTCGAGCGCGATCCCGACGTGGCATCGCTCGCGCACGACGGTTTCGCGAAGCGCGTCAGTATGAACCGCGCCGCATCCGAGATTGATATTGGTGCCGTCCGGCTCAACGCCGAGCGCGACGACCTCTGCGCCGAGCTCTTCGAGCGCTTCGGGCCCGACCCGGTAGGCCGCGCCGTTTGCGCAATCAATGGCGACTTTAAGGCCGTCGAAAGTGACGTCGCGCGGCACGCAGGTCTTGAGGAACACCAGGTAGCGTCCGAGCGCGTCGTCGATACGCGCGGCCTTGCCGATATCGCCGGCGGTTGCGCGCGCGCGGGCGAGCACGGTGTCGTCGAAGACGAGGTCCTCGATACGCTGCTCGATATCGTCGTCAAGCTTGAAGCCGTCGCGCGAGAAAAACTTGATCCCGTTGTCCTGAAACGGGTTGTGCGAGGCCGAAATGACCACTCCCGCGTCGGCGCGCATGCTGCGGGTGAGAAAGGCGATTGCTGGTGTCGGAAGCGGTCCGACCAGCCACACGTCCACACCCATCGAGCAAATTCCCGAGGCGATCGCCGTCTCCAGCATGTAGCCGGAGAGCCGGGTATCCTTGCCAATGAGGATTCGGCGATGACGTCCGGCGCGGTCTTTGAAGACATGGGCGAGCGCGCGCCCGAGCCGAAGCGCAGTTTCGGGCGTGATCGGCTCTTCATTGGCCACGCCTCTGATTCCGTCAGTACCGAACAACCTGCGACGCGTACCCATTCCTTCAGTTCCTGGAAATCTTCTCGCGATAGAGCCTCAGTTTAGCCGTATCCGGTGACTGGCGCACCAGCTGGACGCCGCCGGGCAGATTGACCTGAACCGCGACCGAATGAAGGCCGGGACGGAGGTCTTTCGCCTCGACGTAGAGAAGGCCGTCGGAGTTGAGTCGCGCGAGCAGCAATTCCGGGCCGCGAACGGTAACCGCGCCGCTCTTCGGCACGATCCGGTACTTGTAGCTGCTGTCCCTGACCTGAAGCGCGACGTTGCGAAACTCGCGGTCAGCGACCTTCTGGGTAACAGTGACGCTGGCCTCTACCTTGGCGACGGAAAGCACAACCCCGGGTCCCCTGGGACTCCTGAGAGCGACCGTGCGCTCAACGTCGGCGGTAGCTCCGGTCACGTCGATCGGATCGCTGGAGATCGCTTCGAGCGCATCGACGTAGCGGCTCGGGCCGATCACCCTGACCGCCGGGGGCTGCACCTGGACGGACTGCACGGTATAGCCCTTGGCAACTTCGCCCTGGACGACCAGGCGCACGGGGACGTCCCGCCGCACCATACGGTCCACGTCAAGCATCACGTTCGAGGGTGAGACGCTGGTCACGCTGGTCTGTCGCGGAACGTCAAACATCGCCGGTGTGATCTTGAACGACGCCTGGCCGGGTCCGATCGAAGACAGGTCGAGCTTGACCGCGAGACGCTCGGGATCGAGCAGCGAAAGCAGCGTGCGCGGCCCCATCACCTGGATTTTGACGAAGTCGATGGGATGGTTGACGATAACGAGTCCCTGGGCGAGGCCGTGATAGGTGACCGGCACCTGCATCGACTCGATCGCGCTGCGCTGGCCGGCATTGACGAAGGTCCAAAGCCCGATTGCGATCACGAGCGAAAGAATCTTCAGTCCGATGTTCCTGCGCATGCGCCGCCATGGCGCACCCACCAGCGACTGACGCGCGGGACTCTGCCGCTCGGCGGTGCGCGCCTGGGGCTTTTGCTGTTGCGCAGCCTTGCCGGATGTTTGCTCGGCGATGCTCATGCCAGAAGTCTGCGCAGCTCGCTCAGCAACTCCGAGGGTTCGAGTCCCCGTTGGAGCTGGCCGTTTCGCGCAATCGAGATGGTGCCGTCCTCCTCCGAGACCACGAGCACGACCGCGTCAGTATCCTCGGTCATGCCGATCGCCGCACGATGGCGGGTGCCCAGCGCAAGGCTCACGTTGGGGTTCGAGGAGAGCGGCAGCACACACGAGGCGGCCAATATCTGATCGCCCTTGATTATCACCGCCCCGTCATGAAGCGGCGAGCCGCGCATGAAAATCGTTTCGAGCAGCTCGGGCGAGACCCGGCTGTAGAGCAGCCGTCCGGTTTCGACGAACTCGTTCAGGCCGTCCTCCTGCTCAATAACGATAAGCGCCCCTATTCTGCGCGCCGAGAGCCACGCCGCCGCCATCGCAAGCTCTTCGGCTATTCCGGCGCTGGTCACGCGCGCGCCGAAGAACGGTCCCGCTCCGACCCGGGTGAGCGCGCGCCTGATATCGGCCTGAAAAATCACCACCAGGATAACGAACAGGGAGCCGAGGAAATTATTGAGCAGCCAGTTTAGCGTGAACAGCCCCAACACCTGGGACGCGACGTACGCGATTCCGACGATCGCCAGCCCCACCACCATCTGCATCGTCCGCGTTCCCCGGATGAGGAGCGCGATCCGGTAGATCACGTACGCGACGATCAGGATATCGATAATGTCCTGCCATCGTGGCGCAGGCAGCACCGGCAGATAATGATGCATCGAAGGCAGCCTACCTCTCAGCGTCGGCGCCGGCCGGCCATCGCCGACGCCATCGCGATCGCGGCGCGGGCCGCGCCCGGTTCGTGAACCCGCACGATCGAGGCTCCCGCGGCGACCGCGAGCGCGCTTACTGCCGCACTTGCGTAGCTTACCGCAGCGGGATCGGCTCCCGCGATTCGCCGTATGAAGCTCTTGCGCGAAGCCCCTATCAATACCGGATAGCCGAGGGTGCAGAGCTGCGGCAAGGCGGCCAACAGTGCAAGGTTGTGGTTGGCGGTCTTTGCGAAACCCAGACCGGGATCGACGATGATGCGCGAGCGCTTGATCCCGGCCTTCTCGGCCCACGCCGCACGCGCCTTGAGCCATCTCCGCACCTGCGCGACCACGTCACGATAACGAGCGAGCCGCATCATCGTTTGCGGCGTCCCGCGCATATGCATTATCACCACTGCCGCGTCAGCCTCCGCCACGGTCTCAACCATCGCCGGATCGAAGACGAGACCGCTTACGTCGTTGACGATTCGCGCTCCAGCCGAAAGCGCCGCCCGCGCCACCGCCGCCTTGCGCGTGTCGATCGAAACGGGAGTCCGAGCGCGCTCGGCAAGCGCCTCGATAACAGGGATCACCCGCGCGAGCTCTTCGTCCACCGGAACTTCGCGCGCTCCCGGGCGGGTCGATTCGCCGCCCACGTCGACAATATCCGCGCCGGCCCGGATTAACTCCAGCCCGTGCGCGATCGCGCGGTCGCGGTGGAAGTAGCTACCCCCATCGGAAAACGAATCGGGCGTTACATTGAGAACGCCCATCACGGCGGGCAGGCGAATCGTCAGGTTGCCCTTGAGTCTGAGCAATCCAGGACGCCGCGGCTCATTTGGTCTGACGGGCGCAGGCGCGAGGTTCATTCACGAGCATCGGCGAACGCGCACCGCAAACCGGATATCCTTTCCGCTCCCCTTAACCGGTTCGGTCAGGCCAGGACCGGTTTCGGCGGAATCGGTCCGACCGGAGCTGGCTCTGGCTGCTTGGCCGGTTCCTTGGCGTCAGATGCCGGGGCGGGCCTGGACACGGCTTCGACGGTGACGGGACGTCCAGGCTCGCGTCCCTCACGGCACGCGTTCAGAATTTCCACCACTTCGGAGCCGTCGAGCACTTCCTTTTCGAGCAACTGTTCCGCTACCGCGTGCAGCGCCTTGATATTCTCAGCAAGAAGACTGCGTGCCCGCTGATAGGATTCCTCGACGATTCGGCGCACCTCGCGATCGATCTCAACCGCGGTATGCTCTGAGTAATCGCGCTGATGGCCGATATCACGCCCGAGGAATACCTGCTCTTCGCGCCGTCCGAAGGTCATCGGGCCAAGCTCCTTGCTCATGCCCCATTCGCACACCATCTTGCGCGCGAGCAAGGTCGCCTTCTCGATGTCGTCGCCAGCGCCGGTCGTCATGTGGCCGAAGATTAGCTCCTCGGCCGCCCGCCCGCCGAACATCATGGCAAGCCGCGTCATCAGGTAATCGCGCGAATAGGTATGCCGGTCATCGGTCGGCAGTTGCTGGGTCACGCCCAGCGCCATCCCGCGCGGAATTATCGTCACCTTATGGACCGGGTCAGCTCCCGGCAGCAGAATCGCAACCAGCGCGTGGCCCGATTCGTGATAGGCCGTGTTGCGCCGTTCCTCGACCGACATCACCATGGAGCGGCGCTCGGCGCCCATCAGCACCTTGTCCTTGGCCAGCTCGAAGTCGATCATCTCGACCTTTTCCTTGTTGCGCCGGGCCGCAAGCAGGGCAGCTTCGTTGACAAGGTTTTCCAGGTCGGCCCCCGAAAAGCCCGGGGTCGAGCGCGCGAGCTTTTCCAGCTCGACATTGTCGGCGAGCGGCACGCGATGGGTATGGACGCGCAGGATTCCCTCGCGCCCCTTCACGTCCGGCCGCGGCACCACCACCCGTCGGTCGAACCGGCCGGGCCTGAGCAGGGCTGGGTCAAGGACATCGGGGCGGTTGGTCGCGGCAACCAGGATTACGCCCTCGTTCGCCTCGAAGCCGTCCATCTCGACCAGCAACTGGTTGAGGGTCTGCTCACGCTCATCATGGCCGCCGCCAAGACCTGCGCCGCGATGGCGTCCGACGGCGTCGATCTCGTCTATAAAAATGATGCAAGGGGCATGTTTCTTGCCTTGCACGAAGAGATCGCGCACGCGCGACGCGCCCACGCCGACGAACATCTCGACAAAATCCGATCCCGAAATGGAGAAGAACGGTACACCCGCCTCACCCGCAATCGCGCGGGCCAGCAGGGTTTTGCCGGTTCCGGGCGATCCGACCAACAGGACTCCCTTCGGGATCCTGCCGCCGAGACGCGTGAAGCGCTTCGGATCACGAAGGAACTGGATTATCTCCTCCAGTTCCTCCTTCGCCTCGTCCACTCCCGCCACGTCGGCGAAGGTGACCTTGTGAGTGCTCTCGGTCAAAAGCTTGGCGCGACTCTTCCCGAACGACATCGCCTTGCCGCCGCCAACCTGCATCTGGCGCATGAAGAATATCCACACGCCGATCAGGAGCAGCATCGGGAGCCACTGCACCAGCAGGGTTACCCACCATGAGTCGCCCTCGGCCGGTTTGGCCGCGATTTTGACGTTCTTCGCGCGAAGAGTTGCAACCAGGTTGGGGTCGGCCGGCGCGTAGGTTTTGAAATGCTCGCCGGAAGTGGTCACACCCTCGATAGAGTTGCCCTGGATAGTGACCTTCGAGACCTCACCCTTTTCGACCTGGTTGAGGAAGTCCGAGAAAATTATTTCGGGGCGATGCGTCTGCTGGCGGCTGAAAATATTGAACAGCAGCAGAAACATCAGGCCCAGAACGAGCCATAGCGCAATACTGCGGGAAAACTGGTTCATCCCAACTAACAGGCTACCATGCGTGTTAAATAGTTCGCAACGGCGCTTATTCTCCCTTGCGAGCAGCCATTAAAGTCGATGCGCAGTCAGTCGTAGCACAGTCTCGGTGCTCTCGCCCACCCGCGCCTTGCTGGCGCGCGTCAGTCCCGGAAGCCATACGATCTCGCCGCCCGATTCGATCACCGGAAACGTCATCCGTTCGGCCCTGGGAACCCGCGCGTCGATAAAGATCTCGTTAACCTTGCGCCGACCCCGCATCCCGAGCGGGTTTAGCCGGTCCCCGGGCTGGAAATTGCGCGCGACCAGGCCGTCTGGGATTTCGCGCACGTCAAACAGCGCCTCCATCTTGTTCGCCGGAAGCGATACCTCCCGCGCCGCAAGCGTCGCGGCTTCGAACTCGAAGCCCGCCTCGGGCACCACGGTCGTTCCTGAGGGTGCAATTGCAGCCCGAAAGCACGGCCGCGCGGGAGCTTCCGCGCGACCGATAAGAAGCCTCTCGTACACGCGAACCACGCGCGTTCCGTGGGGCAGGTCGAGGGTTGCGTTGGGCGGCCCGTCGAGGCATAGCCGGCGAATCGCCTCGACATGCGCGCGTGAAATCCGGCGCAGGTCTCCGAGCCGCTTCTCCATGAACAGACGGACGAGCGCACGTTGGAGCGCGGGATGGAGCCGGGCGAAGCCCGCGATCCCGAGCGCGCCGTCCGCACCAATCCGCGCCGCGAACTCCCCGCCCGCCGCAATCCGGACGAAGCCGTCGAGTTCGCGCATCTCGTCGGCAAGCTCGCAAAGCCGCCCCGCGAGCCCCGGCGCGTACTCGCGCTCGAGCATTGGCAACAGTTCCATCCGCACCCGGTTGCGGAGGATCGCGGGCGACAGATTGGTGCTGTCGAATACGAAGTTCTCGCCAATTGCGTCCAGGTATTCGAGCACCTCGGCGCGCGTCACTGCCAGCATCGGGCGGATGATCCGGCCCGGCCCGCGCTCGCCCATCGCGGCTAGCCCTGCTGCGCCCGCGCCGCGCAACAGGCGCAGCATCACGGTCTCAGCCTGATCGTCGGCCTGATGGGCAAGCGCCAGGTAATCCGCGCCCCGCTCCTTCACGACTCGCTCGAAGAACCGGTAGCGATATTCGCGTGCGCGCTCTTCGAGATTTGGCATTCCCGCGCGAAGCCCCCGGGCGCGTTCGACTTCAAGATCAATTCCGAGTCTCTCGCACAGCGCGCGCACGAACCTCTCGTCGCGCTCGGACTCCTCGCCTCGGATGCGATGGTTGAGATGGACGGCGGCGAGCCGATAGCCGAACTTGTCGCGGAGCGCGAGCAGCGCGCGCACCAGCGCAACGGAATCGCCACCGCCGGAAAGCGCCACCAGCACCAGCGCGCCCTGGCGTAGGCCGGTCCGCGAGAGCGCGCGGGTGACCTTGCGCAAAAGCTGCGTCTCGTGTTCGCAAGCCACTACAATGCAAAGCTATCCACGGTCACCACGCAGGGCAACGCGGGTCCTTCGATGCGGGGCACCGCCTGGCTAGTCGCGGCCGGTAAGCGTGTTCATCTGGTCGAGCAGATGGAGAATCACGCCGATGCCGGCGAGGTTGACGCCGAGTTCCTCGGCGAGGGTGCGGATAGTGCGGATTCGCCTGAGCGCGCTTTCGTCGTAGAGCGGCTCGATGCGCCGTCCGACCTGGAGCATCGCCACCGGCGAGACAAACTCCTCGTACTCCCAGAGCATCAGTTGGCTTTCGGTTATTCCGCCGAGCCGGCACACGACCGACCGGCTCATGTAGCTTGCCGAGCTGGTCTTGGTGGTTTTTTGCCCGTTCCTTCGCGAGCGCGCCATCGCCCTAACCCTTCTTCATCAAGTCGGCCCGCGGATCGGCGACGCCGCGTGCGCGCCGCTTTTGGGCGAGCTGCTCCATCAGCGAACGCTCCTCAGCGGTCAGCCCGGTTGGAGCGAGAACTTTGAGTTCATAGAGCAGATCGCCGGCACGCTCGCCGCCGCGCGCGGGAATTCCGCGTCCGCGAAGTCTCAGCACTCGCCCGGTCTGGCTGTCGGGAGGGATCTTGAGCGAAATCTTTCCGTCGAGCGTGGGCGCGGTCACTTCAGCGCCGAGCGCGGCTTCGTAGTCCCACACCGGAAGCTGGCATCGGAGGTCGCGCCCGGAGACTGTGAACACCGGATGCGGCTCGAAGCGCACGACGAGGAACAGGTCGCCGTTGAGATCAGGGCGGACGCCGCGTCCGCCCTGCCCTTTGAGCCTGATCCGCGTGCCCTCGGTCACGCCCGGCGGAATCGAGACTTCCAGGGTTCGCCTTACGGGAATCACCCCGGCGCCGCCGCAATGCGGACATGGCTGGGCGGAGCGGATAACCCGAAGCTTGCCCTGGCGCTGCTCGCGCGTGACCATCCCGGTCCCGCCGCATCGGGGGCATTCGTCCTGGGCGACAAGCTCGATTCGGCGCGTGGCGCCACGGACGGCGTCCTCGAGCGATATGGTAACCTCGGCGGTAACGTCAGGTGCGCGCGCCGGGCGCTCGGCCGCGCCGCCGAAGCCGAACGGGCCGCCTCGTGCTCCCGCGCCGGCCGTCTCGGCTCCGAACGGCGATCCGCCGAAGCCGAAGAACTGCTCGAAGAAGTCGCTCATGCCACCCGCCGTACTCCATCGCGAACCCGCGCCCGCACCTGCCCCGGCGCCAGCGGCGTAACGCCGCAGGATTTCGTCCTCGGTGGCTCCGTGCTGCCAATCGGCGCCGAGCTGATCGTACTTGCGGCGCTTTTCGGCGTCGCTCAGGACCTGGTAGGCCTCATTGATCTCTTTGAAGCGGCGCTCGGCTTCCTTGTTGTTCGGATTGAGGTCGGGATGGAACTTGCGGGCGAGCTTGCGATAGGCGCTCTTGATTTCCGCGTCGGTGGCAGTGCGTTCCAGGCCCAGGGTCTTGTAATAGTCCTTGAACTCCATCGTGGAGCGTCCGTCCTCTCAAGATGCGCACGCGAGGGGGCCGCCGCAAGGCCGCATCGCGCGGGAGAATCGAGGTGTGCCACCGCTTCGGTTCGCGACCAAGTGGTACTACTGTCCGGCTCGCGAGCTATTGGCGGAAGCCGCGGAGGAGCTTTGGCCGAGTTCCTTGAGCCGCGCCTCGAGCGCGCGAAGCTCGGCCTCCAGACCGGCCTGGCGCCGCCAGATGAACATCACGTAGAAGAAGAGCAAGGCGAAAATGATGCTGTAAGCCGCGAACAGGTAACCGAAATTCTGCATCACAGATCTCCCGCCGAAGCTTCCGCAAGAGCCAGCTTGCGCCGGAGTTCCTTCATCCGGGTGCGCAGCCGAAGCTGCGCGAAGCGCAACATCAGCAACCACGCAAACATCACTGTGAAGGCGACGGTCGCGACCAACAGCGTCGCGACCATCCGCGGATCCTCCAGCCCATGACCGCCCTGGCGCGTGACCAGCACCGCGGGATGGATCGTGCGCCACAGTCTGACCGACACGATAATCACCGGCACGTCGAGCGCGGCCACGATTCCGACCACCGCGCCGAAGCGCGCGACTTCGGGCGTGTCATCGGCCATAGCGCGCAGCATCAGGTACCCCCCGTAAAGCAGCCACAGGATGAAGGTCGTCGTAAGACGCGAATCCCACGTCCACCACGCGCCCCAGATCGGCTTGGCCCACAGCGAGCCGGTGATCAGAACGAGCGTGCAGAAGACCATCCCGATTTCGGCCGACGCGTAGCCGAGATCGTCCCATATCTGGTCGCCCAGCCACAGGTAAAAGACGCCCGATATCGCCACCAGCCCGAACGCCGCGAACGCAACCCACGCGCACGGCACGTGGAAATAGAAGATGCGCTGGACGATGCCCTGCTCGGCCTCGGTCGGAACGTACTCGAAGACCATGAACAGCGAAGCCACCATCAGGACGAGCGTCGCCACTCCGAGCCACGGCGCGAGCGCGGGCATCCCGCGCGCATTCTTCGCGCCCGAGGGGCCAGCGACATTGTCACGGGAAGAACTTGCGGCCATCGAACCGGTTAATCCTCACCGATCACGTGCTCGAAAAGCAATCCTCCGAGCGTAACGAACAACACGTCGAAGGCAACCAGCACCCCGAGCCAGCGGGTCATCGCGGAAAGCTCCGCGCCCGAAAGCGCGGCGGCGCTCGCCTTCACTCCGGCAATCAGCGCGGGAACGAACATCGGCACGGCGAGCAGCGGAAGCAGCAGGTCGCCCGCGCGCGTGCGGCCTGAAATCGCCGCGAGCAGGGTCGCAAGTGCGGAAAATCCCAGCGTTCCGAGCGCCACTGGCGGCACAAGCCTGAGCAATTCAGGGCCGAAGTCGAGATTGAAGAAAAGCACCACCAGGATGACTGCCGCGCCCTCCGCGACGGTCATGAAGATGAATGCGGCGGCGAGCTTCGCCGCGTAAAGCATCGCGGGATCGATTGGGCTGGTCGCCAGTGCCCGCATGCATCCGTTTTCATTCTCGGCGAGCAGCGCACGCGTCGCGCCGAGCATCCCCGCAAACACCATCGCCACCCACAGCGCTCCCGCCGAAGCCTCGGCGCGGTTGGCGGGGTCGGGGCTGAGCGCAAAGACCAGCACGACGAGTATCAGCAGCGAGAGCGCGAACAACGCGACCGTGCTCTGCCCGCTGCGAAGCTCAAGCCGGAGATCCTTGCGCAAAATCGCCGCGAACGCGCCCATCGCCGTCAGCGCCCCGGTATCGAGCGCAACCGCCCCCCGCGGCGCTCGCCGCCATACGGCGCGAGACGCCCGCGCACGACCGAGAAGGCTTCCAGTTCCAGCCCCTCGATCGCAGTCGGCCCGTGCGCCGTCATCACGACCGCGCATCCGCGCTCGACCTGTTCGCGAACCATCCCGCCCACCGTCGCGACGCCCTCCGGATCGAGGGCGGCGAACGGCTCATCGAGCAGAAGCAGCATCGGCTGCGCGAGCACCGCGCGCGCCAGCGAAAGCCGCTGCTCCATCCCGCGCGAGAACGCGCGCACTCGCTCACGGCTGAACGGGAGCAGGCCGACCCGCTCCAGCCATCGGTGGGCGACGGCCTCGGGATGGGGCAGGCCATAGAGGGCCGCGTAGAACTCGAGGTTCTCGCTCGCCGTCAGATTTGGGTAAAGCCAGCTCTGATGGCTTAGCATCCCGATTCGGCGGCGATTTTGATGCGAGAGCGACAGGCTGTCCTCGCCGAAGATCGTCACGCGCCCGGTGGTGGGACGCCCGAGTCCGGCCAGGATTCCAAGCAAGGTTGACTTGCCCGCACCGTTGCCGCCAATCAGTATCGCAGCGCGGCCCGCATAGAGCTTGAGGTTGACATCCCTCAGAACAGGGGTCTCGCCGAAACTTTTGCCCAGGGCGTAGGTTTCGACGACCGGTGCCGTCATCATGAAGCCCGCGTGATAACCCGCTCGCCGGTGCGCAACTGCGCGCCGCACTCACCGCAGAAATTACTGGTCGAGAGCACGCGAAACCCGCATCGCGGACAGAAGCGGAGCCGGGGCGCGTTGCTCGCTCGATAATGGTCGCCGACGGAGGCGCCGGGTGTCCATCGCTGCTCGGCGGCGCCCGGATGAACCGGCACGGCAGCGGGTGCCTTGTACGCCAGCGTCGCCGTCGTCTCGGGCGCTGACAACTCCGGCGAGGAGTCGGCAAAGGGCGCAGCAAGGCTCTCGGCGGCAGGCGGGGCGGGTTTCACCTTCGCAGCCTCAAGCGAGGCGAGGCGCTTCTGGCGGATATCCTCGTGGATTTTCTCGAGTGCGCTCATCGCCTCCAGCGCCTTGGTTTCGAGCGCCGCGCGAAGCGCTTGATAGTCGGCGTCGGCAAGCTTGCCCATCTGGCGGTCGAATTCGAGCTCTCTCAGGCCCTGGACGGCGAGCGCGTGCTCGTGCTCCCAATGTTCGACCACCAGTTCCTCGCGGCTTTGGGTTCTGCGGGTGCGACCAAGGCCACCTACCAGGGGCGAGGCCACATAAAGCGCAACCCCGGTCACAATCAGAAGGGTCGCCACGTAGAAAACCACTAGAACTGCTCCCGAATTTCTTCTTCAAGCTTCTCGCGAAGCTTCGGGTCTATCATCGGGAGCCGCTCGGCAACGGCTTCGGAACCGCTCGGCAGCGAAGGCGTAGTCCGGCGCCATCGTTCGAGCAGGAGCATGATCAGGGCGCCGCCGGCCGCCAGCGCGATAAACGGCATCGTCCAGGCGAGGAGGTTGAAACCCTGGGCGGGCGGTGCGGAAAGAATCTTGTCGCCGTACTTCCTGCGGAAGAAGGCGATGATCTCGACCCGCGACATCCCCCGGCTGATCATTTTGGCGATCTGCGCACGCGCCGGCACGGCGAATTCGCAATTGGGATGGTTGCAGTTGGCGACCGTGAGGCCGCATCCGCACTGGCACGTCAGGCCCTGCGCCACGTCCTCCACCGTGGGCCGGGTGGCTGCACAGCCCGACGACGCCTGAAGGCCGAGCGTCACGGTCAAAGCGAGCAAAATCAAGGCGTACCGTCGCACTATGGCAGCCGGGCGCAGGTTCAATCGACCCCCCGTGCGATGTCGGCGGCGAGTTCTTGGTCCTCGCCCCTTTGCGCCTTGAGCGCCTGCGCAATGGCGGCGCGCTCACGGACATTCGGCCACATCGCGATTACCGTTCCGAGGGCCATCACCAGGCCCCCCGCCCACAGCCACAGAACCAGCGGCGTAAGGAACACCTGGAACGTGACCCGCCCTCCGTCGTCGATTCCCGCCAGCACCACGTACAGGTCGTTGAGCGGCGTGGAGTGGATCGCAACCTGGGTCGCCGGCTGCTGCGGCGCCTTGTAAAAGACCCGCGCGGGGTTCATCAGCGCGATCTCGCGCCCGTTTTCGAGCACCTCGATTCGCGCGGTCGCGCTCGCCATGTGCGGAGTATCGGCGGTGGTGAGACCGAGATACTTGATCTGGTAAGGGCCGACGGCAAAGCTCTGCCCCTGCTTGACGGTCTGTTTGACCTGGGTTTTGAAGAACGAGGAGCCAATAATCCCGACGAAAGCTATAAGCACGCCGATGTGAATGATGTAGCCGCCGTAGCGCCGATTGTTCTTTGAGATGAGATTGGCGACCGCCCGCGGCACGGTCTCGTTCACGATATGGCGGCGCGCAACCACTCCGCGGCGGAACTCGGCAAGGATGGTTCCGGCGACGAATCCGACCAACGAGCCGGCCGTCAGGACGTACCATTGGCGCAGTCGGACGAGAGCGAACAGCGCCACGCCGGTTGCGACTCCGAGGACGGCGGGTGCGGCGAAGGCTCGCAGCAGATTTTTCACCGTCATCCGTCGCCAAGCGATCAGCGGACCGACTCCCATCAGGAAGATCAGTGCGAGCGCAAGCGGCCCGTTGACCTGGTCAAAGAACGGCGGTCCGACGGTGATCTTCACGCCTCGAACGGCTTCCGAGAGAATCGGAAAGATCGTGCCCCAGAACACCGCAAACGCGATTCCCACCAGGATGAGGTTGTTGAACAGGAAGGCGGCTTCCCGTGAGAGATACGACTCTAATTCGGCCGGGCTTCTCAAGTCCGGCACGCGATAAATCAGCAGCGCCGTGTACACTACAACAACGCCGATGACGAAGCTGAGGAAGTATGGCCCGAGGCCCGATTGCGTAAACGAGTGCACAGAGGAAATGACGCCGCTTCGGGTGATGAACGTTCCGAACAGGGTAAGCGCGAAGGCAAGCCCAATAAGCGCGAGATTCCACACTTTCAGCATGTCCTTGCGCTCCTGGATCATCACCGAATGCAGATAGGCCGTCATCACGAGCCACGGCATAAGGGCGGCGTTCTCAACCGGGTCCCACGCCCAGTAGCCGCCCCATCCGAGCACCTCGTAGGCCCATCGCGCCCCGAACAGGTTCCCCAGCGTCAGGAAGAACCACGAAAAAATCGCCCATCGCCGCGTGGTCCTGATCCACGTGTCGTCGAGCTTGCCGGTGATCAGCGCCGCGGCGCCGAAAGCAAACGGAACCGTAGTGCTTACGTAGCCGGTGTACAGCGAAGGCGGATGAATCGCCATCCAGTAATTCTGCAGCAACGGGTTCAGGTCCGAGCCGTCGGGCGGGCGATGAGCGAGCAACAGAAACGGCGGCGTCACGAAATTCAGCATCCCGAGAAAGAAGACCGCGACCGCAGCCAGGACCGACAGCGCGTAGGGCGCGATCTCGGGATTGCGGGTGCGGTTCTGGTAGGCGGCGATCGACGTAAAAAGCGAGAGCAGCAGCGTCCAGAACAGCATCGAGCCTTCCTGCCCGCCCCACAACGCGGTGAACTTGTAGAAGGCTGGAAGCGAGCGACTGGAATGCTCGGCGACGTAGGCGAGAGAAAAATCGCTGGTCAGCAATCCCACCCACAGCGAGATGGCCGCCAGCGCGACCATCGCGGTCATCGCCCACAACGCATGGCGCGCGCTCTGCAGCACGTCGGCGCGGTTGTTTCGGGCGCCGTATAGATTCGCGAGGATCGAATAGATCGCGAGCAGCAGCGCGACCGCGAGAGCAAGTTCACCCAGATTAGGCATCGATGACTAACTTCCCTTGCTCGGCTGGTACTTCGAGGGGCATTTGGTGAGCACCTGCGTCGCTGTGATCACTCCGTCGGAGCCGAGCGTTCCCTGAACGATCACGTCGCGATTCGCCGCAAACATGTCGGGCTTGGGTTCGCCCTTGCAGATCACCCGAAAGGAAGGCACGGTCGCCGGGTCGGCCTGCGTAACCGGCGTTACCCCGGCCTTGCCCTGGGGCGGAGGCGGCATAATCGCAAATTTCAGCGTAAGGGTTCGGGGATCCCAACTGATGGTGCCGGGCTTGACCCGTCCTGCGATACGAAGCGCCTGTCCGGTGAGAGCTGCCCGGCGACCGCTGACCTCGTTGACGGTCAGGTAATATTCCGAAGTGCTCTGGATCCCCGCGACAATGAGGTAGGTGATTGCGGCCACAATCAAACCTGCCCCTACAAGAAAGCGCAATCTTACTCGCATGGTTGTATCCGACGGCGAAGGTGCACGGGAGGAAGGCTCTCCCGGCCTCTTAGCCTCGCAATCGAACCAATTCTGTCAGTCTTGGCCTCCAGTAACAACTTGGCCGGGCATCGTTGCCAGAGGCGCTTCAACAGGCCCTCCCTCGCCATCCCGAGGCCTGGCCGTTGGCCTGTCAAAAACCGGAGGCTGGGCTTCTGCGGTCAGCCCATGCAAGGGGCTGTTCAGCGGCGCCGATTAGACTTCCGGCCCGCTATTGCCAAGCGCGCGGGGCGCCCCGGATCATTCCCCGTCCGAATCTTCGTCCGTCCCTCGACGGCGCGGACCGAATGCCACTCCGCGTTTCGAAGAACGGATGAATTCGACCATTTCGAGCACCTCGGCCGTCGCGGGGCGCTCCGAGAGAAGCCTTTCAAGCGCGAGCTTGAGGTTCTGACGCTGCCCGAACAGCGCCGCGAACGCGTCTTTGAGTGCGCGTATCTGCGCGCTCTTGAAGCCAGCGCGGCGAAGCCCCACCACGTTTATACCCCGCAGCGTATGGGTCAGGTCCATGATGCAGAACGGGGGGACGTCGCGGCTCGTGCGGCTTAGCCCGCGAAGCATCGCAAGCCGTCCGATGCGGGTGAACTGATGCACTACGCAGTTGCCCGAGACGATTGCCCGGTCACCCACTTCGACCCATCCCGCAAGCAGCGCGCCGCCGGCGATTATGGTTTGATTTCCGACCCGGCAATCGTGCGCGGCATGCGAGTTCTGCATGAAGAAATTCCCGTCACCTATCACGGTTTCGCGGCCGTGCTCGCTCGCGCGATGGATGGTCGTGCCCTCGCGAAAGACGTTGCGGCTGCCGATGCGGACCCGGCGTGGACCGCCGCTGTAGGCAAGGTCCTGCGGCTCGTCGCCGATAACGACGTTGGGATGCAGGACGTTGTCCTCGCCGAGTTCGGTGTCGCCCAGAATAGTGACGTGGCTGATAAGCCGGGTCCCGGCGCCCAGCCTGATACGGCCGTCGAGGAAACAGAACGGCCCGATTTCAACGCCCTCGCCCAGTTCGACCTGCGGGCCGACGACAGCGCTCGGATGAATTCGAGCGCTGTCCCCCGCGTTGGCGCTACCGGTCGGCATAGCGGCGCGACCCCCGTAAACTCAATGAAGGGTCCTTTTGTTGGGCAGGTCGTCGGGATGCTCGCGGTCGTCGGCTTTTTCGCCCACAACCCGGTACTCCTCGCTTGCCCAGGTTCCGAGGTCGATCATGCGGCATCGCTCCGAACAGAACGGGCGAAATGGATTGGCGGGCGAGAGGTCAACCGGCTTGCGGCAAATCGGACAGCGCATGTTGCCTTTATCCTGCGCTCAAGGCTGCCAAATCAAGCCGCAGGCCTCAATGCCGCGGACCCCCGTCGATCCATTGGCCGATGTCCGAACATCGCGGCGAGCCGCCGTCAACCTGCAGGGTTTTCGTCTCGGGCACGTAGGTAAACCGCTCCGCGTAGCAGAGGTTGAAACGGACCGGGCCGTGATAAGACGCGGCAACCACCACGCTCAGCCTGCTTCTCCCAGACAGGATCGAGTCGAGCTGGCCGGCCGGCACGTGGAGGAACATGTGATGTGATGCATTGGGGGAAAGGATTCCCGCCTTGATGGTCAGCCGATGAGCGACTGGCCTTCCGTCAACGAAAAGACGCTCGGTTACAACCGCGTCTTCCGCCGCCACGCTGCCGAAGTTCCGATACTGGACGACGACGTGGCAGTCGTCGGGCCGCAGGCGTTCCAGCGACACCTTCTGGACGCCGACGTAGGGGCGTTCGGATGCATTGTACAAGGCGTTTGCGATGCTGGCGGTGCGCCAGGTCGCGACCGCGCTGAAGGCCGTGGCAAGCACCATCAGCACCGCCATTAACTCTGCGAATCCGAGGTAGTCCAACAGCTTCCTGTAACGCAAATCATCACGCACGAAGCTTCCCTCGCCTGGTCGAATCCAAAACCGCCAGCGCCATTTTCTACCCGTTTGGCAGGACCCGGCCAAGCCGAGCAACGCGCAGATTAAAAACCTAGGAGGGCGCGCGGAACCAAACCACGGCAAGCGGCGGCAGAGTGATCGCGATTGAGTATGGAAAACCGAACCACTCGATATTCTGCGCCTCGACGCCGCCCGCGTTTCCCGCGTTCGTTCCGCCGTAATACGCCGAGTCGGTGTTGAGAATCTCGCGGTAAAAGCCCGGCTCCGGCACGCCGACGCGGTACGGCGCGCGCATCACGGGCGAAAAGTTGCATACGCAGATCATCTTGCGGCCGCTCGACGGAGCGATTCTCATGAAGACGATCACATTGTCGTCGGCGTTGTCGGGCGCGATCCACTGGAAGCCCGAGGGTTCGACGTCGGCCTCCCATAGCGCCGGCTCGACCCGGTAATGCCAGTTCAAATCGCGCACCAGGCGCTGGAGTCCGCGATGCTCGTCGTAGTCGAGGAGGTTCCAGTCAAGGCTTTCGTCGTGGTTCCATTCGCGCCATTGGCCGAACTCGCCGCCCATGAAGAGCAGCTTCTTGCCGCATCGCGCCCACATGTACCCGTAAAGCGCGCGCAGGTTGGCGAACTGCTGCCATCGGTCCCCCGGCATCTTCGAGAGCATCGAGCGCTTTCCGTGCACCACCTCGTCATGGGAAAGCGGAAGCACGAAATTCTCGCTCCACGCGTAGAGCATCCCGAAGGTAAGGTCGCGATGGTGATAGCGGCGATAGATGGGATCGAGCGAGAAATACTCCAGCGTATCGTGCATCCAGCCCATGTCCCACTTCAGGCCGAAGCCAAGCCCTCCCGCGTAGGTCGGTCGGCTGACGCCCGGCCACGCGGTCGATTCCTCCGCGATCATCACGATACCCGGATTAAGCGCGTAGGCCCGTTCGTTCAACGCACGCAGGAACGAAACCGCGTCGAGGTTTTCTCTTCCACCGTATGGGTTGGGCACCCATTCGCCGTCACGCCGCCCGTAATCCAGGTAGATCATCGACGCAACCGCATCGACGCGAAGCCCGTCGGCATGGAATTCGCCGAGCCAGTAGAGCGCACTGGCGATCAGGAAGCTCCTGACCTCGTTGCGGCCGTAGTTGAAAATGTAGGTGTCCCATTCGGGATGATGGCCGAGGCGGGGATCGAGATGCTCGTAGAGCGCGGTGCCGTCGAATCGGCCGAGGCTGAACGCGTCGCGCGGAAAATGTGCGGGCACCCAGTCCAGAATTACGCCGATATTGCGCCGATGCATCTCGTCGACGAAGAACCGGAAGTCATCGGGCGTTCCAAAACGCGAGGTCGGCGCGAAATATCCGCTCACCTGGTAGCCCCATGAGCCGGCGAACGGATGCTCCATCACGGGTAGCAGCTCGACATGGGTAAATCCCATGTCCGAGACGTAATCGCCGAGCTGTTCGGCAAGCTCACGGTAGGTGAGCGAGCGATAGCCCTGCTCTGGCACCCGGCGCCATGAGCCCAGATGCACCTCGTAGATCGACATCGGGCTTTTGACGGGATCGCGTCCCGGGCGCCCGTCCATCCACTCCCGGTCGTTGAACCGGTACGAGGACTGGAACACGACGGACGCGGTTGCCGGCGGCGTCTCCATCAGCGTCGCGAACGGATCGGCCTTAAGCAGCAGTCCTCCATCGCGGGTGCGAATCTCGTACTTGTACCTGGTGCCCGCACCGGCCTCGGGCACGAACAACTCCCACACGCCCGAACTTCCCAGCACCCGCATCAGGTGAAGCCTGCCGTCCCATGCGTTGAAATCGCCGATCACGCTGACGCTGCGCGCGTTCGGCGCCCAAACCGCGAACGCTACGCCACGAATCCCGTCGAGCTCGCGCAGGTGAGCGCCCAGCTTGTCGTAAACACGCTCGTGCTTGCTCTCGGCCCATAGATGAAGGTCGAGTTCTCCGACCGTGGGAAGGAAGCGGTACGGATCGACAATGGTGAAAGTCTCGCCGTGCGGGTAATGGACCTCCAGGAGATATCTAAAGATCTCGCGCCGCTCTGGGACCAGAACTTCAAAAAACCCGTCATCATGCCGCTGTTCCATCGGCAGGCGAGTCTTGTCCTCGATGATCAGAACGACCTGTTCGGCGTCGGGTCGATACGCCCGGACCACCACTCCGTGCGGCGTTGGATGGATGCCAAGGAGCGAGTGCGGGTCGGGATGCTCCAGGGCAAGCAGCCGCTCGATTTCAGCATTCGGCGCCTGCCACGGTTCGCGCATTTCGGTAGCGTCACTATGGGTTCGAACCGATTCCTTCATGCCCTCATTCCCTGCGATGGAAAAGCGCCGCGGGCGCGGCGTGGAAAACAAGGATATCCCCATGTTACATCGGGGCAAAGCGCGCCGATGCTTGCGTAAACCTGGCCGCGATGCGACAGGGACCGGCTTCTCGTCCGCGCACAAACCAATTTACGGCGTGCGCGCCATTCCTCGCGCGCCAAGGTTATCCGCGGTTACGCCGGACGCGGTCCGGCGAGCCGCCGCGGAGGTTTCCGGCGCGGCAAAACGAGGCCGGCGGCGATACTCCCGCGCTTCGCGGCCGCAAAAAACCGTCTCCAGATAAGCGAGCGCCGTTTGCCGGGCGTTCCCGCCCGCAGGCGGCAGCGCTTAACTTCAAAGTGCCAAGCCCGCGACCGCGCGGGCGATAGCGCTCGTCCATCGCGCGCAACTTCTTTCTGTCCGCGATGGGCGAGGTGGAGCCCAGCCAGGCAAAATCCTGACCGCCCAGGTCTACTGCGCCCGGAATTCCGGCGGCCCTGCAGGAGGCGTGGAAGGTGCCTGATGGGCTGTCGCCTTCGGCCCGCGGCATTGCATAAGGGCCACGGTCGCGAGCCCCAGGTTGCACAGCGCAAGCAGAATGATTCCTTCGACCACTCCGGTCAGGATCGTCGTGGGCATCACCGTCACGGAGGGGCTGAAGATCATGAACAACGCCGCCGCCGCACCGGCCAGTACGATCAGGCCCAGAACCAAAACCGCAACTGCAAGTCTCTTCATGTGATTCTCCTGCGTTATGATTCTCCGCGCTCCCAGCACGGCCCGCCGACGCAATAGTTTAGCCGCATCGGCTTGCTCCGCAGTCCGCCGCCCGCTCAGCTATTCAAAGGTTCGAGCAGGTGCTTGACTGCAATCACGGCCTGCTCCATCTATAGAGTCTACGCGGTGATGGGGTTCACCGAAACCGCTTCCGTCGGGAAGCTGATAACTCCTGCTGGATTTCCCATCGGCGGGAGTGTTCCTTCCGCGCTCCGCCCGGACTGGACTATCCGGCAAATCTAACGGGCTCGCCGAGGCGGCCGCGAGGCTCGCGAGCGCATCGCCGGGCCAACAGCGGCACGCGCCATCGGACGCGCGTATCGCGATACCGCGAGGTTTGAAATGTTCACCGGCAAGGGCAGACAGCTCACCATCTACGTGGGCGAAACCGACCAGCATCATCACAAGGCCCTGTACATGGCGATCGTGGAAGTGCTGCGTCGCGAGGGTATCGCGGGCGCAACCGCAACGCGAGGCATTGCCGGTTTCGGAGCCTCCAGCCGCATTCACACCTCCGCCATCCTGCGCCTGTCGATGGACCTACCCATCGTAATTACCGTAGTCGACCGCGCCGAAAGGATCGAACAGATTTTGCCCGCGCTCGTGGAGATGGCGCCCAAGGCCCTGATGACCCTGCAGGACGTCGAAATCGTGCGACCGGGAATTGGATTTCGACACGGATTGCCCGACGTGACGGTCGAGCGCGTGATGCGCCGCGAGGTTGTAACCGTCAGGCCCGATGACCCGCTGACTCGCGTCGTCGAATTGCTCCTCGACAAGGATTTCACCGCCGTCCCGGTGGTCGACGCCGACGGCCGGGTCGTCGGAATGGTCAGCGACACCGACCTTTTGACTCGCGGCGGAATGGAAGTCGGGCTCAGCCTGAAGCGCGCGGCGGACGCGGAGTTCGTCCGCGAGCTTCATCGTTCGCTCGAAAATCCCGAGCGCCGCGTCAACGAGGTCATGACCAGGGAGGTCGTAACGGTGCGGCCCGGCGCGTCGCTCGCCGACGCGGCGCATCTGATGGTAACCCGGCGGCTCAAGCGATTGCCGGTGGTTGACGCGAGCGGAAAGCTGGTCGGAATCCTCGGCCGTCTCGACGTGCTCAACACGATTGCGGCGGTTCACATTCCCGAATGGCAACCGGGAACAACCGTGGCCGGCGAGCACGCAACCGTCGCCGACGTGATGTCGCGCGAGGTTCCGACGGTGCGCGAAACCACCAGTGTCGCGGAGCTGTTCGAAATGCTGGTTTCCTCGACTCACAAGCGGGTGGTCGTGGTCGATTCCGAGCGCAGGGTCGTCGGGATCATTGCGGACAGCGACCTGGTTTCGCGCGTCGACCCGGAAAGCCGCCCTGGGCTCATCCGGATGCTGGTTGCGCGCGTGCCGCTCGGAAGGGCGAGCGAGCAAGCGCGACAGCAGCTTGCCCGGCTTCACGGCCAAACCGCGGCAGACCTGATGACCCGCAACGTCGTCACGGTGCGCGCCGAGATGCCCGTCGCAAGCGCGCTCGCGCTTTCGGCCGAAAAGCGGACCAAGCGGATGCCGGTGGTTGACGCCGATGGAAAGCTCGTCGGAATCGTCGGGCGTACCGAGATGATGCGCGCGCTGCTCGCCGGCGCGGCCAGGGGAGGAATGTAAGACGGTGGCGTCGCTTCTGTGGGTTGGACTTGGCGGATTTCTCGGCGCCAACGCGCGTTATCTGCTCGGCGGATTCGTCGCTGAGCGATGGGGCACGGTGTTTCCGTGGGGCACTTTCGTGATCAACGTCACCGGCAGCTTTATCCTGGGCTTCTTTCTCGCCTTCGCCCAGGAACGCCCGTGGGTGCATCCGAATTGGCGATTGCTGTTCGCGGTGGGCTTCGTCGGGGCATACACGACCTTCTCGACGTTCACCTACGAATCGATGCGCCTTGTGCAGGACGGCGAGTTCCTGCTCGCGTTTGCAAATCTGGCCGGGAGCGTGCTCGCCGGAAGCGCAGCGGCACTCGCCGGAATCGCGATGGGCGGATGGATCTAACCTGCCTTCGCGGCGCTTGAGCCGGGAAGCAGGCTCACGCGTCGCGCGGCTGTCTCGCCGCGTTGCGACGATTCTCCGCCGGCCCGCAGAACAACCCGTCCGGAGGATCGGCGCCGACGCCGCGCGGGCCATGGTTTCGGCGACGGGCGTTTTCGCGCCTCAGTGCGAGGTGTGCGGAACGTGTCCGCTCAATTTCTCGCGCCTGATTATGTCAACGCAGATGTCCACACAGTCGCCGCAGATGTAAACGCTTTGCGCCCCACCCGCGAGCAGAAAGGCCACCTCGTTCTCGTCCCTGCCGCAAAATGAGCATCTGAGCCCCTCGTCCTTGTCCATAGGACCCCCTCCTGGCGCGTGGGCGCATCTACGACCCTGATACCACGCCCGCACAAGCGAAGACACTTCGTCGCGGCACTTGAAAGTCCCGACCGCGCGGCCGACAGCTCTTTTTCGCTCCCGCGCGCTGGAATCATTTAACAAATTGGATAAAAATCAGCCGCACTGGTTCTGAAACGACCGGAACCTCGGGGGGGTGCTATGAACTCTCAGGACTTCGCTTTCGACCCGCTGAATGAAGCTACCCGGCGGAGTCCGTTTTCACTGTACGATCGTGCGCGGCGCGAGTTTCCAGTCTATGAGCATTGCGGACTGCCGGTTCTTTCGGTCTTTCGCTACGCCGATGTCGAGGCGATTTTGAAGGACGCCGAGACGTGGTCGAGCAATTTCGCCCGCTTCGTGCAACCGTATCTTCTCGAACGTCCCGAGCTTGCCGAGGAGATGCCGCCGTTTTTCGCAACTTCCGACGGCGAATACCATCGCCGCATGCGCTCGCTCGTCAACAAGGCCTTCACCGCAAGAATGGTGCGCGCGCTGGAGCCCGGGATGCGCGCGGCGGTGGACGCTCTGCTCGACAAGGCGCTTGAGCAGGGCGAAGTCGATCTCGTACCGGCGCTGACCGCCCCGTTTCCGATCCAAGTCATCGCTCAACTGCTGGGAGTTCCGGCCGAAGACGCCCCCCAGTTCCAAAAGTGGTCGCGCGAACTGACCCAGAACCAGGTCCAGGGCGTACTCAGTCTGCCCGGTCCGGAGATGGTCGAGCGCCATGTCGAGGCAACCCGCGCGATGCACGCCTATTTCAAAACGCTCATCGAAGAGCGCCGGGTCAAGCCGCGCGAGGACCTGGTCTCGGCGCTGGTCGCCGTCCAGGACGAGGGCGCGCGACTGTCGTATCCCGAGTTGCTCCAGATGCTGACCGTGCTGCTGGTCGCCGGCAATGCGACCACCACCGCACTCATCAGCAACATGATGGTCGAGCTGCTGGCCCATCGGGACCAGCTTGCGCGGCTGCGCAACGATCCAGGCCTGATACCGACGGCCGTCGATGAAGTGCTGCGTTTCGCTTCCCCGGTGCAGGCGATGCCGCGTCTGGCGCTGAAGCGCGCCGAATTGCACGGCCGACAGGTCGAGCCGGGCCAGCTTATCCTGGTCTGGATCGGCTCGGCAAACCGCGACCCCGCCGTCTTCGAGCGTCCCGACGAATTCGACGTCGGGCGCACCTACAATCCGCACCTGGCGTTCGGCATCGGACCGCACGCTTGCATCGGGTCGCTGCTTGCGACACTCGAGGGACAGGTTGTGCTGCGCGCGACGCTGGAGCGGACGCGGAGTTTTGAGCTTACGAACGACGAACCGCTGCCGTTGCATTCAAGCTTCGTCGCCCGCTCCTACGCACGCCTTCCGATGCGCCTCGTACCGGCCTGAGCGGCTCGCGCGCCTGCCGGGTCGACTTGGCGAACCCCGCTGATGCCAAAGGCTCGGAGCCGCGGAGATTCCCTGCCGGGCGCGGCGCTTCGCCTCTTTCGGAGATTCTCGGCGGTCCATTATGGCTGGCGCGGCCTGCACGCATTGCGCGCCAAGCCCCATGGTGCCCAGAGCACGCGGTAGCGAGCGTGCTTTCGCGAACCTGGCAGAGCTTGGCTGCCTCGCTCGCATTACGAACATCACGGGCTCCGCGACAAATCCGGCTTGCGCTTGGCCGCCGCTGAATCAAGGGGCCGGCAGGTGCAGCCGGGAAGATAGGTTGCTATACCCACGGAGAGAACAAAGGAGAAAGGATTGCCCGGATGGCGAATTCAGTGCAGCGTTTCTCGGTAATCACGGACGAAAGCCTGGCCCAGCTTCGGAAGCTTATCAACGTCCCGGTTGAGGACTCGCTTGAGCCCTGGTGCTATGAAGCCACGCGCGACAATATCCGCCACTGGGCGCACGGCTTGGGAGACGACAACCCGTTGTGGTGTGATCCCCAATACGCGAAGGCTACACGATACGGCCGCCTCGTTGCACCCCCGTCATTCATTTTCCCGCTGAACCGCACATTCAGCGGATATGTCGCAGGATTGGCAGGTGTACACGCGATGTTCGCCGGGATCGACGTGAACTGGCACAAGCCGATGCTGCTCGGCGACCAGTTTACGACCAAGGTCTGGCTCAAGGACCTGGTCGAGCATCAGACCCGGTTCGCGGGCCGTGCGATTCAGCAGATTTACCGCTGTGAGTTTTACAACCAGAATCACGAAAAAGTCGCCGAAGGCGATAGCTGGTGCTTCCGCACCGAGCGCGATACCGCGCGCGAACGCGGCACCAAGTACACGGCCGTCAGGAACAAGCCCCCCGTCTATTACACCCGCGAGGATTTGGCGAAGATTTTCGCGCTCTACGAGGCCGAGGAAATCCGCGGAGCGACTCCGCGCTACATCGAGGACGTCCAGCCCGGCGACAAGCTACCGACGATGGTCAAGGGGCCGATGACAGTCACCGGCTTTATCGCATTCGCCCAGGGATGGGGCGGGCTCTACATCCGCGCCAATAAGCTCGCCTACCAGCAGCTCCGCAAGCATCCCGGCGTCGGCATCCCCAACCGGTTCGGCATCCCGGACGTCCCCGAGCGCGTACACTGGGAAGACGACATGGCATTGATGGTCGGCACCCCGGCGGCTTACGACTACGGACCGGAACGCTGCTCGTGGATGACGCATCATTTGACGAACTGGATGGGAGACGACGGGTTCCTGCGCCACATTCATGTGGAGATACGTCGCCACAACCCGGTTGGCGATACCATCTACATCAACGGCGAAGTGAAACGCGTGTTCGAGGAAGATGGAGCGCATCTCGCCGAGATCGAGCAGAGCGCCGTGCAGCAGGACGGGGAATTGTCCGTCCGCGCAACGGCGCTCGTGCAGCTTCCGTCGCGGGCGTCGGGCGAGCCCCGCCGCAGGTAGCGACCGAAGACAGCCCAGGCGGAGCACGAGCCGATCCGCCATCTCGCCGCAGCCAGGACTCGACCCGAAAGAGTGGATCAAAGTGCCGGCCGCCCCTGGGCTCAGGATGCCAGACGCGGCGAAAAGCCCCGGCTCGGGGACTCTTTTGGCGCGCCCGAAGGGACTCGAACCCCCAACCCTCGGATCCGAAGTCCGATGCTCTGTCCAGTTGAGCTACGGGCGCGCGCCCTACTCTTGAACCATTTTCCCGATCCAAAGTCTATCGGGCTGGGTGCAGGCGCGTCGGTACTACTTTCTGTTAGGAATATTGTCTGCAAGTAGGGCAGTTGACTCGTTGACCGGACTTTTCGATAATCTGATGACTGACTGGTCAGTTTATGAAACGCGCGGCACCAAATCGCACCCGCCCCGCCTCCGGCCATCCGCAACACTCTTCGAGCGCCGGCTCCGCGCACACTGCCGCCAACAACCACGACAGCAAGCGCGGCCGGATCCTCGCCGCGGCGCTCAAGCTCTTCGCCCGCCAGCCGTATCAGGCGGTCACCATGGACAGGGTTGCGCAGGACGCGGGCGTGGCCAAGGGCACACTTTATCTCTACTTTCCGTCCAAGGAAGCGCTTTACCTGGGGATCCTGACCGACGGTCTGGAGAGTATCGCGATGCGCTACCAGTCGAGCGTCGATCCGGGCGCCGACGTCGCCGAGCGGCTTCGCCGCGCCATCGACGTGAGCATCCGGTTCTATGGCGAGCAGCGCGACTTTCTCCGGCTGATAGCAACTGAGGAACCGCGGATAGCCGCGGCGCGCAACCGCCTGATCGAGGGATGGCGCGAGCGCGGTTATGCGTTTTTCTCGGCGCTGATCGAGGAGGGCGTCGGACAGGGTGTGTTTGCGCCGATCGACGCACGGACCGCAACCCTGGCAATCCTGGGGGGAATGAGATCGGTGCTGCTGTACTACGGCTCGGAGCGGCCGGTCAGCGCGCTTAGCCGGGATTTCGGCGAATTCGTTCTGCGAGGACTGAGCGCGCACGGCAGGCTCGGGCGCCCGATGGAGGCGCGGTCGTGAACAACATTCTTCGGCGGTTAACCACCCTGGCGGTCTTTGGGGGGATTCTCTTCGGCATCTATCGCTTCGGCGGAGAATATCTCTGGCCGACGCCGGACCGGAGCAAGATCGAGGTGGTTGGGATTATCGAGGCGCCCGAGGTGAATATCACCAGCCGGATCGAAGGCCGTATCGCGTCTCTCGAACTGGTCGAGGGCGACCACGTCAGGCGCGGCGAGATCGTATGCCGGATCGAGGATGAAGACCTGAAGAACCAGCTCCGCGCCGCCGAGGCCGACCTGATGAAAGCGCGCGCGGATCTGAGCAACGCGCGCCTTACCCTGGATCGCAACCTGAAGCTGTACGCCCATCACGTCATCGCGACCAAGACGCGCGACGACTCGCAGGCCGCCTACGAGCAGGCGCTCGCCGCGGTCGCAAACGCCAAGGCGAACGTTGATTATTATCGCGACCGCCTGAAGGACACCGCGATCCGCTCGCCGATTTCCGGCGTGGTGGTAAGCAAGGCGCTGGAAGTCGGCGAATGGGTTACGCCGGGCACCCCGATTCTCACGGTCGATGACCTTTCGGTGATCTGGGCGCGCGTTGACCTGCAGGAAACCGACCTCGGTTCGATTTACGTCGGCAAGCCCGCCGAGATAAGCCTGACCACCAACCCTCCGATCGTGACCACCGGGCGCGTGATGGCGATAGGCCAGGAGGGCCAGTTCGCCACCGAAACCGACGTGCGCCGCGGCCGACAGGATATCCGCACCTTTTACGTCAAGGTCCGGGTGCTTCAGGACACGCGCGAGTTCAAGCCCGGAATGACGGCTGAAGTGTCGTTCGAACGCCGAAATGCAACCAGGCTCAGCAGCAATACTGACACAGGACCTGGTCAAGCGGTTCGGTAGCTTCACGGCCGTTGACGGCGTGAATCTCGAAGTCCGCCGTGGCGAGGTCTTCGGCCTGCTCGGACCCAACGGCGCGGGCAAGACCACGCTGGTCAGGATGTTGACGACGCTTCTGCCGCCGACTTCGGGCACTGCGATCGTGGCCGGCTACGATGTCGCGCGCCATCCGCGGCGCGTGCGCCAGCTGATCGGGGTGATTCCGCAGGCGATGACCTCGGACCTCGATCTTACGGGATGGGAGAACCTCGATATCTACGGCCAGTTCTACGGAATCCGCCGCCGCGAACGCCGCCGGCGTATCGAGCGCCTGCTCAAGCTGGTCGGGCTCTCCGGGCGCGGCGGCGATCTGGTCGCAACCTACTCCGGCGGGATGCGTCGGCGGCTCGAAATTGCGCGCGGGCTCGTCCATTCGCCCGAAGTCCTGTTCCTCGACGAGCCGACGATCGGGCTCGATCCGCAGAGCCGGCGCGCGGTCTGGGACCTCCTCGAACAGCTGCGCAAGGAGAGCGAAATCACCATCTCCCTGACCACCCATTACATGGACGAGGCCGAGACGCTTTGCGACCGCATCGCGATCGTCGACCGGGGCAAAATAATCGCGCTTGGCACCCCCTCGGAACTCAAGTCGCTCGTCAAGGGCTCTGACCGGATCGAACTCGAGGTCGAGGGCGATATCGAGCGGATAATGGCGACGCTCGGCGCGGCGCCCGGTCTTCACGACGTCAAGCGCGAGGGCGAAAACGGAAGGCTCACCGTCAGGGCCGACGACGGCGCGCATCTGATCCCGCGAATCATCGCCGATGTCGAGGCGATCCGCGGCCACGTCAAGTCGATCAGCCTGCAGCGCATCTCGCTGGAAGACGTGTTCATCGAGTTCACCGGGCGCTCGCTGCGCGACGAGCCGGCGCGCAAGGTGAGCTTCCTGGTCGGCGCCGGGATGCCGCAACAGAGGTAGGCGATGCGAGGGATGCTCGGATGAAACTTTGGGCGATAATGCGGCGCGACCTGCTCAAGCTCGGACGCAATCCTCTTACTCTGCTTTCGACCGTCCTGATGCCGATCGTTTACCTGGTTATAATCGGCAACTCGTTCCAGGGCACGCTCAAACATCTACCGCTCGTCGTGGTGGTGCAGGATCGCGGCGTTTACGCGATCCGGATGATGGAGCGCCTGCAGGCACTGGAGGCCGGACCCAAGACGATCGAAATCACGTACATGGACAATCCGGGCGCCGCAATCCGCAAAGTACGCACCGGTCAATACAAGGCCGCGCTCATAATTCCGGCCGATTTCAGCAGGGACGTCGTGCATGGCCGGCTCGCCGAAGTAGGCTTGTTCCTGGACAACGTCGATCAGATAAGCGCCAACACGATCGAAGGCGTGCTGCAGGAGGCGACCGGCACGCTAAGAACCAAGTTCGTGACCGCGCGGGAGCCCAAGCTCAAGGAAATCGTCCTGCGCCCGAGCAATCTTTTCACCACCGTGGACTACGACCGTTCGCTTATCCCGGGCGTAATCGTGATGTCGCTGTTCATGGGCTCGTTGATGTCGGGCGTGTTCAACTGGGTGATGGACAAGTTCATGGGCGTGACCGAGGGTTACCTGGTAACGCCGCTCTCGCGATGGGAAATCGCGGGAGGAATCCTTGCCAGCGGCATCACGCTGACGAGCGTCGCGGCGACCATCGTGCTGTTCACCGGGCTCCTGATCACTCGCAGCACCATAGGGGGCGGACTTCCCGCGCTCGCGATGCTGATAGGGATAATCGTGATTGGCGCCACCGGAATCCTCGCGATGACCTTCGCGCTGCTCGGCCGCGCAGGCCATCCGCGGCTTGTCGGAACCTTCGCCGGATTTTTGAACGTGATCCTGTTTTTCCCGAGCGGCGCCATCTATCCGGTGGACAGCTTTCCTTCGTGGCTGAGAAACTTTGCCCGGGTAAATCCCGAGACTCACGCGGTAAGCGCACTCAAGTCGATCCTGTTCAAGGGAGCGGACTTCGCCGCGGTGCGAAACGATCTCGCATTTCTGACCGTGTTCACTGCCCTGATGCTGCTGCTGGCAAGCATCTCGTTCAAGCGCACCCTGTAGCGCAGCGTGATGTTCCCCTTCATTTCGCCTGGCCCCGGCCACCTCAAGGCATAAGAAACGAAGGCGCACTACGGCAAGGCATCGGATTCGCGCTTTTCCAGCAAAGACGGACCCTCCGATTCCGTGAGTAGCCTGGCCATCCGAGTCGCATCGCCGGCGGTTTCAGATTCCATGAATATTCCCGCGCGAGCATCGTCTGGACTTATGGTCACTGCGGATATGACATCCGCGACCGCCAGCTGGCTGCTCCTCCCACCAGCTGGAGCGCCGCCCGAATCCAAAGCGGGTGGCAGCGTATAGCGGCGGGCATTGGGGATTCCCCCCCTCCAATCGCCCGCCTTTCTTTTGAGCCGAACGAAGCTCGTAGCGATCGCTCCCCCGCCCAGGGAATTTTTTGGCGCAACTCACTCGCAAGGGCCCATCTGCTTGACACCCTGAGCCGTGGTGGTCATAGGTCAAGGCTCGATGTTACGACGGGTCAGGTGGCTAATAATTGGTGCGGCGTTAATGTTCGTCTCCGCTTCGCTCCTGATGAGCTGCGGTGGCAGCGGCTTAGGATGCGGCGGCTATTACGATGCCTTCGGTAACTTTATTCCCGGCGTATGTCCGGGCGGCGGACCGCTTACCGGTTTCCAGCTCGACTCGATAAACGTCTGCGCGGGACCGCCCGCTTCGCCGACTCCAACTCCAAGCGGCACAGTCAGCCCGACGCCCACTCCCACGATGTGTCCGCAGGCGACCAGCACATCGGTCGCGGCCGGAGACGTCATCCAATTCCACGCCGACGGCCTGTTCTCCAAGAAAACCCAAACGATGGTGATGGATATCACCGACAACAAGCAGACCAACTGGACTACGAGCAACAGCGCTTCGCTGCTCCCGCCTACGCAGGGCAGCGGCGGCTCCTATACGGGCGTGCAGGCCGGATGCGCCTGTATAGCGGCAACCGCCGGCGGGATTTCCAGTCTCCAGGTCGGAATAACCGTTTATCCGACCGCGGGCGCGACACCGTCGTGCCCGCCGTGTCCGACGCCGCTGCCAACCGCCACGCCGGCTGCACTCAAGGCAAGCGCGGCAGTTTCGACGGTCTCGACAGATTCCTCGCCGGCCGGCGTGATGCAATGGAGCTTCGACGCGGGGGCAACGCTTTCCGGCTCGGTCGCGGGCGCGCCCGACGCAACCGCCTACTTCGCTACTTCCGACTCCACGCTGCAGGCCGTCAGTTCAACCGGCGCCGCGAAGTGGCACACGCTCGCCAGTGGCGATTCCGTCGCGGTCTCTGCCGACGGAAGCCTGGTTTACTATCGCGGACCAGACGGCAAGCTTAAGGCGCTGTCCCCCGACGGCAAATATCAATGGGGCAGCGACATGGTACTCTTGCAAGGGCCGCTGGCAGTGTCGGGTAGCACCGTCTTCGCCGTCTCGCGGGACGGCCAGCTGATCGCGATAACTTCACCCGGGATGGTCCTGTGGCAGGTTCCTATCGGGGGCGCGGCTTCCCAGGCGGTCGCGCTCGCTGACGGTGGCGTGATAGCCGCGATTTCGCGCGGCGCGGTCGTCGCAGTTTCCGCCGAGGGGGCCGTCAGGTGGAGTTTCACGCCAGATGGCGGATTCGCTGGAACGCTCGCGGTGCAGGATGGCGTCGTGTACGTAGGCTCGGAAAGCGGAACCGTCTATGCGCTAGACGCTTCGAGCGGTGCGGAAAGCTGGCACTACGATAGCGGCACGCCGATTGTGGCCGGCCCGGTCGTGGACGGCAAAGGCACGATCTTCTTCGCCTCCGGTTCGCTTTACGCGCTTGGACCCGACGGCGCGGTGCGATGGAGCAATCCGCTTCTGCCGAGCGGCTCGGTCGTGCTGGCGGGAACGCCGAGCGGCGTGTTCGTTTCGACTGCCGGCGGTTCCTCAACCGAATATTCCGACGCCGGCGCCGAACAATGGACGACGCGCGACTTCGCCACGGCGGTCTCGGCCACATTCGCGCCACCGGGCGTGCTTTACGTGGCCAACTCGAGCGGCAGGGTTTTCGCGGTCAGGTAGGACCGGCAGAGGCAAATCCGCTGCGCAAGCGCGTCGAGCGCGAGCGGTCAGGATTTGTGCGGTCGCCAAACCTCGGGCTTGAGGCCCTGCGTCATGTCGGCAAGCGTCGTCAGTTCAACGCGCGAGGGCGTAACCAGAAGCAATCCGAAGTCCGGCGATTCGGGACCGCCCGGCCAGAACTGCGCAAGGTCATAGTCGAAGACCTTGCTGTTCCAGACGCGCTTCTTCTCCTCGATATCGTCGACGAAGCGCGCCGTGCCGGTTACCGTGAGATGCACCAGTTCGGGCCCCATGTGGAAGAAGAGCTCGACCTTGGGATTCTTTTCGATTTGCCGCACCTTGTTGGAACTGCGCCCGGTGGCAATCCACAAGCGCTCGGCCTCGAAGGCGGGATGCACCACGCGAACCTTCGGCTGATCGCCGACGGTCGTGGCGAGATAAGCCCACGTGGCCTTGCGTGCGACTTCATGCACTTTGCGCCAGAATTCTGCCTCGTTCAGGCGTACTTCTCCGCGCATTGACGGCCCTCCTGCGGCTGGCGAGAAAAGCCTAGCGGGGCAAGCTCCTTTGCGCCATCGCCACAGCCCCGCCGGCTGTGGAACGGCGCACATGGCGACGTTTGACAGTGATGCCGTGCGCCATTAGGCTTTTTTCCCGCCGCACGGAGCGCATATCGGATGGAACGTCAGGCACGGCGTGCGCAGGTTCTGCGACACGCCAAGCGTATTTTCGCACGCAAGGGTTATCATCGGACCAACGTCGCGGACATTATCGCACGCGCCCGAATCGCCCGCGGCACCTTTTACCTCTATTTCCAGAACAAGAAAGATCTCTTCGAGGAATTGCTCGAGCAGGTCGTCAGCGAGCTCTCCCGCCGAATCCATCGCTTGCGCCCCGGGCCGGACGAACCGCCCCCGGTCGAGCAGTTGCGCGCGAACCTGCGCCGTGTGATGGAATTCGTGCTTGCCGAGCGCGACCTGACCGACATCCTGCTCAACCATTCGATCGGTTTCGATCGCGAACTCGACGCGAAGATTCGCGACTTTTACGACCGTATCGCCGAGCTCATCCAACGCTCGCTCGATCTCGGAATCGAGATGAACCTGGTGCGCAAGTGCGATACGCGTGCGGTTTCGTACTGTATCCTGGGAGGAATCAAGGAACTGGTGGGGGTTCTCTCGCGCACTGCGCGGCGCGACACCGAGGCACTGGTCGAGGAGATTCTCGACTTCGGGCTAAGAGGCGTCGCTCGTCCGGAACTCCTGCAGGCAATAAACCGCGAGGCCACCGCCCCGCCGCGTTTTTTTGTTGCCCCGAACTAGACTGACATGTCAGTTCTAAGTTCAAAAAGCCGAAACGGCTCGGGACGCATGCGCGCGGTCGCCTTCTACGATCTCGACGGCACACTGGTCGATCTCAATCTCATTCACGCGACGCTCTACGTGCTCGCCAATCTTGGCGAATGGAGCGGGCGCGCGGGCTACCTGATGAGTTTCATCGGCCGCGCACCGAGGCTTTACCTCGCCGAGCAGCAGGATCGCCGCGTCCTGAACACCGCGCTTTTCGCGATCTTCAAGGGAGTGTCGCGCGATCGGCTGGAGGCGATAGGCGAGGAATACTGCGAGCGAGTTCTGCTCGGCCATCTCTATCCGCAGGCGCTCGAACTGCTCGAAGCGAACCGCGCGGCGGGAATCGAACCCGTGCTGGTAACCGGCTCGCCCGATTTTATCGTCGCGCCGCTCGCGCGCGCTCTCGGTATCGCGGACTACGCATCGAACCGCCTCGCGATAAGCCGCGGACGCGCGACCGGCCGGTTGCTCGAACCGGTGATGGCGGGAACCGAGAAAGCTACGTGGTGCGCCAGCTACGCCGCCGCGCGCGGAATCGAGCTTGTCGACTGCTGGGGATACGCCGACTCGTTCTATGACCTGCCGTTCCTCGCCGCGATGGGCCATCCGGTGGCCGTCAACCCCGACCGCCGGCTGCGCTCGACCGCGATGAGCCGGCATTGGCCGGTCCTGCGCTTCGACAACCGGAGCGATTCCCAGGGCCTGCTCGCTGCGATGCGGCGCGTGGCCCGGGTCTGAAAGGAAATTCAACGCCGATGGCGCGTCCAGAAGCAAAGCTGAAGGAACTCAAACCCTCCGAACTCAAGCGCGAAGTGGGTGCGCGCCGCGATCTCGTGGTCACGCTCAACCGGCGCTCGGAGCGAAGGCTTATCGCTTACGGCGAGGACTTCCTGTTCGCGAAGCTGCCGGTCGGAACCCGCGTGATTTATCC
>Ga0123519_10000656_pt1 | contig 60776 bp, 64 predicted proteins | sample YelNatPaOPRAMG02_FD_87396 | JGI IMG/M metagenome (GOLD analysis project Ga0123519, IMG submission 87396) | Hot spring microbial communities from Yellowstone National Park - Yellowstone National Park OP-RAMG-02 (version 2) | ecosystem: Environmental > Aquatic > Thermal springs > Hot (42-90C) ...
CTTGCTTTTTCTCCTGAAACTCCATATCTACCAATTGCTTTGACATCACCAATAACCGTCATCATATCTGCAAGAAGCATGATATGTCTTATGTCAACATCTAATCCTTGTTCTTCCAGTGTATCTAATGCCTCTTTCAAAATAACATTTCTTGCTGCTTCAACACCTAAAACCTCTAACACTTGGAATACATCATTTGTAGTTGTTCTTCCAATATCAATACCTTCCATCTCAAATACTTTTTTCAGGTTTGCTCCTCTTGTTTGGAGCATCCAGTCATCTCCTTCTTTTACAACAATGACTTGCTCTATGTCCTTTATTCCTTTGACATGAAGTCCTAATAATTTGTTCAGGTATTTTCTTACTAATTTAATGTCTTTTTCTTTAGGTTTTATGTATATTTTATTTTCTCTTATAGAAATCTCAGAATCTTTTATATATTTTGATGCTAATTCTTTCACAATATCCTTATCATCCTTGTTTATTAATTCTAATTCAATCTTCATGTCTATAAGGTCTATGGAATCAGAAACAATAATATCGGAAATCTCTTTTCTTCTTATTTTATTTGCAATCTCAGTGGCGCTATTCTTGTTGTTGTATTCTGGAAGCAAATATATTTTCATATTCTTTTCAAAATTCTTTCTTGCATCAAATATCTCTATAAGTCTCGGCAACCCCTGCGTGACCTTGCTAAGCCTGTCACTTTGTGATGCTAAAGTATATGAACGCATTGTATTATGAGTAATGATTCCATCAAATGTTGTGAATGTTTCTGCATCTTCAACTGTAAAATCATATACATACTCAGATGATGGTTTTATATATTCTATATTTACAATTTCATCCCATATAACATCAGATTCATACATTTTTCTCAAAATAGAAAGTTCATTTTTGATATCAATATTATATTTCTGCGACAATGCCTGGAAAATTTCTATGTGACGCAACAAAGCCTCCCTTCCTATTTTCTGTCTCTTTGTAGCGCTACTTACATATCTGCTCGGATAATTCAATTTTTTACAAATTCTGAGCAAAATATCTCCAAATCCACTGAACATGTCAATGTAATCCTGTTTATTTTTTATCAGACATAGCTTTTGCAGGGTTTCACTTTTTTTCATGCTTTGAAAACCAATCTTTTCATAGAAGATTTTTGCATATTTGTGTGGAATGACAATGTTGTGTTGTTTGTCAGAATGTTTTAATGAAAATATTCCAAACCTGTTAAGCAATATCGCTATGCCATCTATTAATTCTTTTGAATCAGAAGAAGCGCATATAACAGCCCTCTCTACTGAAATATTTCCATCACCTTCAAAGTAACCCCTCAACAAGCCCTTAACAAATTCTTCTCTGGCGCTGAAAGCAAATTGAGGAACTTTCTTGTTTTTTGAACCTGTGCCACAACTGTTTGCAATAATTTTTGAGAGAAGAGCAGAATTGATTCGAATATCATGGCCTTTGCTAAATCCTCTATGATTATCATATTCATTGAATGTTAATCCTAAGGAATTTGCAAATTTTCTTATTCTTGATAAAAAGCTCTCATCCGTGTTTGAAATATTTATATAGTTTTTTGTTGCATTTCCTTCTGCCAGATATGCGCCAACAAAGAAGCCAAAATCCTCATCAAGTTTTATTAAATCCGGAAGGTTTTTTCTGTTTATACAATTTTCACCAATTATTAAAGAAAGCTTTATTTCATCTATGCAGTTTTCTGGAAGTAATTTTATAACAGGTATCCTAGAACCGATTTTTAATGATTTTCCTGATACAGCTCTTATTTCGTTGTTATCTCTGACAACAAATGAATGCGAATCTGTTGCAATTATCGAGCGCCCTGACCTTGTTTCTAATCTTATAAGTTTTTCAGGCGAGGCATGCCTGCTTACAGCAAGAAGCCTTTTCCATTCTATTTTTTCATCATCTGTAAGGGCAGGAACAAAAATATTTTGCGAAGATACATCAGCTATATCCCAGCCATCTACATGTTGACCTTGCCCAACTAATGCATCTACAAATTTTCCTATCTCAATAATTCTTATTGAATCATTATATTTGACAATAACACTTTCCTTTCCGTCTATCGACATCTGTGTGGCAGGTTCAGAAATACTTTGTGCTGCAATTACTCCAACTGCTTCACCAGGTTCGTATTTCATTTTTTTTATCATTTCTTTCAATTTTTGGAGTTTTTCCTCTTTCTGTTTTCCAGAGATATTATTTTTAATACATAATTCTTCAAATTCATCCATAATTTTTTTGGGAATTTCTTCCATCATATCTACCTTTTATTGAAACAACAAATCTAAATTAACCTTGCCATTATCAGATTTTGCAGGATCTATACCATCTTCACCGACGGTAAATTGAATTATAATTCCTCTATTGTCTCTAACAGTTCCATCATATTCTACTTTCAAGTCTTGTAATGCATTGACCAGCCTTCTTTCCATATAACCACTATGACGGGTATGTAAAGATTTATCCATGAGGTTTTCACGAGAGTTTACTGCATCAAAGAAAAATTCAAATGGCTGCAAACCCCTTCTATAGCCATGATCAACAAATCCTCTTGCCCTTAATCCGATATCACCAATTTTAAAGTGAGAAAGTGTTCTACCGATGAAACCTCTCGCAATTCTCTTTCCATCTAATGTTTCCTGTCCAACCAAACCGCATGTTTGTGTCAGATTGACAAAACTTCCTCTTGCTCCTGTCCTTGCCATTATAACCGCAGAAGTTAATGGAAGATCTTTCTTAATAACATCACTACATCTGTTAATCATCTCTCCACTTATTTGTTGAATAAGATTTTCAACAGTTTCATTTACAGTCAAGCCTGGTATAGGTTCTAGTTTGTTTTCATAATATTTCTTTATTACCTTTTCAGCTTCTTTTTCATATTCCTCAATTATCTCTTGTATTTTTTTATCTGCATCATCTGATGTTGTAACATCATCTATTGATATAGAAAAACCATATCTTGTTAAAAATTCAATTGCAATTTTTGATAACCTATCCATGAATTTTCTTGTCTCTGTTGGACCATATTGTCTCAATATCCTGTCAATAAGTTTTGCTTTCTTTTCTCCTAATGAATTGTCATCTATAACTCCTGAGATTAACTTTCCATTTTTAATTACAACATATGCATCATGCTCACATTCTTCCATTTTACATTTTTTACAGCCAACACATGTTGATGAGCGATACCTTATATTGAGGTCTTTTGGAAGCAATAATGATATAAATTCTTTTCCAGTATATGATTCTTTAAGTTCTATTTCATCAATAGGTATGTCTGTTTTTGAAAGTAACTCAATCGCTTCTCTTTTACTTATCCTTGTATCGCGCCTTGTAATCAAATAACAACTAGTTATATAATCATGTTTACAAGCAATAATAGGAGCCCCATATCTTGGTGATCTTATATGATTTTCAACAAGCATTAACATCTCTGCTTCTGTCTGAGCTTCCTCAGTTTGTGGTACATGCAAGTTCATTTCATCTCCATCAAAATCTGCATTATATGGAATTGTTACGCACAAGTTCAATCTAAATGTTCTATATGGCATCACCCTCACATAATGAGCCATCATAGACATTCTATGAAGTGATGGCTGCCTATTAAAAATTGTTATATCCCCATCCATCAAGTGTCTTTCAACTATGAAATCAACATCAATTTCCTTAGAAATCTCTTCTTTATTTTCTTCTGTAATTTTCTTTCTTATTCCGTCTGGTCTTACAACATAATTTGCTCCAGGATATTTATTAGGGCCATTGAGAACGAGCTCTTTCATCCTTTTTATATTATTTTTATTTACCTTTATAGGGACGGTCAGTTCTTTTGCAATAATTTCAGGAACACCAACCTCATTTATAGAAATCATGGGATCAGGAGAGATGACAGTTCTTGCTGAGAAGTTTACGCGCTTTCCAGAGAGGTTTCCCCTAAATCTTCCATCTTTTTTACTCAATCTTTGAATAAGTGTCTTTAATGCGCGTCCAGATCTATGCCTTGCAGGAGGGAGTGTCGAAATTTCATTATTAAAATATGTTGAAACATGATATTGTAGCAACTCCCATATATCGGCAATAATAAAATCAGGAGCACCCAGTTCTAAATTCTTTCTTAACCTTTCATTAATTCTAACAATGTCAACAAGTTTGTGTGTCAAGTCATCTTCACTTCTTTCTCCTGTCTCTAAAGTAATTGAAGGTCTAACAGTTACAGGTGGAATAGGAAGAATTGTTAAAACAAACCACTCTGGTCTCCCACCATTTATCTTCAGTAACTTAGCATCCTCATCAGAAATTGCTTCTAATCTCTGCCTTATTTGTTCGGGATTTAATTCATTTTTGCCTTCACGGTAGGTTGTAGGTTTGTGGAATGTTATAACTTTTTGTTTTTCTCCACAATGCGGGCAGACTTCTTTTGCTTTTTTATAAATTTCAAGAAGAGGATTCTTCATTTTTTTAATCTCTTCGTAATCAGCAAGTGGTTTTGAGCATTTCTGACATATTACTTTTAGAATGATATAAATTTTTTTCCCAAATAATGGGTGAATCACAGGTTTTGTTAATTCTAAATATCCAAAATGACCAAGACACTGACCTACCTTGCCACCACAGGTCCTACATCTAAGTCCAGGATCTACCACACCCAGATGTAAATCAGCTAATCCTCCGTCTATAGGATAACCATCAGGGTCATACAATTCTGCTTTTTCAATTTTTATTGCAGCCATCTCCTTTATCATTTTAGGAGATAAAAAATTAAACTCAATCGACTTTATAGGCATAATTATCACTCAACATTTATTTTTGGATACAAACACATACATTTTAGTTCATCTAACATTAGTTTAAATGCATATGACATCTCAACATCAACAATCTTACTCTTTTTGCAGACCGGACAATATCTTCTTCCTTTTACGCGGTCTTCTATAGCAATCAAACCACATTTTTCGCAAATGGGTATCAATGATTTATCTGAGCTGAATCTTTCTTTTAAGAGCAAGGCAGCTCCATGTGCAATCAAACAATCTTTCTCCATCTCTCCTAGTCTTAGACCACCTTGTTTGCTTCTTCCTGCTGTTGGCTGTTTTGTTAACAGGGCAACAGGTCCACGTGCTCTGGAATGTATTTTGTTTGCAACCATGTGATGAAGCTTTTGATAATAGCATGGTCCAATCAATATCCTTCCTTGAAGAATTTTTCCTGTTATACCATCATACATTGTTTCTTTGCCATCATCTCTGAATCCTAATTTTTTCAATTCATTTCTAATATATTCTTCATAATCTCCTCTTTCATTGAATAATGTTGAATCATACCTTTCAGCAGTTATGGCGCTAACTTTTGATGCTATAATTTCTAATATCTGTCCTATTGTCATTCTTGATGGAATTGCATGTGGATTTATTATTATATCAGGGGTGATACCATTTTCTGTGAATGGCATATCCTCTTCAGGTACTATTAATGCAATAACTCCTTTTTGTCCATGACGAGAAGCAAATTTATCACCAAGTTCAGGAATTCTTTCAGAACGAACTATAATTTTTACAAGTTTATTTCCGTCAATAGTTTCTGTTACTAAAACATTATCAACTATTCCTTCCTCGCCATGTCTTATTGTTTCTGATGTTTCTCTTCTGCTCTCGGTCTCTGTCATAAAACTTTCAACAGGACCAAAAAATCTTAGAGGAGAAACTTTACCAATAAGAACATCTCCGCTCTTGACCTCTATTTCTCTGTTGATTATCCCATCATCAGCAAGGTTTGCATAGGCATCTTCTGATCTGTATCCATTCACACTTTTATCAGGAATTTTAATTTCATCTTTTTCAATTCCCCAATATCTTTTCTCTTCAGTTCCATATGACCTTAAGAAGAATGAACGACCGAGACCTCTTTCTATTGACGCTTTGTTTAAAATTATTCCATCTTCTATATTATAACCTTGAAAACTCATTATGGCTATGATTAAATTTTGTCCTTGAGGATGCTCTTCTAATTTTATTTCTTTTTCAGTCATCGTTCCAACTATAGGAAGCTGCGGATAGACAAGAACATCTGCCTTTGTATCTGTTCTCATAAGATAGTTTGTTGCATAAATACCAAGGGATTGACCAGACATCTTTGCTCCAAAGTTTACTCTATCTCCTCTGTTATGTGAAGCAAAAGGAACAAGTGATGCCGACAAACCCAAAATTAATGAAGGATGAATTTCAAGATGTGTATGTTCTGCTGTTATCTCTTCTGGCCATAATGCAACTAATGCATTATTTTCCTCATCTGCATCAAGGTATTCAATCAATCCTTGCTTTAATAAATCTTCCCATTCAAGTTCTCCTTTTTGTATTTTCTCTATATGTTTTTCATTTAATCTTGGCTTTTGGTTTTCAATAATTATCAAAGGTCTTAACAGTCTTCCGCTGTCTGTATTTATGTGTATTTCATTGAATTCAGGAAGATACATCACGCTTATATGAGGACTTATTAGGCCCATCCTTCTTTTTGCTCTTATTTTGTCAACCACAGAGGCATTAAATAAACCTAATATTATTCCATTCATAAAAACTGTTTCCTGTCCTTTTTCTTCTTTGCTCAAAATACCCAGTATTGTTTTTATGTCTTCGTCTGTTGCTGTGTCAGAAATCACAGCCATTGTTGCAAGATATTTTCTCAGTCCGATGTTTATTCCTTCCGGAGTTTCCTCTGCACACAATCTACCCCATTGTGTTGGATGAAGTGCTCTTGCTTCAAAATGTTCCTGTGCAGAAGACAGAGGAGAAATAACATTTCTAAGATGCGCAATAGTTCTTACAAAATTAGTTCTTTCCAATCTTTGGCACACACCTGTTCTTCCACCAACCCACTGTCCTGTTGCCATATGCGAAACAATTCTCTTTGTAAGATAACTTGACTCAACTATTGATTTAATATTAGGAATCTTTCCTCTTTTTGCAAGTTTCTGATATCTGTAAATAATTCTTGAAACTAAACCATATTTTCCAAGAAGTACTGATCTGAAAAGAATTTCTAAGAAGTCACCGACCATTTTTATTCTCTTATTTCCGTAATGGTCTATATCCTGCTCCTCAACTTTTTTCAATCCTAACTTTATAATTTTTCTTACAACCTTACAAATATAAAGTGCCTTTTTCTCTCTATCTTTCTTTTCCTGTCCTAAGTGAGGAAGCAAATATTTATCAAGAAGGTCATTAACTCTTTTGTCTCTGTATTCTTTTTGCGGTATTTTTAGTTTTTTTCCAATAAATTCCAATGCCTCATCTGAGTCCTTGATATTGTACTCATATAAATTGAAGTAAATTTCTTTTGTCTCATCCTCATCGGTTGCTATTAAATCAACAATGTCTTTATCCTTCTCCATTCCTAATGCCTTAAGAAGAACAACTATCGGAAGATTTCTTAATGTTGCAAATGAAATATAAATAGTTCCCTTCTTTCTTTCAATCAAATGTCTTTGTACAAATCCCTTCATTTCGCTGTTTATTCTTGCTGTTTCCAAGTCATTTTTAATCTCAATAATAGGTCTATTAGAAAGAACTTCTTCAACCATGACGATTACTCTTTCTGTACCATTAATTATGAAATATCCTCCGGGATCACTCGGGTCCTCACCCAGTTCAGCTACCTCATCTTCACTCTTTCCATTTAATGCACAAAGACAACTTTTTACCATGATAGGAAGTTCACCGATTAAAACTTCCTGTGGTTCTTGTTCAATCTCATTAACAACAGGAATCATCTCAACAAAAATCGGTGAAGAATATGTAAGGTCCCTTATTCTTGCTTCCATAGGGGTAATCATTCTCTCAGAACCATCTGCCTCTTTGACATAAGGTCCTGGTAACCTAACCTTTCCTAACCTTATTTTAAATTCTGAACCTTCTGGATTTTCAAGTGTAATTTCTTTAATTTCATCTATTATATTTTGCAATCTTCTCTGAACAAATTCATTGTATGAAGAAATTTGATGATTCACAAATCCTATACTTTTTGAAAATGATTTCAACAATGTTTCATACATTCTATTCACCAATTAAACAACCAGTCTATAATATATTGATTCACCTGCTGTGGGGCTATTTCTTGTTATTTTAATAACATCTCCTTTTTTTGCTCCTATTGCAATTACAGCAGGATCTGTTTTCTTGATTCTAGGCAGTTGTTTTTCACTGATATTAAATTTTTCTAGAAGTTTTTGTTTTTCATCTGGAGAAAGTATTTCATGCTTTGGGACCAAATGACTTTTAAAAATATCAATTTCTTCCATATTCACACCAAAAATATTTAAACCTATATTTTCAAAATTTTTAATCATAATCTTTTTATTTCTTTATTTTATAATATTTTGCTTCCATTCGGAACTTCTTTGTCAGGTTCTAGCAGGACAGGTTTTCCTTCAACAACCACTGCAAGCAGCATTCCATTGCTCTCTATCCCTTTGATTTTTCTTGGTTCCAAATTTATAATTACAGGAATCTGCTTATTAATTAAATCATCAACTTCATAAACTTCTCCAATCCCTGCAACTATCTGTCTTGTTTCATCTCCTATATCTATCTCTAATTTAATTAATTTATCTGTGTTAGGAACTCTTTCTGCACTTTTTATTTTGGCAATTCTTATGTCCATTTTTTGGAAATCTGAATATGTTATCATTCTATCGCCTTTTTATGGGCCCGACGGGAATTTCGGTTTTTAACTTTCGAACCCGCGACTCTCGGCTTTCCTTTAATCACAGTCCTGATTGGACTCATTCCTTTTATTTAATAAAAGGCCGATGCTCTCTCCTGACTAATGCGCTGGTGTTACCAGGCTGAGCTACAGGCCCGCGCCTCGGCCGGGAATTTCACCTGAATCGGTTTTGAACCCGGGTCGTAGCCGTTCTATAAACCCTTTTACATTTTTTATTTAAGAGTTTTGACAGGGCTATATGCTAGGCCGCTACACCACCGAGGCATTGAAAAATATTATGATATACTGAAAAATATTTTGAAATATTAGATAAAAAGATCATTTATACTCCTCATTATAATAAAAAATGGTTAGCAACGTCCTGCTGTTCCCGAATCCGATTATCATCTTCGTCAGTACTTAGCATATCGCTGAAGGGCTTAACTACCGTGTTCGGAAAGGGAACGGGTGTACCCCCTTCGCTTTGGTCGCCAACCATTTCTTATTTTACATCTTTAAGGTATTTAAAGATTTTTTTTATCTTAAAAAATGGATAGAATCAAAAAAAATAATAAATGAGATTATTCTTTGGGAATATATCCAAAAATAGGAATATTAGGAAACAATTTTTTCTTAAGCATCAGAGACAAAATCAAAATAACAGTCGTTAAAATAATATTTAAGGGGTCTAATACCATGTAACTAATTGGACAAAGTGTAATTAAAGTTATATAAGCACGGGCATCAAAACGAAACAGTATTGTAATTAACCAAATCATTAATATCAATATTATTATATTAAGCAAAAAACTAATTCCTATTATAGATTTACTTATTCCCATTGAATATAGACTGAAAATTAACCAGAAATTAATAATTCTAAAAATGATAGCTATTCCCACAATTCCTATTAAAACCCAATTTAATACTTTATATTGTTCTTTCAATAGGGGATCAGGATATCTATATTTTAGTAAAACCTCTTTTGGAACTTTTTTAAATATTCCTCCCATAATAGTCAATAATAAATATTTACGCGTTTTTTTAAAGATTTAGAAGCCCTGCAAAAAAGATATTAAAGATTTATTTTCCTCTTTTTGTTATGTTTGAAGTTCAAGATGAAAAAATTAGAGATTTGGATAAAAGGGTTGCAGATTATAATGAAGAATTCAATGTGTTGTATGAAAATCTGTCAACACTACCAAATCCATTTGCATATCAGGAACTTAGGGCCAAAAATTTAGAACTGCTATCAGAGCTTAAAAATACATCACCTGACACAGAATTTGATAATCTTGTAAAAGAACACATTGAATCACAATTGATGGCTCAACTTCTTTTTTTGGATTTTTTCTTTAACGAAAAAAAGAATCTTACAACAATGCTTGATGCGTGCTTAGGCCCAAATATATTTGAAAAAATGGAAAAAAGGGCCCGTAATTATGATTATAAAAGGATGTGGAATGCAAGCAAATTAGAAGCAAAAAGATTGGAATATAAAATAGATGGACTGGATTATATTAAGGAGGGAATAAAAAAATATCTACCAATAATGAGAGAAAGAATTTTTAAATACTGTGTTGAACAAGGCTATCTTCCAAATGATTTTGATTTTGAACTTGAGTTGTCAGATGAAACATCTTCTTGGGGCGGTGGTTGTTTGCTTTTAGATGTGAGTAGCTTCAGATCTTTCAGATATAAAAATAAAACAATTGTAAATCCATCAGAAGCTTATTTGAACTTTATTCATGAGCTTGGTGGGCATGCCTCTCAAGAAGAATATTCAAAGAACATGCCTCTTACTTTAAGAAGTAATGATGCAAATTTTTCAAATTTTGTTTCTATGCCTACCGTAGAGGGTATTGCTGATAAAAGGGAAATAGAATTTATTAATTACTTAAAAATTCATCAAAATGAACTTGGTTTTGTAATTAATAATGAAGATGAAAACATAACAATATGCAAAATCCCAGACGATGAATTAAGATATTCTCTTGCAAACTTCAATTACATGGAGAGCTATGTTGTTTTGGAGGATTTTTATAAGTTATTAAGATTAAAAGAGTTGGAAGGAAATTTTGATGCAAAAAAATATTTTTCAGAATTTTCTAGAAAAACAAATCCAGGACTTTATAATTTATTAGAACAATTTATTCCTAAAGATGTAGAAGATCATAAAACAATATATAATATCTCATATTATGTTGGTCTTGAAAATATAGAAGCTATTTTAAAAAATATTGAAACAAACTATGGAAAAGAATATTGTGAAAAAAATAAAAAAATAATTAATGAGGCATTATCAACAGGTTGCTGGTCATGGAAAACCTATCCTAAATTTGTTGACTTTTATTTACGAAATATGAAAAGATAAACTCAATCTTTTATCTCATCGACATATTTTCGTATTTTATTGTCATATATTCTGATAATTTCATAAACTTCGCCTGTCACTTTTTCTTCTGCAAATATTTCGTAATGTTTGTATTTAAATGCGCATGTTTTTCCATTTCTGTCAACAGGATTTCCAATTTCTTCTTTTAAATTTCTTAATTCACCAACTTTCATTGTATCACCTTATCAAGCAGTAATGACCCTAGTTCTTTTTTGTATTTTTTAATTTCTTCAGGATATATACTTTCGTATTCTTCTAATATATGCTTAACTATTATTCCATATGCTCTTGATTCCCTTTTTGTTTTTGATTTTTTTATTTCATTTAAGTAAAATTCTATCATATCTTTATCCATTCAAATCACCTCTTGATTATCAAGTTTTTTATTTTATTAATCTTTAAAAATATTTTTAAAATGTAATGATAAAATCTTTTTATTTACTTGTAAGAAAGTAATAAACATGAAAAACAAAAATGATAATAAAAAAGAGAATTTATTCTGGGCAGACCAATTAGCAGACAAAATTATTGAAAGAGCGAAAAAAGAAGGTGTGATTGCTAATATTAAATGCCAGCAAACGCCATCTGGTGGCAAACATATAGGAAATCTAAATGATGTCGCGCGTGCATATTTCCCGTATAAATCAATTTTAGAAAAAGGTGAAAAGGCTACTTTTGTTCATACCACAGATGATAGAGACCCTCTAAAAGATATTCCAAAAAAACTGCCTGATTTAGAAGGGAACTGGCATAATACAAGCGAACTGAAAGATATCACGCCATTTTTGGGTATGCCATTATGCAGGATACCAGATCCATTCGGTTGTTGCGAGTCTTGGTCTGAACACTTTACAAAAGTTTGGATGGATGGAGTGGTAGCACTTGGCATGAATCCAAAATTATATTCAGTAAATGATTTATATCTACAAGGAAAATTTGAACCTTACATAAAAATGGTTTTTGAAAAAAGAAAAGAGGTTGGAGCAATAGTTGCAAAATTTCAAAAAACAAAAAGTAAAGATTACATACCATTTGATGCTATATGTTCCAATTGTGGAAGGCTTGCGAATGTTGATGATTTCAATCTTGATGAAAAAACAGTTCATTTTGTTTGTGGAGGAAAAGCAATAAAGAAAAAAAGGACAGAAGGTTGTGGTACAGAGGATTGGGTTCCTTGGAGTGAGGGAAAATTACAATGGAGGTTTGAATGGCCCGCTCTCTGGGGAATATTTCACACAACATTTGAGCCATTTGGAAAAGACCATGCAGAGGGTTCATGGCCATCTGGTCAGGAAATAGCAAGAAAAATTTATAACATAGAACCGCCAATTCCTTTTGTCTATGAATTTTTTCTTGTTAATGGAGAAAAAATGTCTGCATCTGTAGGAAATGTCTACATTGTTCAGGATATGTTAAAAATATTGGAGCCGGAAATTTTCTTATATTTTTATACAAAGCGTCCAGGAAGGCAGAGAAATCTTGATCTGAAAAATATTTATTATCTTGTTGATGACTTTGAACATGCAGAAAGAGTTTATTTTGGATTAGAAGAAGAAAATGAAAAAGAGAAAAAATCTCTTTCAAGAATGTATGAAGCAGTTATGCAAAAAATACCTGAAAAGCCGCCAATAAGAATTCCTTACAAATTTGCAGCAGTTGTTGCACAAATTTCTTCAGAAAAAAATGCAATTGAAATACTAAGAAGAACAGGTCATATAAAAGGGGATATTTCAGAAGAAGATAGGAAATTAATTTTGCGAAGACTTTGGTATGCTAAGAATTGGGTAGAAAGCTATGCACCAGAAAATAAAATAGAAATTAATGATACAATTCCAGAGTACATCAAAGAAAAAACAAAACAATTTAGAGAATCAATAATAGAGCTTGCAGAAAATTTGAAGAATGACATGACAGAAGAAAAACTTTATTCTTTATTTTTTGAGATATGCAAAAAATATAAAATAGATGCAAAGGAATTTTTTAAAGCAATCTATCAGATTCTCATAAGCAAAGATAGCGGACCAAGACTGGCGCCATTCATTTTGGCTCTTGGTAAGGAAAGAGTTAAAAATATATTAGAGCAAGTATAAATATATAGTAGATATTATGATAAACTTAAGATATAAATGCAGAACATCTTTGGAAAAAATTAAAGAGTGCGTCTCATCAATTGCTAGTTCTAATAAATTGAAAACAACAACATATATATATTATTTAGGTAATGGCAAAAATAATGATAAAAATGTTTATAAGGAGCGAGTTATTTTTTATAAGAAAAGATTTTTTAAATCTCGTGAACTTTTAAACATAGATATTTATCCGAGGGAACCAATAGAGGTTGAAATAATAGGTAATAATAAACTTACAGAAATTTTTAAAGATCAAATAAAAGAGTATATTCTTTAAAAATAAAGGCTCTGTAGAGACTCTCCATAAAAGTTGGATGAAAAGCTTATTTTTCTGTAAGGCATGGTCATAAACTCCGAACTATCAATTTCTCCTCTGTTTTTGGAAGTTTTTAATCACGCTGTAAAACATTACAAGCACAAAGGATTCAATGATAATCTCATAGAAAAAATTATGTGAATCGCAATCAGAATTCAGGACAAGAGAAAAATTCCTTCAATAAATTTCAATCATTTTTACCATTCAAGTTTTGTAGACAATCTTTGTAGAAAACTTCAATATCTATATGTTGTATACTATAGCAGTTTCTTGAATACGCTTTTTATCAAAGAAAATTTCATTATTGCTTTTCTAAGGAATTCAACATTCTGATAACTCATTAATTTTTACAAAATAAAGCTTTATCATTTATAAATAACTTTTCTACAAAGCCCTATGAATTTTATAAAAAATTTTTAATTTTTTGATATGTCTTGGATTCCAAAACATATCTTCATCAATCATCCTTTTTAATTCATTTTGGCTGAAATTAATTTTGTAATATGTTCTGCCATCCTCATCTCTAAAATCTGACAGATATGGAGTAAAATTTTCTTCTTCAAATAATATCCTTAGATTTTCTATGAATATTTTATCTCTTGTGATTAATAATAATTGATTATAATTTATGTTTCCTCTTGAAGCTATAACACCAATTGCAAAACCTCTCCTCTTTTCTTTATTCCATTCTATTTTTGGTAATTCGACATTCTTCTTAGGAAAAGGAAAACCTAAACCCATCAGCCATGTTCCTATTGCCTTTGAATCAATTCTTATTACTGGATATATCGGACTTTTGCTTTTTTCGCTGAAACCAGCACGTTTTTCATAGATGAGAGTCTTAGTTATATTATGAATTTCTTCAATTTCTTTTTCTAAAATTTTGTAAAATTCTTTATCATCGTGTCTGCCAGATAATATTAAACTGTATGTTTTATTACCTTTTTCTATACAACCATCTGTCCAATAAACTCCTAACAATTTCATTTCTCTTCCTCCTAAATTTATTGGTATTTTTACATTTCTTAACCAATCATTTGTCCCAGCTTCAAAATCATATACCTTATGTGCTTCATACAAATTTCCATAGTACGCACCAATATCTTCTCTTAATAACTGAATATCAGGAATTTTAAGGCCGGTTATTCTTTCCTTTTCTTTTCGTCTTTCTCTGTAAATTTTAGAAATTTTATAACTAAGATTCTTGTAGCAACTATCCAAATCTTTCCATTTATAATGATCAAAAATTAGTGCTGACAAATACAATAATTTTATCTCTTCATTTTTCTTTTTCAATAATTCAGCCGCATCATAAATACTTTTAACTATATCGCCAGTTCTCAAATAATCTAAATCACTTTTTGTTATACCAAATTTTTCAATTATAGTTTTATCTATTTTTTCTGCGGTTAAAGATTTTAAGTAGTTGTCACTAATTGAGCCGCGTGTCATATTTTCACAGAATTAAAAAGCTATGAATTCTTAAATTCTTTTTAGGAAGAAGTTTTAAATGCAATAGCTTCAGAAATATTAATATGGATGACAACATTGAGAAAATTGTACGGAAGTATGCGCTTGTGAATGCTATTGAACATGGAGGAAAGGCCCTTGCTAGCAGTGTTCTTGGTTTAATGTTGTCTGAACACACTGAGTTAAGAGATAGGGCTGCTGAATTAAAGGATATTATTGAAAAAGAGGTAGAAAAAATAAACAAAATGAGTTTAGAAAGTCAGAAGGAAGAACTTGAATCGTTAGGAGGTTTTGAGAGAAAGAAAAAAGAACAGAGAGAAGGTTTGGCTGATTTGCCTGATGTAAAGAAAAAGTTTGTCGTGAGATTTGCACCAAATCCGGACGGAGCAATCCATATCGGGAATGCGCGCTCTGCTATTCTAAATTATGAGTATGCAAAAAAATATAATGGAAAATTCATTCTGCGTTTTGATGATACCGATCCAAAAGTAAAAGTTCCTGAAAAGAAATTTTATAATTATATCAGGGCTGATTTAAAATGGCTCGGCATAAAATGGGATAAAGAGGTTATTGCATCAAAGCGACTTAAAATTTATTACAAATATGCTGAAAAAATAATAAAATTGGGAAAGGCATATGTTTGCACATGCGGAGAAGAGTGGAAAGAGTTTCGGAACAAGAGTCAACCATGCCCATGCAGAGATAGAAAAATATCAGAAAATCTTGAGAAATGGAAAAAGATGAGAGAACATAAATATAAAGAAGGTCAAGCAGTTTTGAGAATTAAGACAAATCTATTTGATTCTAATCCAGCTGTCCGTGACTGGGCTGCTTTCAGGATAGTTGATAATCCTAAGCATCCGCTTGTTGAGGCACATCTCTGGCCTCTTTACAACTTTGCATCAGCCATTGATGACCATGAATTCGGTATAACGCATATTCTTCGTGGCCAAGAGCATTCAACAAATGAAACAAAACAAAGATACTTATATGAGCATTTTGGATGGGAATATCCAAAAACAATTATTCTTGGAAGGTTTTCAATGTCAGGTTTTGTGCTGAGCAAAAGTAAGATAAGAGAGGGTATTAAAAAAGGAATTTATAGCGGATGGGATGATGTGAGGTTGGGAACACTGATGGCTTTGCGACGTCGGGGTTTTCAACCAGAAGCAATAAAAAAATTAATAATTGATATCGGCGTGAAACCATCAGATGTTAACATTGCTATAGAAAATCTTTCAGGATATAATAAAAAAATTATTGATAGAGTTGCAAATAGATATTATTTTGTTTCAAATCCTGTTAAGATTGAGGTAAAGAATAATACAATCAAGAAGGTAGATGTTCCGATTCATCCGGAAAAAAAGAAAAAGAGAATAATAAAGGTAGGAAAGATTTTTTTTGTTGATGAAGATGATTACAAAAAATATCATGGAACTGATGTTCGCTTAAAGGGATTATTTAATATCAAACTGGAAAAAGAAACAACAATGACTGATTTTGAGATAAGGGATAACCCAAAAATCCAGTGGGATCCAGAACAACATGTTGATGTAGAAGTTATAAAACCAGAAGGCATAGTTAAGGGTTATGGAGAGATTAACCTTTTAAAAACAAAGCCAGGAGAAGTTGTTCAATTTGAAAGATTCGGTTTTGTCAGAATTGAAAAAATAGGTAAGAAAAAAATTATTGCAGCTTTTGCACACAAATAATTAAAGTTCTTAATTAATAAATAAAATTATGAGACCTAGTTATCTGAAACTATCAAGAAATGAATTTGAAAGGAGAATTGAAAAACTCTATCAAATTCTTGAAAATTGCGAGCTCTGTCCAAGAAAATGTCATGTGAATAGATTGAAAAACGAAAAAGGATACTGCGGAGCAGGAAAAGAACTAATGGTTTCAAGTTATTTTCCACATTTTGGTGAAGAAGATGTTTTGGTTGGCAGGAATGGCTCAGGGACGATATTTCTTACATGGTGTAACCTAAGATGTGTTTATTGCCAGAATTATGAGATAAGCAACCTAGGTGAAGGCGCAGCAATCACAGAAGAACAATGCGCAGATATGATGATTTCTCTGCAAAGGAATGGGTGTCATAATATAAATTTTGTTACACCAACACATTATACTCCTCATCTTGTGAAGGCAATAGCGATTGCTGCTGAGAAAAAATTGAGAATACCTATTGTTTGGAATTGCAGTGGATATGAAAATGTTGAGGTAATAAAACTACTTAAGGGCATTGTTGATATTTACATGCCTGATTTTAAGTATGGAAATTCTGAATATGCAAAAAGATATTCTAATGCTCCTGACTATTTTGAGAGATGTAAAGAATCGATCATAGAAATGCATAGGCAAGTAGGTGATTTGAAGATTAGAAACGGAATAGCATATAAAGGTCTTTTAGTAAGACATCTTGTTTTGCCAAATAACATCGCTAATTCTGAAAAGGTACTAGAGTTTATAGCCAAAATTTATAAAAATACCTATGTGAATATAATGTCTCAGTATAGGCCTTCTGGTGAAGCTTGTAGATATCCAGAAATAAATAGAAGAATTTCAGAAGATGAATTTAAATATGTTGTTGATGTTGCCAAAAAATTTGGACTCTCAATAAATAAAAAGTCAATCGCGTAGGAATTTTTTTATTAAATTCATAATAAAATTTTTGATAGTATTAATTAACTTTTTTTCTTCTATCTTTATTTTATTTTTCTCTTTTATTTTCTCTCCTAATGTTTTAAAATCTGAATGAATAGAACTTGAGCCAAGACGTATGAGTTCTTCTGCAAGTTGAGTTACCGAAATTTCTTTATATGGAAGTTCTTTCAAATATTTCATAAATAGCACAGATGCAAATAGATGGATTCCAAATGAAATATATAAAACAAGTCTTAGCCCAGAAAAGAATCCGTCCTTATATATCTCAGCAACAGAACCTGCAATTATTGGAGATATAATAGAGGCAAATGTTACTATTGTTAGATAAAATGCATAATATAATTCCCTTCTTGCTGGAGGGCTTAATTGAAGAACATAGTTAAAAACAGCAAGATTAAAACCTGCAAATACTATTCCTGAAAAAATATTTATCAAAATTCCATATTCTACAGACGGTGCAAAAAACCATAACAAAGGAATAATACCTGTTGCAAATGCAGTAAATTTTAAAATAGAGCCATGACCAAAGTGATCAGAGACAGATCCCCACTGTTTCTGAACAAGAATAGAGGATATACCTGAAATAACAATAAGGGTTGATATCCATGCATAACTCGCCCCCAAATTTTTAATTATATAGATATTTATGAATGGGTTTGAGAATGAGAATCCAAGTTGCCATACAAAAATCATTATAACGAATGGTAAAAAGAATTCGTCAGTTGTTATGTTTTTTACATCTTTTCCGATATCAATTTTTTTTGAATCAGATTTTATTTCTGGAAATTTTTTAAAGTAAAATGTTGTCAAGATACCAAAAATCCCTGCTAACAAGAAAATTATTGTAAAACCTAACATTCCTTTAATATTATCTAATATTATACCGCATAAAATTGTGGTAATGAGAGAAGCAATAGCACAGATTCTATTCCTTCTTCCAAAATATCCACCTCTTATATTTTCAGGAATAATATCCCCCATCATGCTTGCCCATGCTGTACTCACAAAAGTTCCAAAAAATGATGCAATGGTAGCAAAAAATATAAGCCAAAGAACATTTCCTGTAAAGAGATATGGAACTAGACCGACAAAGATCCACATAACCCTTGATAGAAATGATGCAATAACACAAACCTTCTTTCTGTTGCCATAACTTTCTATGAAATAAGCAACAGCTATATATGAAAAGGCAGCAACCAACGCAGGTAGTGCAACAACAAGACCTATCATAAAATTATTTGCTCCAAGAGCTAATGCAAACAAAGTAAGGAAAGAGCCTGAGATAGCATACATTGCTGATGCTGACGCACCCTCATATACAGCATATTTCATTCCTTTCTGTCGTTCTTCTTCAGTTAATTTTTCTTTTGTCATAGGCACACCTTAAATATTATCGTTTTTTATTTTAGTATATATACTTTAAAAATAAGGGAATTAGTAATGAAAAGAAATGAAGAAAAAAATTTAGAAAAACTTGTTAAGTTAATAGAAGATTTGAAAAATTCCTCGGAAAAAATAATTGTTGAAGGAAAGAGAGATAGGAAAGCATTAGAAGAAATAGGAATAGCAAGTGAAAGAATTTTTGAAATATCAAGAGTTGATATCGGGAAGCTTGGTCCAACACTCAATGGCAAGGCAATAGATTTAATAGATAAAGACAGAAAAGGTATTGAGATATCAAGGCGACTTCATGAAAAAACAAAATTAACTCTGGACAAAAAATACAAAATTATTTTTTCTTTAATTAAATCATATCATCTTGAGGACTTGGATAATTTTCTAAAAAAAATATATAGAACTAAAGTCATGAAATCTCAACTTCGTCTGTTCTCCATTTTTGTATAAAGTCAATTTTATCATAATCTTTTTTTGCTTGTTTTCTTTGTAACAACCCCAACCATGCAATCATAGTCCCGTTATCGCCTGCGTATTCTTTCGGACAAACATAAAAACGAGCACCCCGCTCCTCGCACATGATCTTTAACATCTCCTGCAATCTTTGTGACGTAGCAACACCACCAGTAAGAAGGCATTCATTTTTTTCTGTATGAGCAAGAGCTCTTTCAGTTACCTCTGTCAACATAGCATAACAAGTCTCTTGAAAAGAATAACATAAATCTGACATAAACTCTTCGAGTTCCGGTTTGGACATTGTACCTTGCGCTTTTTTGAATTTCTTTATAACTTCAGTTACAATTCCAGAAAATGAAAGGTCCATTCCCTTAACAACATATGGCAGTTCAACATATTTTCCATTTTTTGCTAATTTCTCCATAACAGGCCCACCTGGATACTCTCCTGTTAATTCTCTAATAACCATATCAATTGCATTGCCTATGGCCAAGTCAAGAGTCTCTCCGAAAACTCTATAACGACCGCGAGAAAATGCAAGAACCTGAGTATTACCACCAGAGACATATAGCGTGACAGGATCTTTACAACCAGTCATTAATTTTCCAATTTCTATGTGCGCTATGCAATGATTCACACCAATAATTGGTTTTTTGATTTGCCTTGCAAGTTCTTTTGCAAATTCCAATCCAACTTTCAGGCAAGGCGGCAGACCAGGACCTTGAGAAAAAGATACTATGTCAACATCGGACAAATTTATTTTAGCTTCCTTTAGAGCATCCATCAGAACATTTTCCTTCACAGCAATGTGATGCTCCTTTGCCTCAATCGGATGAATGCCACTGCCATGTTTTGGGATGTAAACATCTTTAATATTTGCAAGCACCTTTTCCTCGTCCATAATCCCAATACCAAATGTGTGCGCAGTTGATTCTATTCCTAGAGATATCATAAAAAGAAATATAAGGAAAGAGATAAAAAGGATAATAATGAAAAACAAAGAGGTTATAGAAAAATTTTTTGGAATAGATAAAGGAGCGAAGCCTTTTGAAAGAGAATATTGTGATAGGATTTCACGCTATGATAAAATAAAGAATAAGAAACTAATTTTCGTTGTTCACGAGCACTTTGCTACTCATCATCATTTTGATTTTCGCCTTGAGATGGATGGCGTTTTAAAGTCATGGGCTGTACCTAAAGAGCCACCAAAAACAAAAGGCATAAGACGTTTGGCAATCCAGGTAGAAGATCATGATATAAGTTATGCAAATTTTCATGGTATCATCAAAGAGGGTTATGGTGCAGGAACAGTCAAGATATGGGATAAAGGAAGGTATGAATTAATCAGTAAGGAACCAAAGAAAATTGTTTTTAATCTCTTTGGAAAGAAGATGAAAGGAGAATATGTTTTACTAAAATTTAAAGAAAAAAATTGGCTATTATTCAAAAAATAGTTAGGTTTTTTATTTTTTGCTAAAGCTTTTTCCTAAAAAGCTTTTGCTAAATTTTTTAGAAAATTACTCTTTCTTTTCTGTAATAACTTCAGACCAGCCGCATCTACCGCAATATTTTCTATTTTTATAAACAGCAAGAAAAGTTCCTTGTCCGCATCTTGGGCAATTTGGATTCTTTCTAATAACCTTCCCATCTTTAACTTCATATTTCTTCCATATCTGAACTTTTTTGTGTTTTGTTTTGCTTCTTGGTCTTTCTTTCTGAGACCTTTTTTCTTTCTTTTTCTCAACCGGTTTCTCTTTTTTTTCTTCTTCTGGTTTTGGCATATTTTTCAACTCATGCAGACTGAAATTGTTTTAAAATTTCCATTTTCATTTTTTGTCAGTCTCATATTTTTAAAATTTACTATAACAAAATTCATTAGTTTTGCAATCTCACTCTTCCTTATTTTTTAATACCCTATTTTCCCTTCCTTTGGTGATTTTACTCTTTTTCCTCTTCAATTGTTTTTATTTCCTCTTTCTTTTCAGCAGGCTTTGAAAGATCAGGAACTTTTTTATCATTCCATATAAATGCTATGCATTTTGATTTCTGAAATCCTGGAAGTGTAAAAATCTTTCTAATATCAACTTTTTCAATATCAACGCCAAGCTCCTTTGCAAGAAATTGTTGCAAAGCTGCCTTGCTGGGAGTTTTTTCTGATGCATGCTCAATTATGTATTCCAATTCCTTTCTATTCAAAAACGGATTTTCCTTTTCAATTCTTGTTTCAATTTTCATCTAAGCACCTTTCTTATACTTTTAATGCATATTTGCCTGGAGCTGTTATTCCAAGCTTTTTGCCTATTTCAGAATCTATAGAAAAAATTACAACAATTCCTTGAAAGTTGTTTGTGAGGTTTGTTGTTTTGCATACTGGACACTGCTTTGTTGTTACAATCCTTTTACATTCACGACATGCTTGTGCCATATTCTAACCTCACTTTAATTTAGAAGATTATTTCTTTTCCTTATCTGATTTTTTCTGTTGCTTTTTCTCCTTTTCAATCCACTCTAATGCTCCGAGACAAGGCTGTCTCATTGTAAGTGAAATTTTTGTTTGATTTTTTCCTAAGGAAACACCAACAACCCTTGCTCTGACAATATCGCCTTCCTTTAATTTTATATTCTTTTTCTTTCCAGAAAATATTGAATTTTTTGAGTCATACGTAATTTTATCATCCATTATCTGACTAACATGAATAAGTGCATCCAAAGGTCCTATTCTGGCGAATGCTCCGAATTCAGTTATATCCACAATCTCTCCCAAAATAATTTCATTAAGTTCAGGCTTGAAAACTAAAACTTTGAATTCAGCAGGATAAAATATTGCCCCATCTTCTGGAATTATTTTACCCTCTTGAACATCCAATACTTCGGTCACAGCTAAAAATACACCGATGTTTGGGTCGGTTTTCCCCTCAATTTGTTCTTGAAGACTTTGTCTGATTGCTTCTTTTATATCTAAATCAAACTTTGTTGGCGGAACTCTTACCTCATCTTTCACAGTCAAAATCTTATACATGCTTTCACCATCTACTCTAAAACGAATATTTTTTTCTGCCTTATTCTTATTATTTTTATTCCATTCATTTTTAAAGTTTTAATAAGCTTTCTATCGTTGGTTGCAACTACACATCTATTTAATTTTGCATAATCTAGCAACAATCTATCTGTGTATTCTTTTTTAGTTTTTAAAATCTTAATATTTTTATTTTTTATCAGTTTAAGAGCCAATCTTGCAAGTGTAGCATCTTTAGTATGTTTTTTAGATATTTTTTTTAATTCATCTTCTGTTACAGACAGCACAGCGATTTCATTGTCAAATTCACGTATTTCATCAATATCAATTTTGTATCTCAAAATATCTATAAGAATATTTGTATCTAAAATTATCATAATAAATAGTTAAACAATAAAAATAAAAAAGCAAAAACTAAAGGTCTTTTTTATAATTTTTCATCTATTTCTAAAGATTTTTCATAAAATTTTATTCTTTTTCATCAATTTCTTCTTCATCTTCTTCAGTTTCATCTTTTATATTCTCAGAATCTTCTTCGCTTGATTGGATTGTTTCTTCTTCAACTTTACTAATTTTTTCACCAATTGCAAATCTTCCTGAAACCTCTTTTATTTTTATTTTCATTGTTTCTCCTTTCTTTGCGCCTGGAACAAAAATTATGAAATTGTTTATCTTTGCAATTCCATCTCCTTTTGCCCCTACATCTGTTATCGTAACATCATGTTCTTCTCCAATCTTAACTGGTTTGGCTTCACCGAATTTATTTCCTCTATCGCCAAATCTCTTTCTGAAACCCTTTTTCTGTCCAGAACCGAAACCTCTATTCATCATATCTATGCCTCCTTTTCTAGTTACCAATTTGAAGAAAAAGAAAAATTAAGAAAATCCCTTCAAACCCGTAACCTTATCTAATAAATGAATCGAAAAGTTTAAGAATGAATATTTGAGGTTATTGAGGTGTCTTCTATGCCGGCTTAGGGCAGACATTATAATTCATATAAGCACCGCTTGGGCACGAATTACATACATTATTTATAGCGCCACTACAACCAATACATGTGCAATCTACCTTCTTGTCGTTGTCATAGAGATATGGGCAAGGGTTAATAGATGAAGAATCTAATTTCTTTAGAGTTGTTCCTAATTCAAAATGCAGATGTGCTCCAGTAGAATAACCTGTATTTCCAGAAACTCCAATAGTATTATATGTTTCTAAGACATTGCCCTTATTATATGAATCTTTTGCCTCATCACTGACGCTTTTCAAATGTGCATAATGTGTATAATATATTTTTCCATTGAAATTATGCTTCATTGTGACAAAATTTCCTAATCCTCCATTGCATCTTTTATTTCCTTCAACACATCCGTCACCATATGCAACAACCACTCCTTTTGCAGCTGGATGAACCATACGATTTTCTGGAACAGCGATATCAATACCGCCATGAAAATCTAATTTATTATTCAGTTTTCTCCATCCATAGCAGCTTGATAAACTATGTGAACCAGGTGTAGGCCAATTCAATTTCAAATCAGTTATAATAATACCATTAGAAGGAACATCGCGATCTTTTATGTTTACATCAGGGCTTAGATATACCTGCGATGAACAAATACCTCCGTTATCTAAATCACAATAAGAATTAATCGGGCAATCTTTATCACTACAACATCTCATGCTTTTTGCATAATCTATTGGATTAATGCATTCATCTGCATATGTATAAACGCCTATTGCACCGTGCCAATCTGTATTAATATCAGCACAATTTCCATCATCACTGTTGCATAGCGGGCAAGGATGACCACAATCCGGATTTGAAGTAGGAGCAGCAAGATTAGTTATTGCCTTGGAAGAACTTTCAGATTTAAAAAACATAATTAATGTAATAGAAAATATCACTATGACCAATAAAGCTATTCTTTGTATATTGTTTCTTTTCATTGAGGCACCTTAATAAATACAATCCATCAATAATTTTATTAATCATTCAACTAATATATTTTTATAATATCGTAATTAATTATAATGGTGCCTGCAATGAGAAATATAAACACAGTAATTGCATCGCTTATTTTATTATTTTATGGTTTTTTCTATTTTATGAAATTTAAAGAACTTATGGACTTCGGTACTACAATGTTGGCGTATCTTTCATTATTAACAGGGATAATTGCATTAACACTATCTTTTTTGGCATGGGAAGGAAGAAAAACAAAATATGGAATCTATGTAATTTCCATACTTACAATTTTCTTTCTTTTCATATTTTATATGGTGGAAATTTCTTATATGATACAATATGTAATACCATTTCTGTTAAGCATTGTTCTTTTTTACATGCTAAGAAAAAATTTTTGTGATTGAATGATGAGAGATAAGATTGCATCAATATCAAAAATCAATAAAAAAAATATTCCAAATAGCTTTCAGGTTATTGGAGATATAGTATTATTAAAACCAAAAACAAAGTCATTGAAAATCAATAAGAAGATTGCACATGCAATTCTAAAATTATTTCCAAGAATAAAGACAGTGTGTGAGATTGTTCAGGTTCGCGGCGAGCTAAGGAAGCCTAAAGTAAAAAAGCTTGCAGGTGATGGCTTTGAAACAATCCATAAAGAGCATGGGATACTATACAAATTAGATGTAAGAAAGATAATGTTTTCAAAAGGCAATTTGTCTGAAAGAAAACGTCTTATTACTCAGATAAAAAACAATGAAATCATTGTTGATATGTTTGCAGGCATTGGCTATTTTTCACTTGGTATAGCCAAATTTTCTAATGCAAAAAACATACAAATTTATGCAATAGATAAAAATCCAGATGCAATTTATTATTTGAAAGAGAACATAAAATTAAATAAAATAAATAATATTAAACCAATTCTTGGGGACTGTAGAAGAATAGCAAAAAAATCAAACATGAAAGCAAAGGCGGACAGGATTATAATGGGTTATCTGCCAGGCACAGAAAAATTCCTGCCTTATGCCTTAACAATAGCAAAAAAAGGAGCAATTATTCATTTTCACAATACCTACAAAAAAGATGAGTTATGGGAAAAGCCAATAAAGGACATAGAAAAGGCATGCATAAAAGAAAAAAGGTCTTTTGCGATAATAAATACAAAAATAGTCAAGAGCTATGCTCCAAATGTCTATCATGTTGTTGTTGATTTTGAAGTTCTTTAATTGTGTTTAAAAAACTTTTGAATAAACAATAATTAAGTGGTATTATGTTAGAATCACTATCAAGCAAGTTGCGCGAAAGTATTGAAAAAATAGCAAGGCTCGCCATTGTTGATAAAAAGGATGTTGAAGAACTTGTTAAAGAGATACAACGCTCCCTGTTATCAAGCGATGTTGATGTAGGCTTAGTTTTGAATTTGAGTGAGGCAATAAAGAAAAGAGCATTTGATAAATTGGAACCAGGTTTAACAAGAAAAGAACATATTATAAAGGTTGTCTACGAAGAACTAGCAAAAATTCTTGGTGAGAAAAAGCCAGTAATTGAATTGAAGCCAAAGAAAATTTTAATGGTTGGGCTCTTTGGTTCTGGAAAGACAAGTTCATCAGCAAAACTAGCAAGATTCTATCAGAAAAAAGGTTTGAAACCCGGCTTGATATGTTGTGATACAGTAAGGCCTGCTGCATTTGAACAACTTCAACAACTTGCTGAAAAAATAAACGTTCCTTTTTTTGGAATAAAAAATGAGAAGGATAGCACAAAAGTTCTGAGAGAGGGTTTGAAAAAAATTAATACAGAGATTATAATTGTTGATTCTTCAGGAAGGAATGCACTAGATGAAGAGCTTATAGATGAAATTAAAAAGCTCAATGAAATTCTGAAACCTGATGAAAAAATTTTAGTTATTCCTGCTGATATCGGTCAGGCAGCAAAAGAGCAGGCTGAAAAATTCCATGAGGCACTTAACATAACAGATGTTTTGGTTACAAAAATGGATGCGACAGCAAAGGGTGGCGGTGCCCTTACTGCATGCTATCAGACAGGCGCCAAAGTTAAATTTATTACAAATGGAGAAACCCCAGATGATATTGAACTCTATGATCCTGAAAAGTTTGTGGCGCGTCTAATCGGATTTCCTGATTTGGAAACATTATTAGAAAAGATACGTTCAGTAACAGATGAAAAAAAAGCAGAAAAAATAATATCAGGAGATTTCACAATTGAAGATTTTATCTCACAGATAGATGATATAGGAAAAGTAGGTTCTTTCTCCCAAATAATGGATATGATAGGTATTGGAAAGCTAACTAAAAAGATTGGTGAAAAAAATCTTGATGTGCAACAACAAAAAATGAAGAAGTGGAAAGATATAGTTAAATCAATGACAACCGAAGAAAAAAATAATCCAGAAATTATAAACCCATCAAGAATAAGAAGAATTGCAAAAGGTTCTGGTGTATCAGAGACAGATGTTCGCGAATTATTATCAAATTACAAAAAAATAAAAAAAATGATAAAATCAATCTCCCCGGCCAAGTTAAAGCGTGGAGGTATAGCTGGACTGTTACGCCAGGTTGGTTTTTAGTAATGCAAATGTAATTTTTATATATGCAGATATATAATTAATTAAGGTATTGATATGGTTAAACGAGATCACCCATTCCATAATTTCAAAGAAAGAGCAAAAGAACCTTTAATAGAAGTTATGTTAGAACAGCTTGATTTAATAATATTCAAACCAATGAGTTTATTTAAGAAAGTTGCAAAGGAAAAAGAGGAATATATTTTTGATTATCTTTTCTTTATGGGAATTTTATATGCTGCACTAAGTACGATTGCAAATATCTATGTTATCAGGCACACATTCGGAACAATACTTCTTCCTGCAGTAATGTTTTTGTTTATATTTGCTTGGTTATTCACAGTTTTATTACCGTTCATCGATGCCACAATAATGCATATTTTTGTTATGCTTTTTACAAAAAAACACAAACCTTATCTGGAAACGCTTAAATCGTCTGTCTATGGCCTAACCCCATTTTTCCTTTTAGGTTGGATAACATTTTTAGGAAAGATACAAAATCTCATTTGGATGTTGCTCTTACTTACCTATATTGTTATATTGAAATCAATAGGAATTCATAAACTTCATAAGACAGGAATAGCAAAGGCCTTTGCAATTGTCACCATTCCAATTGATATAATCATGATTTTAATTTTAATAACAGCGGCATCTATATCAGGATTTCCATTAATTTAATAAATGCAGAATTTTCTATATATAAATGATGCATAGAAATTCTACTCTTTAGAGCATAAAATGATATTGTTATTGAAACTTTGCGCATTTCAAGAATAATTTTTCTCAATTTCCTATTCTTATATGAAAGATTGTTCCAAAGATCAAAAAGCTTTAAATATTTTTCATACTAGTATGAAAAGTATGAATAAGGCAAAATCCAAAAAATGCGGCATAAGTTTCTTAGGATCTACAATAGTAGGAGAAAGAGGTCAGGTTGTTATACCAAAGGAATTAAGAGAGGAAAATAGAATCAGGCCGGGTGATAGGGTTATTTTCCTAGGAACATGGAGGGGTCCAATAATACTTATAAGATCAGATTTATTGAATAAGTTTTTGGTGCATATAAGCAAAAGAGTGGAAAAACTGAAAAAGACAATAGCATGATAGTTATGAAACCAGTTGTTGAACTGAAAAATGTTAGTAAAAAATATAAGATGGATGATGTAGAAGTACAGGCTCTGTATAATATTAATTTAAAGATAAAAAGCGAAGAATTTGTGTCAATAATTGGACCTAGTGGTTCAGGAAAATCCACTATGTTACATATAATGGGCTGTTTGGACAGACCAACAACAGGATATGTTTTTATTGATGGAATAAACACATCTGAACTCAGTGATAACGAGCTCGCAAAAATTAGAGGAAGTAAAATAGGATTTGTATTTCAGACATTTAATTTGATTAACAGGTTAACTGCATTGGAAAACGTTATGCTTCCGATGTGGTTTAATAATGTTCCAAAGGAGCAAAGAAAGAAAAGAGCACAGCAATTATTAAAAGAAGTTGGGCTTGAAAAAAGAATGCTTCATACACCAAACCAGCTATCTGGCGGTGAGCGCCAAAGGGTTGCGATAGCCAGGGCATTAGCAAATGACCCTGCAATCATACTTGCAGATGAACCAACAGGAAATCTTGATACCAAGAGCGGAAAAGAGATATTAAAAATATTTGAAAAATTAAACAAAAGAGGAAGAACTATTGTAATAATTACACACGATCTAAATATTGCACGTGTGTCTGAAAAAATAATTCATATAATGGATGGGAGGTTGGTTTCATGAAAAAAATAATTGCATTGTTTGTAATAGCATTTTCTGTTGTAGCATTTGCAAGAGACTATCCGAACTTAGTTGTTTCAACCAATCAGGTTGAAGTATTTTCTGGAGCTCCGTTCATTCTTAATATAACAATAAGTAATCTAGGGTTGGAAAATGCATATGATGTGAAGGTTAGTGTAAGTACAGAGACAGATTTTATTTTGCCGGCTACTCAGTCAACAGCATATTTTAATATGATAAATTCAGGTGGTTCAAGAAATTTAGGAATCAAATTTCTGACAAACGAGTCTGCTGTTTCTAAAATATATCCTGTAAATATTGTAGTTGCATATAGAGATAGCGATAACATAAATTATACATCAATTACAAAAATTGGTGTAAAGCTTACTTCTTTATCTGAAAAAAATAAAGAGCCTGACGTAGATGTTTTCTTTGTTGAATCCCAACCTAAACCATATCCAGGAGGCATGTCTAATATAACATTTGATGTCGCTAATGTTGCCATAGAAAAGGCCTATGGTGTAATTGTTAATGCGTCCATTCCAGTAGGAAGCATAGAAAGGAATTCCTTTTATATCGGAGATTTGAATTCAAATGATTTCCAAACAATAGATATAGAAGTAAAGTTTCAAAATGTTACTGGAACATATCCGATGAATATTACTCTTCAATATAGAGACAAAGATAATAATATCTTTCAGAAAATGAGGACATTCTATATAGATGTGACACCATACTCATATACAGAGTCAAAGAATAAAATTAATGTGTGGGAATATGTAATCATTTTTGTTGTAATTATAGCAATTATTTTATTTTTCTTAAGAAAAAGTAAAAAATAATTCTTAAGTCTAGGCGTTATAATGGAATTATTAAATTTTATTATTAGAAACTTAAGACATAGAAAATTAAGAACAGCACTGACTTTGTTAGGAATTATAATTGGTATCGCAGCAATAGTAGCTCTTGTTTCTCTTGGAGAATCTATGAAATTCTCTATTTCTGAACAACTCTCTTCACTTGGTTCAAACAGAATATTTGTCACGCCAAAGATGTCATCAACTGTTGGGTTTGGCATTTCTGGTCAAGCAAGACAATTCAGCGACAGCGATGTCGAGCTTATAAAGAAGATTGATGGCGTTGAGATGGCAATACCTATTTCTTCTACAACACTACCAGTTGAATACAAGGGCATGAGTACTATGATATCTGTGATGGCATTTCCTGCCAGCGATACTATGAAATTCTTTTCAGATGTACAAAGTTATGAAATTGAGAATGGAAGATTTATGAATGACAATGAAAAATTTTCAGTAGTTCTCGGCAACTCTGTTTCAGATAATTATTTTGATGGAAAGCTAAAAGTCGGAAATAGAATAAAATTAAATAACATCGATGTTCGTGTTGTTGGTATATTAAAACCAATAGGAAATAGATTAGAGGATAATGTTATATTAATTACAAGAGAGGGATTAAAATCTATAAGCGGAATTGATTCTATATCAATCATCCTTGTAAAAACTAAAGGAGACCCTAATGTTGTTGCTGAAAAAATAGAAAGTACATTGAAAAAGTTTCATGGTAGCAATTCTTTTAGCGCAATGACAACCGCACAGGTTATTGAAAGAATAGGGAGTGTCATAGGTATAATATCTCTTGTCTTTATCGGTATAGCAGCTATATCGCTTCTTGTTGCTGGCTTTGGAATAATGAACACCATGCTTATGTCAGTTATGGAAAGAACTCGTGAAATTGGAACAATGAAAGCAGTCGGGGCAACAAACAGAAGAATAATGACAATATTTTTAACAGAATCTGCCTTGCTTGGTTTTATTGGAGGTATTTTAGGAGTAGTATTTGGTCTATGCCTTTATGATGTAGTAATAAAGTTTGTTTCTCGCTTCATTATGGTGAATCTTCCATTTGTAATTTCTCCACTACTTATTGTTTTTGTGATAGGATTTTCGGTGTTTGTTGGTGTGATATCAGGTTTCTATCCTGCAAGAAAAGCAGCAAAGTTAGATCCAGTTGAAGCCTTGAGATATGAGTAGAAAATCATGAGTTACACAAAAGTAGGAATACTTTTGTAGTCACTAAGTAACTATGTGCTGCGTAGTTCCCTAAGTTCTAATTCTGCAATAATATAGGAATTGATTATGTTTCTGCAACTATTGAATGGTTGCATTCCTCAGTTCCCTAAGTTCTAGTTCTGCAATAGCCTGAAATTTATCTTCTTCTTTGAGAATGCTGCTGAGGAATGTAATCTTCTTCAAGAATTGATTTTGCTTTTTCAATGCCCATTCTCACAGAAGTAATGAATCTTCCTCTATCAAGGCGAGAGACATTTTGTTCTTCTAGCATAATTAGAGTATTTTCAATATTATCAAGTGCAGCAAGTGCCGCATTTCTTTTTTCAGGATTTTCGCATCTGTCAGCCTTTTCTCTGATTCTGTCATATTTTTTTCTCAGCCTATATACTTTCCATCTGAACCCAAAGCCAAATAATCTCCACATGATGACCCACTTATTAATCTATATGTTATTTTAATAAATACTAAAAGAAAATCTAAAAAATGAATTATCTTTTTATCTTTTGCACATCAAGGAACTCGTCTGCATTTAATATTGATATTCCTGCTTTGTTGCCAATTATTTGAACCTCTACTATTTTATCAGGATTTTTCAAGTCAACATGTGGTCTGTCTATCGGATCTGTTAGTTTTATTATTAATTCATTTGTTGGCATATCATATTTTCTTTTTCCCAGATCCAATTTCCATTTATCGTCTTTGTCAATTCTTTCAATCATGCTGACTATTGTTTCCTGCATATCGCTTACATCAGAAGAACACCATTTTTCAATTGGAATCCACTTGAATGTTTTTTCAAACATATCCGGATTCTCTTGACATAGCTCCCTGGCCTTTTTAACAAGTTCTTTTGGGTCATCAACCTTTACTTCAAAGACACCAGGAACTTCTATTTCTTCAAATTCAGCTTCTTGTCCTATTTCACTGATAATTTTTTTCGCTTCTTCTTTGGCAAGACCTGCATGATTTGGGTCAAATGTTATAATAAGGTTTGCTTCCATTAAACCACCAATAATATTAAGATAGTTAATTTTTTAAGGTATAGAAAATGTTATTTTGAAGTTCTTTGAAAACATTTTTGACAAATAAAGAAAGTTTGAATTTATGCTATTGAAAATATTTGGGTTAAAAAAGGAATTTTTTATTTTAAGAACAATGAAAACTGAATTTCAGAAAAAAATTGTTCTTGAAAAAAATGCGCAAGAACCTTTTGCAATAACATAGGGCATTTCATTTTAAAGAAGATTTAGAAAATACATTTCCTACTTTCTTCATTTATCATAAAATCTTGCCATTTCTCCTGCATCCTCTCCACTTGCTTCTGATTTGCCATGGAATTCTGCATACCATCCTGCACGCTTTCCACTTGCTTCTGATTTGCCATGGAATTCTGCATCCCGTCCTGCCCACTGTCCACTTGCTTCTGATTTGTCATGGAATTCTGCAGACTTTCCTGCCCACTCTCCACTTGCTTTTGATTTATCATAGAATTTCGCAAACTTTCCTGCATACCGTCCACTAGCCTTTGATTTATCATAAAATCTTGCCTTTACTCCTGCCCACTCTCCACTTGCTTTTGATTCATCATGGAATTCTGCATACCATCCTGTATCTTCTCCACTTGCTTTTGATTCATCATGGAATTCTGCATACCATCCTGCACCCTCTCCACTTGCTTTTGATTCATCATGGAATTCTGCATACCATCCTGCACCCTCTCCACTAGCCTTTGCCTTTCCTCCTATTTTGGCAAATCTTAAAGCATATTCTCCAGGATGAACCCCTTCAGTTACAGGCTTGTATAAACCCCAACCACCATAAGCTTCATCAAATATCTTAGTTTTTCCAGTTAAGTAATCTAGTGTTTGTGCTATTCCCCTCACTACGCCATCAGATTTTCTTAGAATATCTATTTCAAGATTTCCAGAATTCAAAGCATTTTCCAATACTCTTATGAGATGCCTTGCCCTATAAGCAGATTCTTTGGTTGTAATTCTTTCAATTAAATTTTGCAATTTCTCAATTTTTTTATCAGTTTTCATTTTTTATCAAATTTTATAATTATAGTAAACCTTTTAAATCTTCTTAACATCCACTACTTATAAATAATAAATAGTTCTTCGATAATCCTAAACATGCATGTATTTATCTCGCTCCCAATCAGTAACATGCGAATTAAAATCTCTGAGCTCAGCATTTTTCAATCTTATAAACTCATCCAAACAATGCTCGCCGAGGGCTTCCTTGACAACATCATCTTTAACAAGTTCTCTCAATGCCTCTTCAAGTGAGTTTGGTAAGGTTTCTATTCTTTTAAGTGAGGCATGAAACATATCTTTTTCAACTTCTTTTGGAGGAGAAATTTTATTGTTTATTCCGTCCAGCATATCTGCCAAAATAACAGCATATGTAAGGTAGGGGTTTCCTGAAGGATCAGGGCATCTTAATTCAAATCTTATTGAATTGTAATCTCCTTTTCTTATTGCAGGTATTCTTATCAGTGCTGACCTATTTGTGTGGCCAAAAACTATATATTTAGGTGCTTCACTCTTTCCCAATCTCTTGTAAGAGTTTATTGTAGGGCACCAAATTGCGCAAGAACCTTTTGCATGCTTCATAATTCCGCCGATAGAATACAATGCATAATCGGAAAGTTTGTCTTCCCGTTCTGATTTTTCGTCATAGAAAAGATTTTTATATTTTTTTCCATTCTTTTCTTTCACAATATTAATATGACAGTGCATGCCAGATCCAGGTTTGTCTTCAAATGGCTTTGGCATAAATGTTGCTAATAAATTATTTTTTTCTGCAACAGCCTGCACTATCATTTTATATGTTACTGTTTGGTCTCCCAATTTAAGAGCATCACCATAAACAATATCTATTTCATGCTGTCCTGGTCCAACCTCATGATGTTCTGCTTCTACTTCTATCCCTATTTTTTTCATAAGTTCTATGCATTCATCTCTTATGCTTTCTGCCAGATCCTTTGGCGCGGCATCAAAATACCCGGCGCCATCATGAAGAGCAAAACTTTCATTCCTTCTTTCTAAGAGATAAAATTCAAGCTCTGGTGCAACATAAAATGCAGAATCATCTCCTAATAGTTTTTTCATTTTTTCAATTTCTTTTTTCAAAATAAATCTCGGATATCCCTCAAATGGCTTTCCATCAGGAGTATAAACATCGCATATAACTCTTGCCTTTCTTCCTCTATTTGTTGGAATCTCTTTATATGTATCTAAATCTGGAACAAGAATCATATCACTTTCGTGAATTCTTGCATATCCTTGAATTGATGAACCATCAAAGAAACTGCCCTTGTAAATTGCACTTTCAAAATCTTTTGCAGATATTCCTTTACGTTTCAGAGTTCCACCGATATCTGTAAATTGTAAATCAACAAATTCTATTTTATTTTTTTTAACCATTTCTATAACTTCTTTTGCTTTTTCTTCATTAATAGGATAATTCGTCATACTTTTACTATTATAAGCAAAAATTCTTAAGTTAATATGCAAATTACAAGAAAATTACAGTATCTCTTTATGAATTACAAAGGTTTCATTTTAATAATTTAACATAAGTTATTCATATTGATGAATATGAAATTTTATTACACAATCATCATTGCAGTTTTATGCATAGCTGCTTTTATACTTCAGAATATCTATCCTTCAATAACAGATGAATTCTTGTTAAATTCATCGCTTGTTTTAGAAAGACCTTGGACAATTGTTACAAGTATGTTTCTTCATGGCTCACTTGAACACTTATTTTTCAATATGTTCGCATTAATATTATTCGGGATAATATTAGAAAATATTATTGGAGGCAGAAAATTTCTAATTGTATATTTTGTTTCAGGAATTTTTGCAAGTTTAGGTGCTTTGATATACACAGCCTCGCTTGGTGCAAGTGGTGCTATATTCGGCATATTGGGATGTCTTGCATTGCTAAGGCCAAGAGCAACTATTTATGTTTATTTTATTCCTATGCCAATGATGGCAGCAGTTGTTGTATGGATTCTTATTGATTTATTTGGTTTGTTCATTCCAAGCGATATTGCAAACATGGCACACATTGTAGGATTAATTATAGGTCTTATCTTTGGCTTCTTCTTGCGGAAACAGTATGGAGAACCATTTAAAAAAAGAAAACAAAAAATATTAACTGATGAAGAAATTGATGATTGGGAAAGAAAATATTTTGGAATTTAAAAATTGCAAATAGATAAATTATACTATTTCTGCCTTCTCTTTCTTTTTTAATTTTTCCCAATAGTCCTTGTTGTTTATGCAACCCGGATCAGGTGCTGTTATGTCATTGAAGTAAGCATAAGCACGCGCACGGCAACCGCCACAGATAAATTTGTTCTCGCAATTAGCGCAGTGACCTTTCAATAGGCTTCTGTCACGTAATGTCTTAAGTGTCGGAGAGTTATGCCATATATCTAAAAATCTTTCTTTTCTTACATTTCCAACCTTTATGGGCATGAAAACGCACGGCTGAACATCACCATTAGGCTCAATAGAACAATATATTCTTCCTGCCCCGCATCCACCTATGAAATCTGCAAGAGCTCTTGCCCTACCTTCAAGGCCAGCTCCTCCATAAAAATGGCCAACAGGAACTCCTTTTTCTCTTTCAACAGCAATTCTTGCGAACTGTGGTGCAGTTGACAATGCTTTCATTGCACAATCACCTTCGAGCTTATCAAATAAAAAGTTCAATAGTTTCTCTCGTTCTTCAGGTGATATATCATAATCTATTATCTCAACTCCCTTACCAGTAGGAATAAAATTAAAACAAATAAACCGCTTGACCCCAAGATTTTTTACAAGTGTGTATATATCCTCTATTTGGTCATAATTATATTTTGTAACAGTTGTTGCAACACAAGTATATAATCCAGCTGCAACAGAATTTTTTATTCCTTCTATTACTTTGTCAAAAACAGGAATTCCTCTAAAAGCATTATGTGTCTTTGCATCTTTTCCATCCAAAGAAATTTCCACATAATCAACAACATATTTCAGATATTTTGCAATATCTTTTGTAATAAGTGTTCCATTTGTTGCTATTGAAACATACATCCCTTTGTCCTTTGCATACTTTGCAACTTCAAAAAAATCTTTTCTCGTGAGTGGTTCACCGCCTGAAAAAGCAATTGCAACAACACCTGCATCAGCCATTTCATCTATCAACTTCTTTGCTTCTTCGGTTGTAAGTTCATCTTTCATTTTTTCTCCTGCATTTTCGTAGCAATGTTTACATTTCAGATTACAAAGCTTTGTGAAATCCCATACAACAAGAAACGGAGCATTAACAATCTGAGGTTTTGTAACCCCATAAGCAGCAATTCCTTCAAGAACATTCATTAACCCACGTTTAAAAACAGGCTCTCGAAACCTCCTTTTCACTTCTTCTTTGTTTGCTCCAAAGCTGCTTATTCCACGATTTATAACAAAAGAAACCATCATTCCGGCAATCTTGCATTTCCAACAAAGTTTTTTTTCTTTATCAATTAATCCAGTATAACTATCAATGGCATTCTCTAATCTATTGCCACACTTGTCCTTTTTGCAAACAAATTTTAGCATTCTTCTAGAAATAGGATTGCCTACCCATTTCTCAACGTTTTTCATCGCTATATCAATTTCGCTGGTCATTTTAACACCATTCTATTTATTACCAAAGAATTTTAATATGTTTTCAGCTATCTCTATTCCACATTTTCTTTGTGCTTCATGCGTTGACGCGCCTATATGTGGGGTTACAATAACATTATCTAAATTAAGAAGTTTTTCGCTTTTTGTCCCAAAAGGTGGCTCATTCTCAAATACATCTAATGCAGCTCCAGCAATCTTGCCAGAAACGAGCGCATCATACAATGCATCTTCATTTACAATCCCACCGCGCGATGTATTGATAATTTTTACTCCTTTTTTCATTTTTTCAATTTCATTTTTACCTATTAAATTTTTTGTTTCATCTGTCAATGGCACATGGATTGTTATGAAATCGCTATTTTCTAATAGTTCATCAAGAGAAACTAGTTTTACATTTTCCACTTCTTTTATAAATGGGTCATAGGCAATTACATGCATACCAAAGGCAAGAGCAATTTTTGCAACCTCTTTTCCAATCCTGCCAAGCCCGATAATGCCAAGTGTCTTACCATACAACTCGTTACCCATCAATCCTTTCTTCTCCCATTTTCCGGATTTCATAGAAATGTTTGCCTTTATAAGATTTCGTGAAAGTGAAATCATCATTCCAAAAACAAGCTCTGCAACAGAAACTACATTTCCTATGGGTGAATTAAGGACAGCTATTCCCTTTGCCTTTGCAGATTCAACATCAATATTGTCAAGGCCTGTACCAGCGCGCCCAATTACCTTCAGATTGCTTGCATCAATTATTTTCTTTGTGACCTTTGTTGCACTTCTCACAATGAGCGCATCATAATTTTTAATTATTTTTACAATCTCATCTTCTTTCAATTCTGTTTTTACATCAACATCAAAATATTTTTTCAATATCTTGATTCCTTCCTCGTCAATTGGATCTGTGATTAGAATTCTTTTTGTCATCTTACATCACATTTATTGATATATTTTATTGACCTCACAGCTACACCCCAAACTATTGCCATAAAGAAAGGTATTTTTGAATAAAATTAAGTCAATTATCATTTCCTCTTACTTACAATTATTATCATGCAAACTTTTTAACTATTGTTTTCAGAATATCCAACATTTTATCAATGTCTTTTTCCTCAACATCGCCCATGGTTGCTATCCTGAATACCTTTCCTTTTAACTCTTCTTGTCCATTTGCTATAACATACCCATGTTCTTTCACTGCATTGATTATGACACTACTATCTATTCCTGGAAGAGATTTTACAACAGTTAATCCATTATTTTTTAGTCCAGATCTTGGAAAAATTTCAAATCCTATTTCAATAAGACCTCTTCTTAGCTTTTCAGAAATTTTTTCATGTTTTTTAAGAAAATTATCAATCCCTATCTCACGAATGAATTTAAGTGATTCATTCATTCCTATAATTAGTGAGATTGCTGGAGTGTATGGTGTTTCCTTTTCCTGCAATTTCTTTTTGTATTTACCTAAATCAAAATAATATTTTGGCAGATTTGATTTCTTGTATGCTTCCCATGCCTTCTCACTCACAGAAATGAAGCATAAGCCTGGAGGTCCCATTAAAGCCTTTTGTGAAGCTGCAATGACTACATCAACTTCCCAGTCATCTGTTCTCATATCTACTGAGCCCAAGGCAGAGATAGAGTCAACAATAAGCAATGCATTAGTTTTTTTAACAATATTTCCAATTTCTTTAATGTCATTACAAATCCCGGTTGATGTCTCTGACTGTGTAACAAAAACCCCTTTTATTTCAGAATCTAAATTATTTTTTATATCGCTTGGTTTGGCAGCCTCTCCTAATTCATACTTTAATTCGATAACATCCAATCCATACCTTTTGCATATTTCAACAAATCGCTCTCCAAATTTCCCATTATTGCAGACAATAACTTTATCACCAGATGAGAAAAAGTTGCAGACAGCTGCCTCCATTCCACCTGTCCCAGAAGATGTCAAAATAAGAACATCGTTTTTTGTCTTGAATACATATTTTAAATTTTCAGTTAATTCTGAAAAAATATTCTTGAATTCAGGCGTCCTGTGATGTATCATAGGTTTTGAAATTGCATCCCTAACAAGGCTAGGAACATTTGTAGGACCAGGAGTCATTAATTTCATTAAACCACTATTTTATTTCTATTTTATCTTTTTCCACCTTACCCCCTCAGGTGTATCTTCCAAAATAATCCCTCTTTGTTTTAGAATTGCCCTTATCTCGTCTGCACGTTTGTAGTTTCCTCTTTTTCTTGCCTCATTTCTTTCTTCAATCAATTTTTTTTCTTCCTTAGTTAATTCAACTTTTTCTTCTGTGAAAATTCCAAGAACCTTGTCAATAGATCTCAAAAATTCATAAACCTCATTTAAACTTTTTTTATCAGCAGCCTTTCGGTCAATCTCTTTATTTACAAATTTTACAAGGGCAAATATTGCAGCCAAGGCCTTTGGAGTATTCAAGTCATCATTCATATATTTTTCAAATTCCTTTTTAGTCTTAATAATAAAGAGATGTATTTTTTCATTATAAGTTTTAGGCCCTTTTATCTCTTTCAGTCGTTTTAGAAAATCGTTTAAATTATTTACAGTTTTTGTAGCTTTTTCTAATGATTTAAATGTGAAATTGAGTTGTGTCCTGTAATGAGCAGTTAAAACTAGATAACGAAATGCGATAGGGTCGTAATTTTTTTCTATAAGGTCACGAAGGGTATAGAAGTTATTCAAAGATTTTGACATCTTTTTTCCATCTACAATAAGCCATTCATTATGCAACCAATATCTGACAAACTTTTTACCTGTTGCTGCCTCGCTTTGTGCAATCTCATTTTCATGATGAGGAAAGATAAGGTCAACACCGCCTGTATGAATATCAATTGTTTCACCCAAATAGCGCATTGACATAGTTGAGCATTCAATGTGCCATCCTGGTCTCCCTTTTCCTAACTCAGTTTCCCAGTAAACATCTCCATCTTCAGGATTCCAGAATTTCCATAGTGCAAAATCAGATGCCGATCTTTTATCATATTCGTCCTGTTTTACCCTTGCACCGGCTTTCAAAGATTTTACCCTTATATGTGCAAGTTTTCCATAATTTGGAAATTTTGATATGTCATAATAAATTCCATCTTCTCCTTTATATGCATATCCTTTTTCCATGAGTTTTTTAATTATACTTACCATATCTATTATATGCTTTGTTGCCTCCGGATAAAAGTTAGCAGGTTCAATTCTCAACTTTTTTAAATCTTCAAAAAACATTTCCTTGTATTTCTTTGTGTATTCCTCCAATGAGACATTATTTTTTCTAGCGCCTCTTATTGTTTTGTCATCAACATCGGTTATATTCATTACATGCTTTACAGAATATCCTAAATATTCTAAATATCTTTTGAGAATATCAACAAAGAGATAAGAGCGGAAATTTCCTAGATGTGCAAGATCATAGACAGTAGGACCGCATGAGTACAAAGTTACTTCTGATCTATGTAAAGGTTCAAACTCCTCTTTCTTTCTTGTTAAGGTGTTATATAACTTTAACATGAACATCACTTAGAAAATTTTTCTTTATTAAACTATTAAAATTCAAATCTTTAAATATTTAACTATAGTTAAAATTAGTATGAAAAGATTGCCACAGGAGATAGAAGTTTGGTATATAATACCTGCAATAAGATGCGAAATTGCAAAGGCTATGATCAAAAAAGGAATAAAACAGAGAAATGTTGCAAGAGTTATTGGAATGACAGATGCAGCAATTTCTCAATACATGAGTGGAAAAAGAGCAAACAAAATTGTCTTTAATGAAAAAATAAAAAAGGAGATAGATAAATCTGTTGAAAAAATAATAAAAGATAATACAAAGCTAAATTCTGAGATTCATAAAATCTGCTTATATTTGAGAAAAACAAAATTTCTTTGTAGAGTTCATAATAAATTTGATAAAATTCCAAAGGGGTGCAGGATTTGTATAAAGGAGGAAAAGATATGAAAAGAATCTATCTTGACCATGGAGCAACAACACCTGTTGACAAAGAAGTTGTAAAGGCGATGCTGCCATATCTAACAGAAAAATTCGGCAATGCATCCTCTATTCATAGCTTTGGCCAAGAAGCAAAAGATGCATTAGAAAGTAGCAGAGAAAGAATAGCTAAAAAGCTTGGCGCGAAACCAAATGAAATAATATTTACATCAGGTGGTAGCGAGTCAGATAATTTAGCAATAAAGGGTGTTGCTCATGCTTATAGAAAGAAAGGGAATCATATAATTACATCATCTATTGAACATCCAGCAGTGCTTGGGGCATGTAAATCCCTTGCAGAAGAAGGATTTGATATAACCTACCTAGAAGTTGATAAGGAGGGATTTGTTAAGCCAGATGATGTGGAAAGGGCAATAACAAAAAAGACAATTCTTGTTTCAATAATGCATGCAAACAACGAAATCGGAACAATAGAACCAATAGAAGAGATAGGAAAAATCTGCAAGAGCAAAGGAGTTTTGTTCCATACAGATGCTGTTCAATCATTCACAAAAGTTCCAATAGATGTAAATAAGATGAACATAGATCTTCTATCAATCTCTGCCCATAAAATATATGGACCGAAAGGGGTTGGCGCCTTGTATATAAGAGAAGGGGTAAAAATCAAAAAAATGATTGATGGAGGACATCACGAATTTGACATGCGTGCAGGAACAGAAAATATTCCAGGCATTGTAGGTTTTGCAAAAGCAGTTGAGCTTACAAACGAAAACCAAATTAAGTATATGACAAACCTCAGGAATAAATTAATCAAGGGATTATTAAAAATTCCAGACACAATATTGAATGGACCTGATAGAAAAAATCTCAGCAGACGCTTATGCAACAATGTTAACATCTCTTTCAAATTCGTAGAAGGTGAGTCAATTCTTCTAAGGCTGGATGACAAGGGTATTGCAGTTTCAACAGGTTCTGCCTGCTCTTCGCGAAGCCTTAAACCAAGTCATGTTTTGTTGGCAATAGGATTACCACCACAGATTGCTCATAGCTCAATAAGGTTTACTTTGGGAAGGGAAAACACAATACAAGAAATTAACTATACAATAAAAACTACAAAGGAAGTGGTTGAAGAACTAAGAAAGTTAAGCCCATTTTGTAATTGATTTGTGATTATTATGGAAACATATACAAAAAAAGTCCTAGAACATTTCAAGAACCCGCATAATTATGGTAAAATGAAAAACCCAGATGGTGTAGGCAAAGTCGGTAATGTTGCATGTGGAGATGTAATGTGGCTCTACATAAAAATTGGCAAAAAGAAAATAAAAAACAAGGAGCAAGAAATAATAAAGGATATTAAATTTGAAACATATGGTTGCACTGCTGCAATTGCATCAAGTAGTATGATTACAGATATTGCAAAAGGAAAAACTCTCGATCAGGCAATTAACATCAGCAAAGATGATGTTGTAAAATCTTTGGAAGGTCTTCCTCCAATAAAAATTCATTGCTCTGTCCTTGCAACAGATGCCTTAGCAGAAGCAATATATGACTATATGAAAAAAAATAATAAAAAGATTCCAGAAAAATTGGAAAAAATACACAAAAGAATTGAACAAGAAAAAAGAATAGTTGAAGAAAAATACAAAGATTGGGTTAAAACAGAGGAAGAAATGCATGAAAAAGAATAAAATCCATGAACTGAGTAATACCACTATACCGCAATTAATACTAAAAAATAAATGGAGTAATTGTCATCTTTCCCTGATAGAGGAGAAAAATATCTTAATACAGATTTAAGTGATGATATGAAAAGTAAATTGATATTTGATTCTGTCCTGATTCGTTATGGCGAGATAGGATTGAAAGGAAAAAACCGTTCGATCTTTGAAAAAAAATTAGTGGAAAATATAAAATTTCATATGAAGAAAAGAGGTATTAAATATAAAAAAATTGAAAGGGTAATAGGTAGGATAATTATTTATGGAAGATATGAACTGGATGACATAATTCATTTAAAAAATGTTTTTGGGATTGTATCATTTTCTCCTGCAATAAAAACAGAAGCGACAAAGAATCTTAAAAAAATAACTGAGATATCATTAAAGTTAGCAAAAGAGAATAAAACAGAAAATTTTAAGATAGAGACACAAAGATTGGATAAAACTTTTCCACTTAATTCCATGCAAATTAATGAAAAGGTAGGCAAGATTGTATGTAAAAGGACTGGAATGAAAGTTAAGCTAGATAATCCAGGGTTAACAATCGGTATCGAAATCATAAAGAAAGGTAAGAAGTGTTCTGCTTATATATTCAAAGACAGAATCGCTGGCTATGTAGGTCTACCAGTCGGTATTGAAGGAAAGGTAGTTTGTCTTATCTCTGGTGGCATAGATTCTCCTGTTGCTGCCTGGATGATGATGAAACGCGGTTGCGCAGTTATTTTATTACATCTCTATAACTATCCATTTACAGATGAAAGAACGAAAAATAAGGCAATAAAATTGTATGAAAAACTAAAAGAATTTGGCAACACGAAATTATATATTATTCCATATGGAACTATCCAATTGGAAATTTCTAAATTAAAGGAAAAAAAATTAAGATGCATCTTATGTAGAAGAATGATGTTGAGGATTGCAGAACATATTGCAAAAAAAGAGAATGCAAAGGCAATTGTTACAGGAGAATCTCTCGGACAGGTCGCAAGTCAGACATTAATTAATATTCAAGTAGAAAATAATGCAACAGAATTGCCAATTCTTCGTCCTTTGATAGGTTTAGATAAAATAGAAATAATTGAGATTGCAAAGAAAATTGGAACTTATGAAATATCAACTATGCCTTCTTTCTGTTGTAAACTTGTTCCACAGCACCCTTCAACAAGGGCAAAAGCAGATGAAATAAAAAAAGTTGAGAAAAAACTAGACATAAAAAACCTTATTTCCAAATCTATTAAAAAAGCAGAGCTAAAATTCTGAACATTTTAGTTGCAATATTTTTTCATTCTAAGCATTGAGATAGTTTTTAAATTATTTAATCTGAAAAGATGAGTTTTGCAATTGCAATCAGAACAACCAAATTTATGAATTAAGTTTTCACTTTTACTCAAAAATTTTGCAATCTTGCATTCTTCTGATTTTTCAGCTTTTTTATAAAATATATTTACAATTTTTACAAACTTATTATCAAGTAAATAATCAATATGCCAAAATTTCTTTTTATTTTTTGATTTGTGTCTTGCAATTCTTTTTTCTAAGTTATTTTGTGCTGAGCCAACATAAGCATAAATTCCTTTTTCAAATTTTACTTTTCCTAATGAACCTATTTTTAATTCTATGTTCTTTTTGACATCAATCAGTAAAATATAAATTCCTCTCATGTTATTCTATCCTACAATTTTATCTGATTTTAAGAAATCAAGCCAACTAATCCACAATTTTTTATCGCGTCCAAAGAACTCGTAGCATAGTTTACATGGGAATTCTTTGCAATCAAAACATATCTCAACACCTTTTTTCTTTGCGCATGCAGGAAGTTTGCAATAAGGATTAGGTGCACAACCTGAGCATTGATTTTTAACAAATTTTGGGCATCGTTCACAAAAAATTCCACAGACGCCTATTTTCATATCATCATCTTATTCCCAGCGCTTTCTTTAGTCTTTGCTGATCAAAACCAACAATGATTTCTTCTTCACCATTCTTTTCTATAATTGTAACAGGTACGCCACGCTGTCCTGACTTTAAAATCATTTCAGCAGCAGCCATGCGATCGCTACTTACATCTATGCTCTCAAATTTTATGCCATGCTTCTTCAAGAATTCTTTTTCCATCTCACAATATGGACATGTTGGTGTTGAAAAAACCTTTATATTAACTTCGTTTTTCATAATTCGACCCCTTTTTAATTTCATCAGATATTTATTTAAATACAACTAAATTTTATTATTAAAGGTGATTTTTTTGAAAAAGTATGATTTAATAATAATAGGGTCTGGAATAGCCGGAATGACATCTGCAATCTATGCAGCACGATATGGACTAAAAACATTGGTGCTTACCGAAAATGTTGGCGGATTGTTGAATGATGCATATCCGGTTGAAAACTTTCCAGGATTCAAAAGCATATCAGGTTTTGAATTGATGAAAAAAATAAAAGAGCAGGTTGAAGGATTGGGTATTGAAATAAAGTCAGAAGAAGTTAGTGACATTCTTACTGGAAAAAATTTCATAGTTGTTGGAAAAAATAGATATGAATGCACAGCAGTAATTCTCGCAACAGGTTCAAAAAGAAAAAAACTAGGAGTAAAAGGTGAAAAAGAATTTTCAGGCAAAGGAGTTCATTATTGTGCAATATGCGATGCCATGCTATATAAGAATAAAGTTGTTGCAGTTGTTGGTGGCAGCGAATCTGCTGCTCAGGCTGCCCTGCTTCTTTCAGAATATGCAAAAAAAGTTTACATAATTTACAGAAGAGAAAAATTGAGAGCAGAAAAAATTTATCTTGATAAAATAAAGAAAAATAATAAAATAGAAATCATAAGTAACACAAATATTATTGAAATAAGAGGGAAAGATAAGGTTGAAAGCGTAATATTTGATAATCCCTATAAAGGAAGTAATGAATTCAAAACAGATGCTGTTTTTATTGAGGTTGGTTCTGAACCTTCAACTGAACTTGCAAAAAAGATAGGAGTCAATCTGAATGAGAATAATGAGATAATTGTTAATGAAAAAATGGAAACCAATGTTCGTGGAATTTTTGCAGCAGGAGATGTTACAAATTCTGTTTTAAAACAAGCAGTTGTTGCAGCAGGTTCAGGTGCAGTGGCAGCATTCAGCGCGTATAAGTATATACAGTCCGAAGAATAATGTTAATTTAAAATTATGAAAGATAAAATACTTCATATAATCGTGGTTTTATGATCGTTCACGATGAATTCGGACCTGAAAAAATTCTAGAAATGTACAACCCAAAAGTTGGTATGCATGGCTTTCTCGTAATAGATAACACTGTTCTTGGTCCGGGAAAAGGCGGAATAAGAATGACCCCTTCTGTCAGTGCAGAAGAAGTCTTTAAGCTTGCAAGAACAATGACATGGAAATGTGCCTTAGCAGAATTGCCTTTTGGCGGAGCAAAATCTGGAATAGTTGCTGATGATAAAAAAATAAGCAAAGAGCAAAAGATGAAAATTGTTGAGGCATTTTCAAAGGCAATAAAACCATTATGTCCAGAGCAATATATTGCTGGTCCTGATATGAACATGGGAGAGGAAGAGATGGCTGTTTTTGCTAAAGCAAATGGTTCTTTGAAATCTTGTACAGGAAAGCCAAAATCAATGGGAGGTTTGCCTCATGAACTTGGCTCAACAGGTTATGGCGTACATGAAGCTACAGAAGTAGCAGCAGAACATGCTGGTATTGATTTATTTCATGATAAAATTGCAATAGAAGGTTTCGGAAATGTAGGAGTATTTACTGCAAAATTTTTAACAGAGCATTGCTCCTGTAATATTGTTGCAGTTTCTGATTCAAAAGGATGTTTATACAAACCAGATGGCATTGATTTTGAAGAATTAGTTAAAATAAAAAATCAAACAGGTTCTGTAATAAATTATCCTAATGGAAAAGTTCTTTCAACAGAAGATATTGTTTCTTTACCTGTGGATATACTTATAACAGCAGCTATACCAGATTTAATAACAGAAAAAAATGTAAATAGTGTTAAGGCAAGATTGATAGTTGAAGGGTCAAACATTCCTATGACAGCTGAGATTGAAGATATTTTATATAAGAAAGGTGTACATGTTGTTCCTGATTTTGTTGCAAATGCAGGAGGTGTTATCTCTTCTTATGTTGAATATATTGGCGGCAGTGAAGAAGAGATGTTCAAGATGATTTCAGAAAAAATAAACAGAAATACAAGGATTGTTCTTGAGCATTCAGATAAAGAAGGCATCAATCCGAGAAAGGCGGCACTTGAGATTGCAAAAACTCGTATAATAAATAAAATTAAATAATCTATTATTCTATTTTTATTATGGTTTTATACAAAGATATAGAAATAAAATGGCTGGGTCATGCATCGTTCAAGATTAAAAGAAATAAAATAATCTACATAGATCCTTTTGATATAGCAGAAAAGGAAAAGGCAGACATAATATTGATAACCCATGAACACTATGACCATTGCAGTGTAGAAGATGTCAAAAAAATAATAAAAAATGATACTATTATATTTACTGTTTCTGATTGTGCGAAAAAACTCGGGATGAATGTAAAATTAGTTAAACCTGGAGATAAAATAAAAATTGAAAACATTGAGATAGAAGCAGTCCCATCTTATAACATAAATAAGCAGTTTCATCCAAAAAGCAGGGGATGGGTAGGATTTATTTTGAATATCAATGGAGTCAGAATCTATCATGCAGGAGATACTGATTTTATTCCAGAAATGAAAGATATAAAAGTTGATATAGCATTAGTTCCGATAGGAGGAACATATACAATGAATTATGAAGAGGCTGCGCATGCTGTTGAAGTCATAAAGCCAAAAATCGTTATCCCTATGCATTATGGAAAAATTGTTGGCAGCAAGGAAGATGTATTAAAATTCAAAAAATTATTAGAAGGAAAAGACATTGATGTTATTTTTGGATAATAAATTATTGATTAATCAATCTATTAAATTTCTTACTATGTTCTGGATGAGTCAAATCTTCTGAACTTATATAATCAATTTTCATTTCTTTGTATGCAATACTTGGTAATGTTTTTTTAATTAGTTCAAATCTCATCAAGGCAGACTTGTACCAGTTAATTCCTGGATTTTTATCTACTTCAAAAGCTAATTTATTTGCAAATTCTTCATAATCTGTTGTGTCATATTTAGTTGGATAAACAGAAAAGCCTTGAATAATATCTGTGATAACACAATTCAGATTAATAAGTAGTTTTTGAAACTTTAACCATTTTTTTAATGAAGCCTCATAATTGGTTAAACCAACATATCCAACACCACCTTCCTTAAGACAGGACAGACCTCTTATGATGAAAGCTTTTAAGCCAGAAATGGTTTCAAGAGGTTCAGAAGAGAATACATCAAACTTTTCAAAAAGTTCTTTGGGTATTGGCCTACTTATGTTATATTCAAAAAACTTAATATCTAGTCCATAATTTTTATTTACATTATCCAAAAAATCACCAAGCCGTTTATCTACATCTAAAACAGTTATAGTAGAAGGCAACTCTGTTAATGCTAGAGCAATGCTTAAGAGATCATCGTCTCCTATTAATACTATATCTTTTCCTTCTAAATCGCCATAATAATTCATTAGGGCTACGCGTGCAATTACATCCTTTTCAAGCATATGACCTTGGAAAAAATCTAATAATGGTTCAGGCCGTTTTTCAACAATTCTCTTAAAATTTTCAATAACTTCTTTAAATTTTCCTTCTGGAATTATGCGCTTGCCCAAACATGTAGGACAAATTTTTCCTTCAAATTCCAAAACCTTTGGATTAATTTTTTCTTTGCCTTTTTCAGTGATACGAAAACCATTCCTATCAGCAGTTATTAATCCTTCTTTTCTGAGATTTTCTATTCCAATCAAAAAGCTATTTAAAGAAACATCTATTCTTTCAAGTAATTCCCAGAATGTTTTATTTGAATTTGCAAGCTCATATAATATTTTAGCTTCTATTCTTTCCAAGAATATCCCTCCTAATAATTTGTTTTTCCACAGACTTAGGTTGTAATTCCTCTATTATTGATTCAAAAGCCTTAAAAGCCGACTCATCATTTCCACATGTAAAAACATCTAAAGCAACATAACCATCTTCTGGCCATGTGTGTATACTTAAGTGCGATTCACTTAAAAGATAAATTGCAGACACACCAGAAGGATGAAATTGATGAAAGGTTGAAGAAATAACGTGCAATCCGGATTTAGCAATAGATCTATCTAACAATGGTCTAATGTCTTCTATTTTTGAAATCTTTCCAGAGTCCACACCACGAATTTCGGCGATAATGTGGATGCCCATATTGAACACCCATCACCATCGTCATACTTTATATTAAGTTTACTCATATATTTTAGACCCTTTTCATAATTTTATTATAATAAATTTTATAAATTTTAATTTTGAATTATTCATTTAGATATTTTTTCTAGAGAGCTTAATTATTGTTAAATTATTTTAAATTTTTAATTCTATATATATTTCTGAATTTTCAATTATTTTATTATAAAAATTTTAAAATATTAAGCATTGGTGGTTGTATAAATGAGTGAAGCCTTAGATTTGCACAAAAAACATAAGGGAAAAATTGCTATTAAAAGTAAAGTTCCTCTTATTGATAGAAAAGACTTAAGCCTTGCATACACACCAGGTGTTGCTGAACCATGTCTTGAAATAAAAAAGAATCCAAAATGTGTTTATGATTATACATCAAAATGGAATATGGTTGCTGTTGTTTCAGATGGTTCTGCTGTCTTGGGTTTGGGCAACATTGGCGCTAAAGCCGCTATTCCTGTTATGGAAGGTAAAGCAATTTTATTTAAGGAATTTGGAGGTATTGATGCATTTCCAATATGTATAGAATCACAAGACCCAGAAAAAATAATTGATGTTGTAAAAAATATAGCTCCGGTTTTTGGTGGAATAAATCTGGAAGATATCTCTGCTCCAAGATGCTTTATTATTGAAAAAAAGCTAAAAGAGATTCTTGATATTCCTGTTTTTCATGATGACCAGCACGGAACAGCTGTTGTTGTTTATGCTGCGCTTATAAATGCACTAAAGGTTGTAGGAAAAAAATTAAATGAAGTAAAAATTACAATAAGTGGTGCAGGAGCAGCAGGCAATGCTATTACTAAATTCTTGATAAACAACGGCGCTAAACATATCATTGTTTGCGATAGCAAAGGAATAATATCAAAAGGCAGCAGAAATGATGAATTCAAGGAAGAATTAGCAGAATTAACAAATTGTGATGAAGAAGGTTCTTTAAAGGATGCAATAAATGGTGCAGATGTTTTCATAGGAGTTTCAGCTCCAAATATTGTAACGAAAGAAATGATAAGATCAATGAACAATAATGCTATAGTTTTTGCAATGGCAAATCCTATTCCTGAAATTATGCCAGACCTTGCAAAGGAAGCTGGTGCAAAAATTGTTGCAACAGGCAGAAGTGATTTTCCAAATCAAGTAAACAATTTGTTGGGCTTTCCTGGAATTTTTCGTGGAGCATTGGATGTAAGAGCAAGAGATATAAATGAAGAGATGAAAATCGCAGCAGCAAAGGCACTTGCAGCTATGGTTGAACCAACAGAAGAAAACATAATCCCAAGTGCATTAGATAAAAGCGTTGTTCCTAATGTTGCAAAGGCTGTTGCAGATGCAGCAAAAAGAAGCGGATTGCAAAGATAGATTAAGCATAATTTAATAAAAAGTGATTTTACTTCATAGTCATAATTCATTTGTAAAATATATTTTTTGTTAACCAAAAGAATTAAATACTATATCAACAATAAAATTTTACTTGAATTTTACTTAGTGGGTGTGGATTGTGTATAAGAAAAATAAAATTACTCAGATCAGAAAGCGTGATGGGAGGATAGTTGCCTTTGACCAAAACAAAATAACAGAAGCGATATGGAAGGCAGCGCAATCTGTTGGAGGAAAGGATAGAAAAATTGCAGAATCTCTTTCTGACAAGGTTGTTGAAATTCTGAACAAAAATGGAAAGAAGATACCTTCTGTTGAAGAGATACAGGATATTGTTGAAAAGGTATTAATAGAAAATGGTCATGCAAAAACTGCAAAGGCATATATTCTTTATCGCCAAAAGAGAAAGGAAATTCGTGAGGCAAAGGAACTTCTTGGTGTTAAAGATGATATTAAGTTGAGTGTCAATGCAATAAAGGTTCTTGAAAGAAGATACCTGAAAAAAGATTTGAATGGAAAAGTTATAGAAACTCCTGGACAGCTGTTTAGACGTGTAGCACACAATATCGCGCAGGCAGATAAGCTATATGGAAAAAATGATGTTTCTGATGTTGAAGAAGAATTTTATCAGATGATGGCATCTCTTGAATTTTTACCGAACTCTCCTACTTTAATGAATGCAGGACGTGAACTTCAACAATTATCTGCTTGTTTTGTTCTACCTATAGAAGATTCTATGGTAAGTATCTTTGAAACACTTAAAAATACGGCTTTAATACATCAATGCCTTGTACCAGAAACGCTTGTAATGACAGAAGATGGAATTACAAAACTTGGTTCTGTCAGAAAATATTCAAAGATCGCAACAGATGAAGGTCCATACATTGTAGAGGAAGTATATAATAATGGTATAAGACCTGTTTTTGAGGTGACAACAACTCATGGCTATAAAATACAAGGTACAGCTGAACATAGGCTTCTTGTTATGAATAAAAACGGAGAACCAGAATGGAAAATGATAAAAGATTTAAACAATGATGATTGGGTCATCCTTAGCCCAGGAAATTGGATTGGAGGAAAAACAGACCTACCTAAATTCAAATATATTCCAAAAAAAGGTAAGAATAAAACAAGTTTCAAAGCTGAAATTTTTAAGTTGCCAGAAAAACTTACCCCTGAATTGGCAGAATTAATAGGTATGTATATTGGAGATGGCAGCAATCATAGAGATGGCATAAGATTTACTATTTCTGAAAAAGATATTGTAGAAAGAATAAGATATCTTTGTAAAAAGCTTTTCAATAGACATATAACAGTTTGCAAAACAAAAAGTTCGGCATATGAAGTTTCAATTTTAAGCAAGCAGATAAAAGAATGGTTTGAATTTTTGGGTATAAAGAAAATATCAGCCAGAAGTGCAGAAATACCTGAAATTATAATAAGAAGTAATGAAGAATGTGTATCAGCCTTTATAAGAGGATTGTTTACAACAGATGGTTGCATTAGAAAAAACGGTCATATAATACTTTCATCGGCATCTAAAAAACTTATAGAAAAATTACAAATATTGATGTTGTATCTTGGTATACCAACCAGACAAAATTTGATAAAATCAACCAATGTTTTACAGCTTTCTATTTGCTCAAAGGATGGCTTTATTAATTTCAGAAAAAAAATTGGGTTTTCTTCCAAATTTAAGATGAAAAGATTAGAAAATATTAAAACTTATGATATTTTTAAAAGAGGAGAAGTTATACCAAATCAAATAATAAAATTAAAGAAATGGTATGATTCAATACCGTATGGAAGCAAAGGAAGAGTACAAAAATTCTATGATTCATATGTAAACAGAAATGAACCAAGACAAATTAGTTTACAAAAAGTCCAATCCATGATAGATTTAGGAGAAGATTTTTATCCAGATTTTTTCGAATATTTAATCAATAAAAATTGGTTCTTTACAAAAATTAAAAAAATAAAATTCATTGGAAAAAAGACTGTTTTCGACTTAACAATACCTGAAAAACACGCATATATAGCTAATGGATTCATAACTCATAACAGTGGTGGTGGTACAGGATTTTCTTTTTCAAAATTAAGACCGAAAGGAGATATAGTAAAATCAACAGGTGGAGTTGCTTCCGGTCCTATTTCATTTATGAATGTTTATAACGCGGCAACAGAGGCAATAAAACAAGGCGGTTGTGTCTCATTAGATACAAGAGTGTCTACAGAAAATGGTTTGATTGAAATAGGAAATATAGTTTCATTATCAATTCCGGTAAATGGATGGTCAAAACATAAAAATGGAATGCTAACAGTTATGACTGATATAGGAGATCAAATCTCTGATGAGTGTTATAATAATGGAAAATCAGAAGTTATTACTTTGAAAACAAAAGCAGGTTATTCTGTTACAGCAACTCCTGAACATAGATTTAGAGTAATAGATGAAAATGGAAATTATGTTTGGAAACATTTGAAAGATATAAGGAAAGGAGATTGGGTATGCTTGAAAAAAAACACCTATCCAGAAAAAACAAAATATGAAATTCCTTATTTTGACTACAAGCCACACTTCAATGCAAAGCCTATATTCTTGCCCACAAAACCATCAAAAGAACTAGGAGAATTCATAGGATGTTTTGTAGGAGATGGAGCACTATCATTTAATAAAAGAGGGACAGGACGAGTGATTATATCTTATGATCTGGAACAAAAAGACTTCATAGAATACATGACTAAAAATATATACAAAATTTTTGGAATAATTCCTACAATACAGAAAAAAGAAGATGATAATAGTATCAATGCATATTATGCAAACACAATACTTTGTCACTGGCTAAAACATATAGGTGTTGATAAAAAATCTGCAAAAAGTGCAAAGGTTCCTGAAATAGTATTTAGAGCTGGAAGAGAGTTTGCAGAAGCATTTTTACGTGGATTGTTTACTACAGATGGAAGCATAAGTAAAGATGGAGTAATTTCATTATCAAGCGTTTCTGAAAAACTAATAAAAGACGTGCAATTATTACTGCTATCATTGGGAATTCCATCAAGAAGAAGTGTTGTTAATAATAGAAAAAGGGCGTTTGGTTCTAACAAATTATATAGACTTAACATAATCACAGCAGAAGGAAAGATGATGTTTGCAAATAGAATAAGGTTTTTGAGCGAAAAAAAGAATTCCAGATTAAAAGCTATGCCAAAATCTTTTGAATATAATGATATAATCCCAAATCAGGAAGCAAGACTTGCTTCTTTATACAATTATGTAGGCAGAGGCTCTGCCAAAGGAAGGACAAAGCGTGGTGCTAACAGAAAACTCTATAGAGATATTATGCATTATATATCAAAAGCAAGTGGAAAAAGAAACCTAACAAGAACTGCATTGAAAAAATTAATGGAAAAATATGAAGAAATTAGAAACAGCGAACTATCATGGTTCTTGAAAAATGATCAATTTTATGATCAAGTAAAAAGCTTGGAATTTGGAGAAGCCTGGACCGTAGACCTCTCTGTTCCTGCGAACAATACATATATAGCCAATGGTTTTATAAGTCACAACACGCGCAGAGGAGCGAACATGGGAATATTAAGAGTTGATCACCCTGATATTCTTGAATTCATTACTGCAAAAGAAAAGGAAGGTGTATTAAATAATTTCAATATCTCAGTTGCAATAACTGACAAATTTATGGAAGCTGTTGAAAAAGATGAAGAGTATGAATTAATTAATCCTAGAAATGGAGAGGTTGTTAACAAGCTTGATGCAAGAAGGGTATTTGATTTGATTGTAACATTGGCATGGAAAAATGGTGAGCCCGGTGTTATTTTTATTGATAGAATAAACAGAGATAATCCTACGCCTAAATTAGGTGAAATAGAATCCACCAATCCATGTGGCGAACAGCCGCTGTTGCCATATGAATCCTGTAATCTTGGTTCAATAAATCTTTCAAAAATGTTAAAATACAAAGGCAAGAAATATGAAATTGATTGGGATAAATTGAGAAAAACAGTTCATAGTGCAGTTCATTTTCTTGATAATGTCATTGATATGAATAAGTTTCCTCTTCCTGAAATAGAAAGAATGACAAAGGCAAATAGAAAGATTGGTTTAGGTGTAATGGGATTTGCTGATATGCTTTGTGAACTAGGAATTCCTTATAATACTGATAAGGCTGTAGAGCTTGGAGAAAAAATTATGAAATTCATAGATGAAGAGGCAAAAAAAGCATCATGCGAACTGGCAAAAGAGCGAGGAGTTTTTGAAAATTTCTCTGGCAGTATTTATGATACTGGAAAACCTGAAGATAGGGTAAGGAATGCAACAAGAACAACTATTGCTCCTACCGGTTCAATTTCAATAATTGCAGGTTGTTCATCTGGAATAGAGCCATTATTTGCAATATCTTATATTAGAAATATCATGGATAATACTCAACTCATAGAAGTTAATCCTGTTTTTGAAAGAATAGCGCGAGAAAGAGGATTCTATACAGATGAGCTTATGAGACTCATTGCAAAAAAAGGTTCGATTCAGGATATAGAAGAAATTCCAGAAGATATTAGAAGAGTTTTTGTTACTGCGCATGATATCTCTCCTCTCTATCATGTTAAAATGCAGGCAGCATTCCAGAAGTATACAAATAATGCTGTTTCAAAAACAATAAACTTCCCTAATAGTGCAACAACAGATGATGTAGAGGAGGCATTCTTACTTGCATATAAATTAGGGTGTAAAGGAATCACAGTCTATCGTGATAGAAGCAGGGAAGAACAAGTTCTAAATATTGAATATGTCAAAAAGCCACAACAAAAAGATAAACAAAAACAAAATAAAACTGAAAAAGTATATTCTTCTGAATTTGCAGGAGGATGTGAGAAGTGCACACTATAATTAACATCAACAGCAATAATTTGATCATGCTTAAAGAATTATTTAAAAAATAATTATCTTAATTTTTTGATGTGACTCAAAAGCAGTTCTGCAAGATTTTTGTATTCATCAATCGTTAGTTCTTCTGAAAGAAAAAGATTAGCACCTATACCATGCCCGCCAAACTGAGAAACCCAACTCTCTGATAGACGAAAACTTGATTTTGAATATTGTTCAAGTGGAGTTCCGGGATAAATTGTTGCAAGTGAAAGCATTATTTGGTCAGGTTTTATTTTTTCTAATAGTTTAATTGTTTCCTGGACAGTATCTGCATTTTCTCCTGGTAATCCAAAGACAACATATGCCCGCGTTCTTATTCCTACCTCATGCGCAGTGCGGAAAGCCTTTTCAATTGTTTCTACTTTTACTTTCCTTTGTGCACTATCTAAAATTTTCTGATTTCCAGAATCAACACCGATACATAGAAGTACGCATCCAGCTTTTTGCATCTCAACTAATATGTTCTTGTTTATTGTATCCGGTCGAGTTTCACAAGACCATCTAAAATCAAGACTCTCTTCCTTCATAGCATTGCAAATACTTCGCACATGTTCATGATTTATTGTGAATGTACTATCTTCAAAACGGATTTTTTTAAATCCAAGTTCTTTTATATCTTTCAATTCGTCCATAACATTTGAAATAGATCTAAAACGAACATGTTCTCCCCAAAACTGTGTTGCAGCACAATAAATACATTTATATGGACAACCACGCGAAGTCACTAGTGACATGATTTTATATTTTTTGTATGGAAAGAGCCTACGCTCTGGAAATGAAAATAAATCTATATTCCTTTCTAATTCCCTGTCAGATGTATGTATAATTCTACCTTTTGAAATAAAAGAAATTCCAGAAATTTTTTCTAATCTATCTCCATTTTCTATAGCTTTCACGACTTCAACAGTTGTCTGTTCGCCTTCTCCGCGAATTGCAATGTCAAATCCTGCAGATAATAATTCTTCTGGTCTAAATGTTGCATGTGGCCCTCCGCCAATAATTATTGGATTGTAATACTCACGCAGAGATGAAATAATATTTTTTAAAAGTTGAAATGTAGGAGTCATGACAGTAAAACCTACAACATCTGGTTTTTCATTTGATATATAATCAATCATTTGTGGCATTTCCATTTTTAAAATATGACAATCAAGCACAGAAACATCAATTCCGGACCTGAGCAATGATGTAGCTATATATCCTATACCTAATGGAAATGCATCGTCTCCACGATATTTTGAAAAATAAGGATTTACAAGTAGTACTTTCATGAATAAAATTCGCAAACAAAATTTAAAAAATATTTCAATGGATGATTAAAAATTTATAAATACGGATTTCAATATATATACATGCAGGATTACAAAACAAAGTTTATTAATTTTCTGCTGGAGACAGGAGCATTAAGAGTTGGTGGAGAATATTTATTAAAAAGCAAAAGATTTTCTCCATGGTTTGTAAATGTTGGCGATTTGAATGAAGGCAGACATCTTGAGATATTAGGAGAATGTTATGCTGATGCGATTATAGATTCTGGAGTTGATTTTGATTTGGTTTATGGAATTCCTGAAAAAGGTATTGCTCTTGCTGTTGCAACCGTAACAAGTTTATGTAAAAAGGGAAAAAAGGTACATTGGTTTTTCACAAGAAAATTCCCAAAGGAGTATGGTGAAGCAACAAACATCTCTCAAGAAGAAAGAATTAAATCATTGGTCGTTGGAAAAATTCCAAAAGATGGTGAATCAATAGTTCAAGTAGATGATGTTTTTACGACAGGAGATGCAAAATATCAAGCAAGAGAAGTTTTACAAAGTTTAGGAAATTTTAATCTTTCACTTCTTATTATTGCTGTTGATAGACAAGAGGTTAGTATAGATGGAAAGAATGCAATAGAGGAGTATGAAAATAAAACAGGAACAAAAGTTATTTCTATTGTAGACGCCATTGATATTTTGAATTTCTTAAAAGAAAATATACCAATAAATACACCAAACGGGGAGATCAAAGAAGAAGATGTTAAAAGAATGGAAACCTATCTAAGGGTTTATGGTACTGAAAAAGCAAGAAAATCTTTGAGAAAAGAACAGAAAATAATCAAACAAGAAAAGAGTATAATTGTTGCTTGCGATGTTCCAACAATAGAAGAATTTGAAGAATTGATTAAGCAGACAGCAAATATAGATGGAATTGGTGGTTATAAAATAGGATTCGAGCTTGCTTTAGATTATGGATTAAAAAAAGTTGTTGAGATTGCAAAAAAATATACGGACAAAACATTAATATACGACCATCAGAAGGCAGGAACAGATATTCCTGATACAGGCAAAAACTTTGCTATGATATGCAAAAAAGCAGGTGTTGATGCAATAATTATCTTTCCACAGGCAGGACCGGAAACAGAAAGGGCTTGGATCTATCATGCCTTAGATAATAATTTAGGTGTAATTGTTGGAGGAAAAATGACGCATCCTGCTTATTCGCAAAGTGAAGGTGGCTTTATTTCAGATGAGGGAGTGATAGAAATATACAGAATAGCAGCAAGAGCAGGAATAAACAATTTTGTAGTGCCTGGAAACAAACCAGATTTTATAAAAACAATAAGAAAAATTATTGAGGATGAAGGTGTAGAACCTATTTTCTACGCGCCTGGATTCATTGCGCAAGGTGGAAAAATTGAAGATGTAGCAAAAGTCGCTGGAGATAGATGGCATGCAATTATTGGTAGAGGAATCTATCAAGCAAGTGATATGAAAAAAGCTGCATTAGAATATACAAGCCAGTTGTAAGTTTCCAATCTCATCATTTATAATCTAATAGTGAATTTTGACAATGATTTTTTATCTAACATTTTAAAAGATTTTCAATTAAATTATTTTGTTAAGTGATGTTATGCCTGTGGCAACAAAGAAAAGAAACGAGTTAGGAATGATTCATGTTTATACAGGCAACGGTAAAGGAAAAACAACTGCTTCTCTTGGTCTTGCATTGCGCGCAATTGGCCATGGTTTCAATGTCTGTGTTGTTCAATTTATGAAAGGTGGCAGATATTTTGGCGAATTAGCAGCAGCAGAAAATCTTCTGAAAAATAATATTCAATTTGCCCAGTTTGGCCAGGCATGCCCTTATGCAGAGAGAATAAAAAAAGGTACAATGAAATGTGGTCGATGTCGCTCATGCTTTATGACATATGAGGAAGAGATCGAACAGGCAAAAAAAGCCCTTGATTACGCAAAGAAAATATTGCAATCTAACAAATATGATGTTGTTATTCTTGATGAAATAAATCTGGCGATGAGCAGAGGTCATATACCTGTTGATGATGTTCTAAAATTGATTATGACAAAACACCCTGGAACAGAATTAATATTGACAGGAAGAAATGCCCCTTCAGAGATTATTGCTGCTGCAGATTATGTAACTGAAATGAAAGAAATAAAACACCCCTTCAATAAAAAAAGAAAGATAACAGGAAGAAGAGGGGTTGAGTATTGATTTTAAGAAATAAAAACCTTGCGATCAAGAAATAGTTTATGAAAACAGAAAAAATAACAAAAGATATGACATTAGGCGAGGTTGTGCAGAAATATCCTGAAACAATACCTATTATGCTTGAACATGGTTTGCATTGTATAGGATGCCATGTTGCAGCATTTGAAACAATTGAACAAGGAGCAACTAGTCATGGAATTGATGTTGAAAAACTTTTGAAAGACATGAACAAAATAATTCAAAAGAAATAAAAACATAAAAATATAAATTATCATAAGTTTATAATAACTCTGCAGTTATTATTCATTTATAGGATATTGAAGCTATCAGACGATTATGAGAGAAGCATACAGTTATAAGTTATTCGTTTATATGAGATTGAAGCTTCAGTTATAAGATATTTGTTTATAGGAGATAGTAAGAACCTCGGTGCTTACAATGGCAAAATTCAAGATAGAAATTGACCAGAACAGATGCATTGGATGCGGCTCTTGTGCAGCCGTCTGCCCTAGCAACTATGAAATTATTGGCGGCAAAGCAAAGGCAAAGAAAAAGATTGTTGAAGATCTTGGCTGCAATAAAGAAGCAGAAAATGTCTGTCCTGTGTCATGCATAAGAGTAACAAAAGTTTAATTATTCAATTAGAATTAGGCGACAGAATGAAAAGTATATTGCTAGTTATTATATCATTTTTATTGATTGTTTTAGTTTCTGGCTGTGTTCAGAATAATCAGAGCAGTCAAACCGATGAAAAATGCCAGCTGAGTTTGTGCGATTGTAAATGTCATCCAGCTGGCCAAACCCCAGAAGAAGTTAAAGGGGTTTTATGTGGTATAAATTGCATGGACTTATATAATATAAGCGGTTGCGAGCTTGTTAACGGTCAATGCCAGGTCAAATACATGACAGCTGCAGAGATTGCAAAAAGAGACTGCATCTCACTTTGTAATCAGGAAAAAATGAATAATGACTTAAGCAATGGTCCTTGTCTATCAAATAAAATTATTGATGATTGGGTATGCGATGTTGCGCATTCACCGAGGCAGGCGGTTGACAACGATCCTGCAAACCAGTGCAGCGAGTTCGGCAAGAGCGCAAAGCACTTCATAGAAGTTGACCCTGATTGCAACTTCATAAGATCTGTTTGAATCAGAGAATTTTTAAACTCATCAATTAAAATTTATGAAGCAAAATGAAATGCCCTATGTTATTGCAAAATGTTTCCTTGCGCATTTTTTTCAAGAACAATGTTTTTTTCTGAAATTCAGTTTTCATTATTCTTAAAAAATGACTTCTTCTTTTTCATATGTTTTTCTTGATTGCCAAATAGTTTCCAATTACTATAAATGAAGTATATTACTAAAATAACATAAACAAGAAAAATCATACCTAACAATAAATAGCATGATGGAAATATTAAAAACATCAATGAATTCATGCCAAAAATCCAAAGAGTACTTATTATGCTCAGTATAGCTCCCCATTTCTTCATTAACAGAAGTCCTATAGCTGGCAAGAATGTTAAAACAAAAACTTCAAAGAGATATTCTGCTAAATGTTCTGGAGTAAATGGACTCAGTTCTCCTATTTTACTATATGCAATCAATCCTATCAGAATAAAAAATATTGATATTATGATAATCGAGGCTGGTCTTTTTGTATGCTTGATGTGTTTTCCTTTCTTTTTATTGAAAACACGCCAACATTTTTTGCACTTTACCATAAATAAACTTTTTTAGAAACCCTTAAAAATCATAAACAAGGTATGTATAACAAGAAAGATTTCCAGAGTTGTGGAGAATAGAGCTGGTGCCCGGAGTCGAACCGGGTTAACTCGCTAACTGCATTTCTAATTTAATATTATATTCAACATTTTCTTGGGGTTTACAAAGACCTTCTTTTTTAAAAAGAAGGGATTTGTCTGCAGGCGAGCACATGGCCGTTCTGTCACACCAGCTTAAAATTAATATTGTAGGATTACATTTAAAAATTGTATTGCTCACAAAATTTATATATATGAATGAATCAAAATTCTCATATGGTACACGATACATTTGGATTGCATCATTTTCACAGAAGAAAAAGAATCTATCAAAGGCATGAGCCTTATCCACATCCAAACAAGTGGAAAAGATTAATGGATAAACTAATCTATGTAGTAGGAATTATCGGTCCTATAATGACATTGCCTCAATTAATTGAGGTATGGTTTTATAATTCTTCCGGTGTTTCTCCGATAACATGGTTTACATA
>Ga0123519_10000662_pt1 | contig 60449 bp, 55 predicted proteins | sample YelNatPaOPRAMG02_FD_87396 | JGI IMG/M metagenome (GOLD analysis project Ga0123519, IMG submission 87396) | Hot spring microbial communities from Yellowstone National Park - Yellowstone National Park OP-RAMG-02 (version 2) | ecosystem: Environmental > Aquatic > Thermal springs > Hot (42-90C) ...
GCTCAACAGGCCTTTGCCCAAGCTGGTAAAGGAACCCAACGGGCCGTTTCCGCTGCGAGTTTTGCCACGGGGATTTTAAGCTTCTTTGCCGTGGAAGAAATTTTAGATATTATTGGAGTAGAAAATAAATCCGCTCGCTTTGCCCTGGTCCTCGGAGGAGGACATGTGGTTAGCCAGGGGGCTAACTCGCTTCTGAGCTCCGCCGTTACCGCGGAAGGCCGCGCTTATCTCTCTGCGTTAGTAAAAAATCCCCCAGCAGCATTAGTTAATGGCCTTAAAAATGCTAATTGGATCAGTGGCACCAGCAATCTTCTAACGGGCGTGGGGTACGCGATTTTGACTTCTAATCTTTATAACCATATCTTAAATGCTTATGGCGTTTCAGCTGATTCTTGGCTGCGCGGAGCATTTCCTCAATTTGTGGTAGGCATGGGAGGGGGAACGGCTTTAGGAACGGCCGCAGCCCGAACTGCCTTAGGTCGCGCCGCTATTCCCTTGGCGGTAGCACATTTGGCTTCGACGGTTATTAATCTGTTTGATTCTGATTACGAGCAGTCAGTTCAGGAAAGAGCACACGAGGCCATGCGCTTGGATTTAGCCAAAGGAGGCACTTTAGATCATGTTCTTCTTATGACCGACATTGTAGCTAATTTAATCAGCGGGGGAGCTTTTGGGGAGTCAGCCCTATCACAAAGTGATTTGAACCAAGTGGCTCGCGCTGATGCCCAACTGCTTGCCGAACTTCAACCTCAGCTGCTTAATGCGCTCCGCTCCCGCTGGATGGCAGATCTTTTACATTATGATGGAAGCGCCCAGGACCTTAATTTCTTCACTAATCCCGAACTTTCTACTGAAAAATTAGCTGAAATTCTAAAGCAAGAAGTTAGGTTTGAAAACCAAAGGAAAATTATTGGTTACCGAACGGAAAGTGGAAATTGCAGTATTTGGCACGGGGAATATATGTGTGGGCCTGATCGAACTATCCCCATCTATGACGCTAATTCCCCAGAAATTAGAGAAAAGAGTGCTTATGAAGATATTGTTGCCGGTCGGCTCAACTTAAATCGGCCTGATCTCAAGGAGGTCTTAAGAAATGAATATAACATACAAGACCCAGGTGCTTTCTTGCAAAAGGTAGAGGTCGCCAATCTTCAAAAGCTTGTTCGCTATTTAGTTTCACTTGAACCCGATACCATTGATCCTTCGACTCTGAATATTGCCGACAATCGAGAATTGCGAGCAATCTTTGATAAAGCCGGGCATTTAAGACCTGGCAAAGAGCAAAGGCTTATAGCTTGGTTAGGAAAAGATCAGCCGCTTAAAGAGCTAATAACGGAATTCCGCAAGATGACTCGTTTACAAGCCCTCCTAAAGGGAGCTCAGCCAACCGAAGTTGATAAACAACTGAGCTTAGTAAAATCAGATGGTTCAATTAATGAAAGTAGTCCTATTTATGTTTCCCTTATGAAATCGATTGAGGATAATTTACCTCAATTATTTGCTTTACGTTAAAGCATTAAAAAGCATTAATAATAGGGCCAGCGTTTAACAGGCACGTTGGCCCTTTTTTATGCAAGTTTTTCCCCCTTTCTTCCGATTATATTTACAGAATGAACAAACGATTTATATTAGTGTTTAGTGCTTACTGCCTACTGCTTACTAGCTTGGCTTTTGCCCAGGAAAACCTCGGAGCTCGCCCCATGGGCATGGGCGGGGCTTTCGTAGGACTGGCAGATGATGCTAATGCCATCTTTATTAATCCTGCCGGAGTGGGGACCTTGCGCAAGGAAACCGCTTTAGTTGCTACTAGGGTGGCCGAGGATCGCGAATATACTATGATCAGCGGAGTAGAAACCACCCCTTATGGAAACTTTGGTATTGGCTATGTGGGCTCGACCGATCCCATCGAAGGTTTAAATCTTTCTAGCTGGGATGGCGAAGTACCTACTAAGTACACCACCCAAACTTTGTACCTTACCTACGCTCGAGATTTAAGCACCGTCTTGCGGGTTCCAGAAAACCTAGGAAGACTTTCTTTAGGGGTCAATGCTAAATTTTCCAGCCGCAAATTAGCTACTGCTAATGGCTTAGCCGCCGATAACGGTTCAAACGTAGATTTAGATTTAGCTTCGGTTTTTATTCCTAACGAAAATTTGTCCTTGGGAGTATCGCTTTTGAACTTTCTAAATGGAGAGAAAGCGCAGCCTATTGCTAATTTAAATACCGTAGAGCAGAGAAAATTTGGGGTTTTATTCGGCGCCTCAGGAAAAATTGCTAAGGACTTAACCTGGACGATAGAAGGAGAAGAAGTGGGGTGTGAGTGGGTGGTAGTTAAGGGGTTGGCTCTGCGGGCGGGGAAAAGTAAAGACGCGTTCACTTCTGGAGTAGGAATTAGTTTGGGGGGATTTAATCTCGATTACGCTTACTTGCAGAAGACCGAGCCGGTGCATTATATCTCCATTTCGATTGTGCCGGATAAAGAGACAGTAGTTAAGAGCGCGTCATTGAATGTCGATTCGCTAAAACTTTAGGAAAGTATGCAAGTTTTTTGGTAGTTATTACGATAATATGTTTTGGAGGTAAGAAATATGTTTGTATCTACCGTTCCAGATAGGCCATTTGATAAACGTTTAGCTGGGGGGGCAAGGGATGGTAAGCAAGAATACCGAGAAAGTACAGGTGAATCTGCTAGGAATGCATCGGGTTCACTTTCGTCCGATTATTGCCAAGAGGGAGATGGGAAGAGGGTTTTTATCGAGGATGGTGGTAGGCAAATACCAATGGGCGAGGATCGTTCCTGGTTTGCACACGCTATGGGGGTGGGGAGAGGGGGTAGTTCAAATTACGGAAAGGTAGGAGAGAATGGAGGGAATAGTAGTAGTGGTAGAGTTGTGAATGAGGTGGTTTCTGGGCTTCCTTCCGGGCAAAATTCCGAAGGGAGTGTTTTTTGATGGTTGATTATGTAATCCAAAACTTTAGCTGGCCAACATTTTTTTTGGCCTTAGTAATTTTTATTTTAATCTCAAATCTTTTTAATGTGATTAAGGCCTATTTGCTCAAACTAAATGCGGGAAAAAAGGTGAAACTGATGGAGAGGAAGCTATCTGATCTCCAAGCTCAAATGAAAGTTAGAGAGGCAGAATTAGATGAATTACTTAATAGGAGAAATAAGCAATGAGCCCTCTTAATACTGTTCCCCCTCTTGGAAGTGGAATTCCAACTTCTTCGGCAAGCCGAGGAACGGTTCGCAATTCTGGGGAACCTTCCAGCAGAATTGCCTATGGTGAGGATGTAGTAAGCATTAGCGGAAGTGCCGGGGGTGGAAATCCTTCTCCCGATGTGGTCAGTGAGGTTGTAAGCTTGTATCAAAGACTTACAGGAAAAACACTTAGTGAAGGAGAAATTACTAGGCTTCGGGGAGCGATTAGTTCAGACGGGGAACTAACTCGAGAAGAATTTAACGAAATATGCCGGGCTCATTTTACCAAGGAAGCTTGGAAGGCCTTTACTGGCGGACATTCCGTAAAAAGCGTAGACGATCTTCTATATTACTTGAGAGAATTTGAGGATTACCAGGTGGCTACGCAAGTGAGTTTTGATTACTTTTCGCAATGTACAAAAATAATTATCTCTGATGAGCTAACCAGCCTTATTCATAGTATGTCTGGGGAAGACCTGAATAGGATGTGTCAAACTCATCGCGAGATTGCAAGAAGGATTTTGGGATATATTCAAGGGAAATCCATTCCTGACGAGAGACAAATAAGAGAATCGGGCAGTGATTACAATTTTGGGGATGAGATCGAAGCTCTAAATGAAGAACAGAGAGCAAGGTTTGATAAAATGATGGCTGCGGCAATTCTTAACGAGTTAAATAATAATTCTGAAAGACGAGGTATAGACCTAGGAGACTTAAACCTCCAAGATCCCCTAATGAGTCGTATTTTTATGAGAGAGGCATTTAGCCAATATGCACTTGAAAGGAGGGAAATTTCCAGTTCACAGTTTAGTCGTCTTAAAGAAATGGCAGGCCAGGTGGAAAAGTTAAGAGAACTATTAACAAGAAATTCTGCAGAATCTGTGCGATTGAGAAATGAAATTTTAGGAAATGAATTTAATTTGGATGCGTTAGATGCGAATTCTCCTCAATTTCAGGCAGTTTTAAATAAATTGAAAGAGGGTGCAAGTGAAAGGGATATTTTAGAGGCTTTGCATGCTGTACCTTTAAGGTCTTTATCTCCTACTAGGGAAGGAAACCCCGTTGGGGGTAATACCCAAACTCAAACCCTAGAAGGAATTCCTAATTTGGCTTTTAATTCCATTGCCATTTACGCCTAGATTTTTTTAAATTTTACGCAAGTTTTTCCTCGTAAAATCCGATAATAATAGTAGATATGTCTCCTCTGGTACAGAACTATATTGAGATCCAAAAATTAGGAGAACTAGAGCTTCAAGAGCAGGTAGCTGGTGCGAGCAGTGTTCCTAATTATTTAGTTTCTGAAGCAGTTAACATGGCTGAGGTGGAGATTTCTGATTCTGCTTCACTTTCTGGTCCTCCACTGGCCAATACTCAGGCTAACGCTGCTTTGCAATCCTCCATTTTACAAGTAGCAGAAGAGGAACAGTATGTTGAGAACAGCCTAGAATATCAAGAAATGATTGAGAGAAAATCTGAGGACCCACCTCCGCCACCGCCCCCTCCTGCTTCAGACGCTTCTTCCGAAGCTGAGGAGGTAAATAATCCTACAAATACTTCTTCTGTGAGTGGAACTTTAACAACCGATGGTTCTGGGGGAGATGCCTTTGATGCAATTAACGACTATGATAGTGATCTAAACGAAGATGTTTGGAATGTTGAAGATGATAGCTTTTATTACCGCGATGAAAATGGGTATCTAGTGGTTGATGAGGAGAAATTGGAAGCTTGGGAAAAAAGAATGATTACCCGCACCAATGTTTTGGCCTCCCTTCTTATAGCTCTTTCTAGCAAGTTCGATGCTCGGAGGGTGGCCGAAGAAGCATTTACCGGTATCAGCCAGCCAGAAGATAAAAATTCCTACAAGCAGACTTTTGCTCGCAAAGTTAGAACCCTGCAAAAAATTATGCAGCAGGTTATCAGCAAGCTGTTTGAATATATCAACACTGAAAATCAAAAAATTTATAATGAGCGGATAGAAAAGTGTAAAGCAAATCGGGACTGGGATTCCTGGGATGGTTTTTGGAATAATGTTGAGGACTGGATTTCGGGAGAAGTGAGCAAAGATGAAGCCCGAGCTCAATTAGAAGAAACTCATAAGTATCTAGAAGCTACCAAAGCAGCTATGGAAGCTATGCGCAAAGCTATTTCAGCTGTGATTGAATTGCTAAAGGTTTCTTTTGTTGGTGGGGACATGAGTATGGTGGGGGTGCAGATGATTACCTCTTTCGTTAGCTTCAATAATAAGATCGAAAAAATTACTGCGGAAGTGGATAAAAATCTTCAAGAAGTTATGGATCAATTAAAAGAACTTGAGGATAAGGGTTTTTGGGAAAGTTTAGGGGACTTCTTTGTCGGTCTCTTTACCCTTGATTTTAATAAGATGTTTGGTTCGCTCAAGAGAATGACAGAGATCATAGCGGATTATATGGGACCCATGGGCTGGGTCTTGAAGCCCATAGAGTGGGGTTGTGAGTTGGGGATGGGAGCAACTCGGGTTGCTTTTGCGTTGGTAAAATTTGCCCTCGATCTAATAGTAGATTATGTTTTACCCGCGTTGGAATATCTAAATCCCTTCTTTTACATCATTCAAGGGTCTCGAGGAAAAGCTCCTGGTTGGAGTGCGGCGCAAGAGTTTGCCAAGTGGGATATTCCAGGGTTGGTGGTGCAAGGAGTAAAATATTTGTTAGAAGGATATCAACGTTTGATGAATAAAATCAATGAGTGGCTCGATAAGCTGGGCAATTGGGAAGTGTTTTTTGGACCCTCATTTTTCCCCATCCGAATGTTGGATACCCGGGGGTATAGTTTTGCGGACGCGGCGGAGTATGTTGATGATTTAGATATTCTGCAGATGATTGCCGATTTTCGTGGAGCGCTGGTGGCCAGCGGCAACGCTTACCGCGCTTATCTGGCCGTTTCACTAATGAAGCATGATTTGCGCAACATTGCTCTACAAAAGTTTACCGAACGCATGGGGGTTAAGAGCGATGCAGAATTGCTCATGGCTTCAGCGGAATCAGTTCTTGGTCATGCCACTCAGGTTTTTGATGCTATGGCTTCTCAATTGATGTTAAAAACCTACCTTCACAATACTACTGTCCAGATGGTTAAAGGTTATCAGCAGTTGTGCAATGCCCAGGCCTTCAAGATTGTGTCTACGGTCTTGTCATTGGTGGCGGTAGTGGCAGGGCTTGTAGGGCTATTCTTTCCGCCGGCTTTAGCAGTGTGTGCTGTTATCGCGCTGGTAGCGGGGGTAGTTGCAGGACTTGCAGGTGCCATGGCGGTTAAAATGATTAATAGTATTCCGGCTTATACCCCAGTAGAAGCTTCGTACACCACTCAGGAAGAAAAGGGAACTGGAAAAACCGCGGTGGATGTGGTTAACAATATTGAGATTCAGGAGAAGATTAACTTGCAAGCCATGGCTTATGCGAAGGGAATGATTGGCAAGACCGCCGATGGGTTTTATTATTTCAATTCCAAGGCCTTTGCCGCTTACGAGATGCAGCAGAAGATTCTTGATAATATTTTGCGCTCAGTATTTTCTGTTCTGAAAAATAGCCGCGACCTGAGGCGAGTAGTGGATGCAGAATTTACGGGAACTTCTTCCCCTGATTCTGGCGATGCCTTATTACAAAACATGGTAGAAAATAATATCATGCAGAGAGCCATGCTTACCCAAGCCATTAAGTTCCAACATATGGAAGTGATTAATGCCCGCAATCTCGTCCGAAGTGCGGAGATTGCAAAAGAAAAAGCGGACCTGCAGGCAGTCATTTCTGTAGGGGCAGCTGTGGCCGGTGCTTTTATAGGATGGTTGATAGGTCCGGGAATCTGGGCCATTATGAGCGGAATATTTTCTGCGATAGGAAATGCGGTTTATTCTATCGTGGAAGCGGCTACGGATGATGCTCGGGGGATGGATCTTAATATTGAGTGCCCAGAGCTGGATCGCATGCTTCGAGAAAAAGGCGAGGACTCAACTGAAGCACGCCTAGATGATGCAGAGCTTCGAGTTTATAACGAAATCTTGGCTAATGGGATTGTGGCTACAGGAAATGGTTACCATGGGGTTGATTTTGGTTTTGTTACCCAAGCTTATGCACGCCTCGGTAAAATCTACGCAGTAAAAGAGGCACTAGCTAAGGCGCGTGCGCTTTCTTCTCAATTACGTCAAATTGTTAAGCAAGAATTTACCGGAACTACTTTGGGTACCGTTGGGGAACTTACGGATTCGGTTAACAGGGCTTCTTTTAATGTGGCCATGAAGACCCTGGGCAATTTGGTCAGGTTCTTACAGGAGAAAGCAAAGGTTATGAACCGCGCTGCAGATGCTGAGAAGCAGTTTAAAGTAGCTTTAGCGACGGGGGTTGTTAACATAGCATTGTCTGCCGCCGGAGGGGTATGTGTGGGGGTGAGTGCTTCAACTACGGTGTCAGCTGTGACAAGTGTTACCTTGCGAGCGGTTGCAGGGGTATTGACCAGTCTTACCTCGCTGGTTAGCTCGCTGGCTTCATTAATTACTTCCATTAAGGCCTATAATTCTGATTATGGAGCTTACAACAACTATAATGCGAAAACTACGGTAGATCAAACGGGAAAGAAAGTTAGCAATCCTCGCGATATTGACGATAAACTAGATAAATTAGAATACGAAATTATGACTTCAATGACGGCCGATTTAGTGCAAACTCTGGATGGGTCAAATTGGGCGGTGAGTCCGCTGGCAGCTCGGCTGAATTCCAGAATGAGAGCTCTCTTTAATCTCCGAGAGGCCCTGGCTATTGCTCGTTCGATTCTTAGTGAATCCAAGGCTACTGCCAAGAGTGTTATGGCCGGAAAATCCCTTCGCGCATCGGATGCTGGCCAGGATTCCATAGGTATGTTTAAAGAAGTTTCCATGGCTATGTTGGGATCTTTAAAACAAGCCCTAGAAACTTTGGTAGAGCGGCATAATCAGATTGAACAAGCAAAGAAAAATATTGTTCTTTCTTGCATCAGTACCGCTGCTAGCTTAGTTTCTATCGGGCTTTCGATCTCTGCTACAGTTAAGGATGTAAAAGCGAAACACTTGTACATTCAGGGGCAGACGAGAGATGGAAGTGTAGTTGCTCCACGAGTAAATGCGCCCTCACCGGACATGCCTCCTAGTTCTGTGGCTCCTTCGGCAAATGCAAGAACCATTTCGCCTTCAGCTTCTTCTAATGCTACTTCACCAACATCTGACGCTCTTTCACAAACTGCTTCTTCTTCTGGGGAGGAAGTGACTCCTGATAGTCTTGGAAGGGAAGCGAAAACGCTGAATAAAGTTGCAACCATTTGTGGTTTGGTCTCTCGCTTTATAAATATTGTTACGGATATCAGTTACGATGCAGGATATAATGAAAATAAGAAAAATGCCAACAGTTTGTCAAATACTCAGAGTTTAGATGTGAAGCAATCCTCCCTGACGGGGAAAGGTGGCGCGGTTTCTTCGCTTGACAGCATGGATGCGGCTATTGATGAGGCAGAATATGAATTATCGGTTTTAGAAAATAGAGAAGCAGCACAGCGTTTAATTGCCGCTCGTGGGGATCGAGTTCTTAAATATTTAGTTAATGAAATAAAGTCCTTAGATGAAACGGTTAAATCACTTCATGAGAAGAAGATTACTTCTTATCTAGACGTCGATCGAAATTCTCAAGCGGCTGGAGCAGCTGCTCAACAGCCACGTGTTCAAAATTCTACGGCAGGTATTCCAACCCCTCGCACTGAGGAAAATCAAAATACCACTCCTTCTTCCCGTGCTCTCCTTGATTATGCGGATCAAATTGAACAACAGGTGCAGGCACGCCTAAATAATTTCACTCAGCAAGTTGAGCAGCTGGAGAACAAAGCTAGCGAATTGAACTCGCAAATAGAAGTTTTCACTCAGGGCCAGAGGCCGGTGGAAAATCCTGAGGAGATATTGGAAAACCTGAAGGCTCAAAGGGATGCTTTGGTAGCGGAAAAGAATCGCTTAATGCAGGAGCGCCAGCAGCTCCAGCAGAACCTGCAGAAGATGAAGCAGGAAGAGCTGCCGGCGCTGCGTTCCGCCGCGCAGACCGAGCTTGACCAGGTAAAGACCCGGATGACCGAGATCAGCACGCAGATCGAGGGTTTGGAGGCCAGGGAGGCTTTAACGCCCGAGCAGCAGGCGCAGCTCGAAACTTTACGGAACGAAAGGCAAATGCTCCAATCCCAGCGCAACGCACTGGAAAGTGCCCTCGGGCTTGTTGATGAGAAAATGGCCGAAGTTGAGCAGAAACTAAATGCACTGAAGACTAGAAGTGACGAGCTTTTCCAAAGGATTAACGATCTTAATCAACAGATCCAGCAGGTGCAGAGGCAGATTGCCTCTGTTCAGAGACAGATTGAAACTGGCCATGGACAAGGAATACTTTTAGCCTCAGCAGTGGCGGCTAGTGCTTCGGCGAAAGGCGGACCCTCTATTTTTGAAGGTGTCGGGAGAATGTTCCGTTCCCTATTTGGCAGCAGTGAAAATTCAGAGGGAGTTTCGAGCGCGGGTGGACTTTCGGCGGATCCGAACGCAGGGAAAGTGATCGTAGCCGTGAGGAATGCTGGTGGGCGGGGTGAAGGCAGCTTTCGTGAGCAGTATGAAAGGGCGCAGGCCGAGGAAGAGCTTTATTTGCGTCACATGTCAGGAGTAGCGTGTTAACATGAATATTTTGAGCATCATTCCTAATATGGGTGAAGGTATGAAGATTAGATCGGCTGACAAGTCGGTGAACAATTTGGATAATTACCAGGGTCCAAGCTTTGCCGAAAGTTTTCGCACCGTGGCGCAGTCGGCTAACCTTCAGGTGGCAGATGGAAATGCTTCGGCCATGCTTAATTTAAATCGCAGTAAAGAAGAAAAGTTGGAAAAGCTCTTTAGTTTTACCGAGAGCGAAGAAGAAATCCTCGACGAATCTTTAGCCCGCATTAAGAAGCTTCTGGGCGCATTGAAGAAGTAACCTCACTGGCGAAATTTCGCCGTCCCTGTTGTTATTTAAGCATTTTATTTTATTTCTATATCCTTAGTTTTTGTTGGAATTTTAAGAAATATTTATTTTCTAAGTTTCACGTAAGGCTTGGTAATAATATTGCTGTGTTAAGAGCATCAGAGTATCAGAAGATCAGAGCGAGAGGATCAGAGTATCAGAATATCAGAAGGAGGAGGTTATGGAGAAAAGAAGGTATGAGGTAAGGAAGAATGTCATACCGAGGCATGAGAAGTTATGGGTTTGGCAAAAGGCACACAAATTGATGCTTCAAGTGCATGCTATAGCTAAAGTTTTGCCGCCAAGCGAAAAGTATAATTTAAGCGGTCAGATTGAGCGTTCATCGAAATCGGTTCCCGATAATATTGCTCAAGGTAATTCAAGTTATTACTACAATGACAAAATTAAGGCCTTTTATGATTCTAGGAAAGAAGCAGGGGAAACCCAGAATCATTTAAGGGAAATAGAAAAGAAAGGTTACCAGCCCGCTTCAAAAATTCAGGTTATGATTGACGAATATGAGGAAGTGATACGCGGAATAAATGGTTTGATTAACCGAGTTATTGGGAAACGAGATTCTGATTCTGATAGAAAAGGCCGCCGAAAAATCTGATAATCTGTTTCTCTGATATTCTAGTTCTGATAATCTGATCCTCTGATATTCTGGTTCTGATAATCTGATAATCTGATATTCTGGTTCTGATCCTCTGATAATCTGATCTTCTGCTCCACGCAAGTTTTCCTCCCCTCATTCCGATAATAATAGTGACATGCGTTTAGATGATTCTCTTAAAACTAATTTAACTAATTTAAATTCTGATTATCAAATTGGCGACCGTTTTAGCCAAGGAAGCAATTTGCTGACGCAGTTAGAAGATCGTGTACATCAAACCTTGTCTGCCAAAAACAGCGGCAACATTATTGATCCGCAGTTAGTGAAGAATTACATTGCAGAAATTTCTAACACCCCACAGCCGGGGATGATCATTCAAAATACAATTGTGTAGTAGCAATCATGATTGCATGATTTATCATGATCGCATGCAGGTAGCAGTCATGATTTATCATGACTGCATGCAAGTTCTTCGCCAGTTGTTACGAATATATATATGGAAGAGGCAATCAACCCCCGCTCTCGACAGGCGGGGTTGAAATAAAAGAAAAAGGAGGTGAAAAGGTATGGGTCTCACAGGATTTCAGGGCGATGTGGTTGACGCGTTAAATGCTCAGGATGCACGCAACCAGGACTTACTGAATCAAGTAGTAGATGCGGCTAATGCCGTCTCTAACAACACTCAGACTGCAGACGTTACGATGTCTGATGTCCAAAGAGAGATGTCACGGGCGACTGACACAAATAGAAATGGCACAAACGAGGACGAGAAAACCAAAATAGCCAATGATAATGGGGCTATTTACTGGGGTGGAAAAGTCGCATCCTTACAGGGAACTGGTGGTGTGGCGCTCTTAGAATTTGCCAAGGACGCCATTCAAACCGCGGTTTCTAATATCTCTGGAATGGGAACGAACCAGATTCAAGCCCGAAAGATCGTCGAACGCAAAATCGGCGCGATGGGCTAATGAGAAATCAGGACAGTCCCTCGAGGAGTCGGGGGACTGTTTCCTTAAGCTCGGTCAGCCGGGCTTAAGGAAACAACAAGAAATTAAAGAAAAAAGGAGGAAGATAAAATGGCAACTATAGGGGGAAACAGTTTGGTTCCTTCACTATTTCCTGACTTAAACGAAATAACTGGCGCTTCGGGTAAAGCTCGAGATCGAGTATTGAGTTATTATGAGAGTTTTCAGGCTAAGCTTAAGGAGCTCATGAGTATGCTTACCGATGATAATAAGGATTTAGAGTTAGACGGCTATAAAATTCCGGCAGAACAAAAGAACGGCGCTGCGGGGCAGTACTTAGTTAACAACTGGCTTTCGGAACAAGAATTTATCTTTTCTCAGCTTTTAGATGCTTACAAATTTGAACAGTCATTAGAACAAAAGCTAAATAACATTAGCTTCTCCTAAGAAGCATGTTTAATAAGTATTCTCATATTAATGACCTTACTTTATTAAGGAAACCCCAAAAGAGAATCATTCCCCAGGGGCCCGACCTCTCTAATTTTATTACCGGCAATGTGAACCTCAAGAAATTAGCCAACTTTGGCCTAGAGATGATGAAATTCTTGCCCAAGTTTGAACAACTGATTTACGCGGGAAAAATGCATGGTGACGATGTTACTTTTACCCATCACTCCAGTGGCGGTGAAGAAACTTTAAACTTTTCTAAGGAGTGGTGGGATGCCTTTAATGAGTTTGAGATAACGGATGAAAATAGCAATGGATCGATTGTTGATGAGCTAACTAAATATGGTCTTGTTAATAAAGATGGGGACGGATCGATTGATGATATGTTGTCCGATTTAAATGGAGACGGAAAGATAACCAATGCCGATACCATCCTTTGGCATGAGAATGATCATCGAGACGAGGATGGATTCAGACAATGGCGGCAAACCTGGATAGCCGGCCAGCACCACCGCACGGATCGCTTTGGCCCCTTTGGTTCAGAAGACGGCAGCGGCTTTGCGGGTGGAGGGATGGGAGCGCGATTTAAGAACATTGACTTTGTAGCCGAAGCCAACGAGTGGAACCATATCGGAAAGAAAAATAATCCTGAGGATAAAATTCATGATAGTTTGGTTGAGGATCAAGCGTTTTTTGTAAATGACATTTTGAGTCGCGCTGAGAAGAATTGGAATGATGTCAAAAGGTTACTCGATACTAAGTTTTCTGGCCAAAGCTTTTATGAAATTGTGATGTCCCGTTCTTATAAAACCGCAAATAATGGTCAGGAGTTAACCCCCGAACAGGCCTTTCTCTTGGTTGCCGCCATGTACGAGTCCCGGGAGCGGGCCTGGGCGGCTATGACCGAGGCCTTTGGGCCGGTTACCTTAACTAGAAATGATAAGGCTATGATTGACTGGCTCGATAAAAACAGTTTGGCGGTAAAAACCAATTCTTATGTGAACTCCCATGAACTGGCTCTTTTCCCGCTTTTCTTCTACATTCAACACTCCTTCCAGAACCAAGTGACCATGTTTTATGAAAAAAATAAGGGTGATGGGTATAATCTCTCGGCCTTGGATGGGGAAAGATTTTGGGAATTCACCAATTGGGCAAAAGGCCAATTACAAATGTTTAAGGATTCAATCGATAAACTTTCGATTAGTGATGATGAAAAAACACAGCGAAAAGGGGCAATTCAAGATCTGATTGACGGGTGGTTTGGGGCAACTGATGATCAAAATAAGCCAAGGTGGGAAGGATATAAGGATGTGACTTCTGGGGAGTCGTGGGTGGGGGTTAATGTCAATACCGTTTGGGGAAACGTGGTAGAAGTGAAGGAGCCAGAAGTAACTTCTGCTTCTTATGGTTGGGACAGGAAGTGGCATGGAGAACCTTTAGTGGTTAGAATTAGTGGCCAAGAAAATTCCATCTCTTTAAGTCCTCACCATCAAGATTATATGCAAAATTGGATCAGAATTTTTAATGCGGCGTTTGGAAACCAATCCTACCTTAACCTTCGCTGGAGCGGGGATGTGCATCCAAACTATGGCCCTCCTCAATTATTTGGGATGAATTTTAATGAAGTAGTTAGCGGCTATGATTATATGCACAACTGGATGGTCCATGCGGTGGGGGCTTACTTTAAGAAGGGGGAGGGGATGGATATTGTTCATGTTATGGAAAAGTGTGCCAAAAGGAGGGTGGCGGCGGCGGAGTTTAAGAAAGATATGAGAGATTACCTAGAGAGAAAAGAAGAGCTTGAGCAGCAAAAGGCAGAAGAAGAAAAGGTTGCGGCTAAGGCCGAAGCTAAAGCCCGGGAAGAACGAAAACGTCAAGCTCAAAAAGCAGAAGCCAAAAGATCTTCCCAAACCTCATCCCAGGCTACATCCAAATCTTCATCTTGGGGTGGCCCTGCACGGACAGATGAAGAAAAGAAAGCATTCCAAAAGGCCTTGCAGAAATTAAATCAAAGAATCCTCGGGGCTTCGTCCAAACGCAAGGCCTGGCTCCAAAAAACAAGGCAAGAAAATCAGTAATTTTCCTCATAAAATCTTTAAAATTCATGCAAGTTTTGTCCCTCTAGATTCGATATATTAATAGAAGAAAGTTATGAGTCAAGGTCTTGATTTAAATACTTCAATTGCTAAGGAGCATGCTGTTCTCCCTAAGCCAGTGGGCAGGCCAAATCCTCAGGTGGAAGCGGCCTCCACTCAGAGTCAGAAATTGGGGGAAGTAAGAGATTCGGGTGTGCAGTGGGAAAGAGTCGAAGGGAGAAATGACGAAAAGGATGAGCCTCGCATTTCTTCTGGTCAAGAAGACCAAGTAGTTTTGAGCACCTCAACGGTAATAACCCCTAATGCCGTAAGTGCTCCAACTCAAGTATCTAACCTTCGTGAAAGTTTAAAACAAAAGTTTGTCCAGCTTTTTGAACAAAGCTACGCCAATATTTTCCATCACAATCGTTTGGTGGCTAAGGTGGCAGAGTGGACGGTGGGAAATATCTTAGAAAGATTAGCTCTTCTCGGTATGTCTCCGCAGGAATTGGCCGAGATCAGAGATCGAGTGCGAGAAAATCTAATTGCGCAGAACTATGCTGCCTTGCGTCAAGTAGCTTATGACGAAACTATGCTGGAGATTGTGGCATGAGTAAAAAGAAAAACGCTCAAAGAAAATTAATTAATGAATTAAAAAATCAGGTATTAATTCAAGCGGAAAGATTAGGGGTGCGTGATCGCTATACCCCGCTGGTATTAGAAGAAATGAAGCTTGATGCCCTGCGCAAAATTCTAACCGAGTTTTACATGGAGAAGGCAAACCTTGAGTATGAAATGAATATCTTAGGTTCTAATAAGAAAGAGATTTTAATTAAGTTAGAACGCTTGCATGCCTATATTCGTAAAGCCGAGGGTTTGCGGGAGAAGCATTTGAAGAACTTTAATAAACTGTTGGAAAAGGGAGTAGGAGATAAAGGAAAAGTGGAAAAAGTGGTAAGCCGCTTGCAGCCCAAAAGAATTCAAGCGGCGGCTTAAGGAGAAAAAATGAAATTATCTGCCTGCATGATTGTTAAAAATGAAGAAAAGATGTTAGAAAGGACTTTACCTAACTTGAGCCGATATGTGGATGAAATCATTTTGGTTGATACTGGTTCAAGCGATAATACGGCCGAGGTAGCAAAAAAATTTGGGGCAAAAGTTTATCATTTTGCTTGGATTGATGATTTTTCCGCGGCGCGCAATGAGTCCTTAAAATATGCTGCCGGAGATTGGATTCTCTGGATCGACGCCGATGAGTTTATGACTGAGGAGGACCTAAAAGTATTAAGATCTACTCTTGAAGTTTCTAATTTTTCTTTCCACAGCTTTACTCTTTTTGAATCAAAGTTAGGGACCTGTGAAAAGAAAAATGGCTATCAAAGGGTTAAGGTTTTCAGAAATCATCTGGGTTATAGATTTATCCGGCCTATCAATGAACAATTAGTTGATGCTCAAGGGAAAGTATTAGAAGGACAGCTTATCCCGGTGTGTCTTTACCATTGGGGGCAAAATCTAGAAGAAGAAAGAATGCGAAAGAAAAGGGAATGGTATGTAGAGCAGTACCGCAGAGCCCTGGCCGATAATCCCAAAGACAGTTATTATCATTATTTGCTGGCTAATAAATTAAACGAATTAGAAAGGTTTGAAGAAGCACTTAATCACTATCAGTGGGCAGTTGAGTTTGCTTCGGAAAGGAAGATTAAAAAAGAGGCCTTAGAAAAGCTAGCCGATCTTTATTTACGCAGGAAGCGCCTGGAAGAGGCGGCCGAAGCGGCTCAGGCCTTGCTTAATCTAGACTCTAAAAATATTCCCGCCCGCAATGTTTTTGCCAGCATCTTTTTGGTAACGGGTAAAGTTGACTTGGCTATGGCTTTGCTGGTTGAGGCCTTACAAATCAAGGTTGGGGAAGGAGTAGAAAATTTATATCAAATGCGCGCCATGCCCAACTTCCTTTTGGGCAAGGCCTATGAACTTAAAGGACAACTGGCTGAGGCTCGCGCTTGCTTTGGACGGGCAAAAGAAATTTGCCCAGAGATGTTTGGAGCGAAATAACATGGGTTTAGAACAAGTAAATCAACAACAATTAGCGGTAGCTTCTAACCTTACGGCGGCACAAAATATCGATTTTGTTTTGCGTTCAGAATTTGAGCGCAAGACCGATACCGACAATGCTACCAAAATTGAAGAAAGTGCCATTAAGAAGGCCTTAGAGGGTAAGACCGGAAAATTAGGAATTGAAATTATTGCTAATTTAGCTTCCAAATTAGCCCAGACTTTACCTACCAATCAAATTCTTTCAAACCTCAAAGAAGAATATGGTTTTCTGCTAGATTCTAAAGAAGAAGCAGCAGAAGATGCAGTTATGATAAAAACCCCTGGAGAACAGATTGCTAAAGTCCAGAAGCAAAAGCAAAATTTACATTCCGATTCTGGTTTCTCAGAAGGAAAAGGAGAAAGTGTTCCTCAAGATAAAGGAGAAGCGGTTAAAGAGTATATTGGTGCATACTCCCAGATGCTTCTGAATGGGGGATCGGAAGTTAAAAAGAAAGTTGATCAGTTAGAGAAACATCTACTCCAAGAAAAGGAAGTTTCGCTAAAAGATCTTCAGGGAGTCAAGGTTCAGGTTGCTAATACTATTCGTGCTGAGATTCTCCAACAACTTAAGCAGGCCTACCTGAAGCAGGTTTTAGCCAAGAGTAAGTCCTTAGAATGGTTGATCAGCAAAAAAGAAACCCAGAATTTTATTGACTTTGCTTTTATGAACGAAAAAATCGGCGGTTATGATTTTGGTGGTTATGAAGAACACCTGCAAGGCGCGGTAAATAGAGTAAGGGAAGAAACGCACCGCGAACTGAAAGATTTTGTAGATAAAGAACTTACGGAAAAGGTCATGCAGAAAGCCATGGGCAAGGAAAGCAAAGAGTTAGAAAAGGAAATCGAGGGACTTCTTAAGCTTGGACAAAAGGTAGGCTTTGATGTGCAAGAATTTGTGGCGAAAATTCCCAAGATGAAAGATGATCTGGGCCTGAATCCGGTGATCGACTTTGAGTACGTGGCTGCGGATGCGAACATGGATAATAATAGCCGTGAAGGTCACCGTTATCAATACACCCTGGAGGAAGAAAAAGAAGTTTTGACAGACAAATTGAGGGCCTTATACCTGCGGCGGGCGGTTTATGGGGATGTACGTACGATTTTGGAAACCCAGTTTAAAATGATTAAACTTAAAAACGGTTTGATTCGGCTGGGGGTAAAAAACTTCGACGAAATTGAAGCCCAAGGCAAAGCTTTGGCCAAGGTCAAGCTTTTTGAGATGCTGCGAGAGGCCTTTGAAGAAAGAGCGACTTATGCCAAGCTTGCGGGTGAAGCTTGGAAGATGACGGAGCGCAAAATCAAGACCGTTCTTAAAAATCTTGAAAACCTTGGGGTTACTTTATCTCAGAGAGAATTGGATTTAGTTCGGGACAAAGCTAATGAAAAGATGTATCGCGAAGCCGAACATGAGTTAGGACTAATTGAAACCGCCATTCAGGCTAAAGGAGAAATTGCTTACTTAACCAACAAAAGGAAAATGGTTTTAGAAATTATGGAACGGCTTGCTCAAGAGTCTGGTTTGCCAAAACCGAAAAGTATGATAGAATATTCTATTAAGGACGCTTGTTAAAAAGGAGGCGATTTTTATGGTAGGAATTTCCGGAATAAGTGGCATGGGGGGGTTCAGCAACCAAGTTAACCAGGTTATTAAGGAACTGAACGAGACCAATAATATCGTGCAAGATATTTTTAGGAAACTTGACGAGTTTAAACGGACGACGGACAAAGCTATTGCCAAAGAAGCCATTAAGAAAGCCGAAGAAAAAATTGAAAAGCTTCGAAACCAGGTTAAAACATTAGCCCCTCGCCTTGGTCAAACCCTAGAAAAAATCGAGCAGGCCATTGATGAACTGAAAAAGCAGTTGGGGATTGGGGTTTAGCTATTTAGGCTTCAAGGTCGTATACTTACAGGTTTTTTATACAGGTTTATTTATATTGTAGCCAGACGGGACCAAGGTTAAAAAATTAGTATATCTGGTAAGGGATTTTAAAGTCCCAGGATAGGGATAGAGCTTTTTGGGCAAATTCTTTAGCTTTATTTTTTTCGTTATGAAGGTTGTAGATTAATCCTAGTAAAAGATTTACATAGACTAGTACGGGTATTGCTAATTTGTATTTTCCTTGGAGCAATTTGATTTTTACCCCAATTAATTTTAGTTTCCTAATTGCTTTCTCAGGATTTTCCTTCAGGCGTAAAAGAATCTTGGTTAGTTGAGAGAGGATATTTCTCCACGCCTTTTTATCATAATGATAGTCATAGTCTTGTTTGGGCAAAGCTATTTTGAAGACCCGAAGTAAGTTGTATAGTTTTGACCTGAAGCTAATTTCTTTTTCCATCCTTATTGTTTCTTTTCTTGGAAGCTGTTTTGTAGAAACTAGCAGAGCATTTTCCCATGTATCGCAAGACAAATTATTTTTTTTAAGATAATGATACAGTTCACTGCCAGGAATTCCCACATACGTTTGGAATGAGAACTGGGTTGGCTCAAGCTCAGTCATAAAGTCAAAAGAATTAAAAATGTCTGCGCATGTTTCACCGGGAATTCCGAGCATAAAGCTCGCAAAGGTATTAATACCCAATTCTTTACACCACGAAAAAGCATTACGAATTTGCTCGATGGTAATATCTTTTTTAAGAAAATCAAGAATTTTTTGTGACCCAGATTCTATGCCAAAGAAAATGAATCTTAAACCGGCCTCTTTCATTTTTGCAAGTAACTCAGGGGTCACGTTGTCTACGCGCGTGTCGCATCGCCAACTAAACTTTAATTTTCTTTTTATTATTTCATTGCATATTTTGTAAGTTCTTTCTCGATTCAGAGCAAAATTGTCTTCCATGAAATCTATGGTTTTGGCCCCAAAATGGTTTATCAAATATTCAATCTCATCGACCACTTTAATTGGATCTCTTGCTCGATACTTTCGGCAGTGAGGAGGCAAACTACAAAATGTGCAACGATAAGGACAGCCTCGGCTGGTGATCATGGTAAAAATGGTATTATTGGGCCACTTCCTGTGAAAGGTTTCAAGGTCCCATAGTTGTCTGGCTGGATAAGGTAGAGAATCAAGGTCCTCTACTGGAGTACTGTTGCCCGTTGAGACAATATTACCGTAGTTATCCTTAAGGCAAAGTCCGTTGATTTCCGAAAGACATTCAAAGTTTTTTTCTAAAACCCTAGGCAAAGTTTCTTCGGCCTCACCTATTATGGTAAGATCTACATAGGGTAGAGCAGTGATTTCTTTAGCAAAGTATGAAGCTTGAGGTCCTCCAAAGATTATTTTTATTTTTTTATTTTTTACTTTAAGATGTTTGGCAATTATTCTAGCATTTCCGATGTTTTTAAAAGTGGTTGAGAAGCCGACAGCATCAGGATTCTCTCTCAGGATTAATTCTAATAAGGTTCTATTAGGTAATTCCCAGACTGAGTTGTCAAATATTTTAACTTCGTGATTTTTTTGCAACAGGACTGCAGCAAGGTAAAGGATCCCTAAGGGCATCAACGGGGGATATTTGCTTAAGGTGTTGACTTGATAACGTCGAGAAACATCAACTATATCTGGATAAACAAGAATGATTTTCATTTTTCTAGGTAGACGCCGATATCCTTGGCGTTTTTTATATTTCTAAACTTTTCGTAGGCCTTTGCTATTATTCCTAGAAAGGTTTCGATAAAATTTTTTAGACTTCTATTGGTGCAAACAATCTCGGATAGCTTAGTTAAGTAGAAAATGCTTGGATACTTTTCCCTATATTCCTTACCAAAAACGCGGTTGAAATCGGAAAGAGGCCAAAATAGATCGTAAATTATTTCAACATGCATTTTTTTTGCCCCAAACCTGTAAAACCTATCGAGAATCTCCTCCACGGTTTCAAGGCCAAAATGGCCGCTGACTTCGGTTACGAAGTATTTAAAAAAAAGGTCCATATCGCTTAGTGCCTTTCTATAAAGCAAGTTATTACTTAAGGTTTCGATTTCGTGGATCATTTTTCCACCCGGTCTTAAAACTCTAAACATTTCGGCAAATAAAATGTCTTTTTGAGGGGAGGGGATGTGTTCAATTAAGTCCGTACTAACAATAAAATCAAAGAGCTCGTTGCGGAAGGGGAGATTTAGGGCATCGGCCTGCGCAACAGATGAATAAACTTTTTTTGCCTTTTTTAAGCCATTGAGGCAAATATCGATGCCCACAACTGGTCCCACCTGGTGATAAAGTTGTTTTCCTGCTCCACAACCAATATCAAGTATTAGTCCTTTTTTGCCTTTTAACATTCTTTTTAGGAAAAATCTCCTTCTCATGGAGAGGTTAAATTGATAAAGTATCCACATAATTACCTTTTCTTTTAGAGGTGCTTTGGTTGAGAGCTCAAACTCTGTTAGCCATATTCTCCTTTCATAAAATTCATCAATGAGGTGAGGAGCAAAAATTGGGATATCTTCTATTATGGGGTAAGATTGACTACATTTTTGACATCTTATTTTGCTAGTGGTCAAGACCTCTAAGTTACCCTTGCATTTTGGGCAAACATAAACTTTGGGAATTAGGTCTTTTAGTTGTTCTATTTTTTCGACCATGTGATAATTTGGGAAGAAAAATTTTTTATAAGTTCATTTATCTTTTTTGTCATTTCATATACATCTTTAATATTTTTTTGCATTAGGGTGGCAGGGAGATAGAACTCCGAAAGCTCTACTAGGTTTAAATATAACTCCTTGGTTAAGATGTGATTTTCTTTAAGCATGGCAAACAAGTCACGATATTCTTTCCATCTGAGGTTGAGTTCCAAAGCTATCTGAGACGCGATTTCAATCGCATATTTGGCAATTAGTTGAATAAAACGAGTAGCTCCTCCGAAATTTTTGGGCAACCTTTTGAATTCTTCATACGCCATTGCCTGATATAGCGAAAGATAATTAAGTTGTAGTTCTATCTCGGCTAACCTGATAGTGATAGAATCCGTGTTGAGCATAATTTTGTGAATTCTATTATATCATTTTTTTCATTGCAAAAAAATTCGTGCATGGTATAATTCTCTTTAGTGAATAATCTTACACAAAAAGATCTTGAAGATTTTCTAGAAAACACATGTGGTACGCGGAATGCCTACGAGCTTCTTGAGCGGCTTGGGATTTACGGGACTCGCAGTTACCTCTTTGACCTTCTTAAAAGCAGATTAGAATATTGTATGAACTATCTGAAGATCGATTTCTCGATCCTCTTCCAAAAGATGGTGGAATACCAGAGAAAGAATCCAGGAAAGGAATTCGGCGCGATCAATTCTGAATTGTATCAGAATGAAATGCATCCTATCGTAATGACCATTTTCTATGCTATTTCTGAACCTTTCATGCTGAGGAAAATTGTTAAGCAAGAGCTTCTTTATTTGGCTTTTAAATTAGAAAAGATAAGGAAGATTTTTATTGCAGGAGTGGGGTGTGGCGAAATTTTTGAGAATATTTCAAGGGTACCTTTAATCAAAAACCCTGAGGAAATTATAGTTAAAGGAGTGGATATCAGCCTTCCCGCAATTGATTTCTGCAAGAAACGGAGCGAGCTTTATAAATTTAAGATCATTTCTGAAGCAGCAGATTTAGACTTTTATGAGTTTTCCGAAGAATACGACCTAATTGAACTTTCCGAAGTGGTCGAACACGTTAGAGAGCCACAAAAGCTGATGAATAAAGCTGCAAACTCCTCAAAACTGATCCTGGTTACCATTCCTATCATGTTGGACGTTCCTGATCATCTCCACATCTTTAACGTTGCTCAAGTAAGGGAGATGATTCAAAAGGCAAACTTTGAGGTTATTTACGAGACTTTACGTAATAGCTTTTACGTGAGACAGTTTTTTTATTTTGGTGTACTAAAAGGTAGAAAACAAAGTTTTTAAAGAACATTTCGAGAGGTTACCAAAGGATTTCTAAAGAAATTATCGAACTTACTCAGTCATGAGCTATTATCGTTCATGGCCAGCTTAACCTTTCCCTCATACAAGGCCTTTCCCACAATACACCCCTCCAGACCCAGCTCTTTAAGTTTTTCTATGTCTTCTCGGCTAGAGATCCCGCCTGAGGCAATTACCGGAACTTCTACGGAAGAAGCAAAATCAGAAATGGCTTCGAGGTTTGGGCCTTCGAGCATGCCGTCGCGGCTGATGTCGGTATAAATAAATCGGCGCACCCCAAGCCCCACCGCTTCTTTAGCCAAGGTTAAAACATCCTTTTTGGTAACATACATCCATCCTTCACTGGCGGCATAACGACCTTTGGCATCAATGGCTACGGCGATGTGGTCGTCAAATTTTTCACAAAGGGAGGTTAAAAGATTGGGGTTTTTAATGGCGGTGGTGCCTAGGACGATGCGATCAGCACCAAAGTTTAAGAGCTCAGAAATGAGAGAAAAAGTGCGCATTCCGCCTCCTACTTGTACTGGGATTTTTACTTCTTTGATGATGCTTTTAATAGTTTCGAGGTTTTCGGGGGAGCCGCTGCGAGCTCCGTCTAGATCCACCACATGTAAGCGATTAGCTCCTTCGCTTTCCCATTTTTTTGCTACTTCCACGGGGTCTAAAGAATAAACCACGGGATTTTCGTAGCGGCCTTGTTTTAACCGCACGCACTTTCCACCCAAAATATCAATTGCGGGTATTACTTCAAACCCCATTTAATTCCTCCAAGATTAACGCTTATAAATTATACCTTATTTCTTCTTTTGTGACAACTTAGTGGGGCTCGGGGTAGGAGAATAGGAAGAGGCGCCAGAGGAGGATTGATAAGCTAAGTTTGAAGTAAAGCTTACAGAAGTTTGCCAAAGTTTTTTAAAACTTTAAGTCCTGCTTCTCCGCTTTTTTCGGGATGAAATTGAACCCCAAATAGGTTTCCTTTCCAAGTGCTTGAAGGGAATTCAATCCCGTAGTCCGTGCGCGAAGCAATAATGGATTCGTCTTTAGGTACTACATAGTAAGAGTGAGCAAAGTACATCATGGTTCCTTCTTCAAGGCCTTCAAAGATGGGGGCACGTTCGCCTAAGGGGTGGTGAAAAAGCAAGCGGTTCCAGCCCATGTGGGGAATGCTTAAATTCGACCAGGGAGTTCCGGAAAAGTTAAATTTTACTACTTTTCCCGGAAGAATAGATAATCCCCTTTCTTTTCCTTCTTCGGAAGTTTCAAAAAGGTGTTGCAGGCCCAGGCAAATGCCTAAAAATGGTTTACCCAAGGCGATGGCTTCTTCTAAAACTCCTTCTAAGCCTAGGGTTCGCAGTTCACTAATAGCCGCGTCGAACGAGCCAACTCCCGGAAGGACAATGCCTTTGGCACTGCGGATAGCGGCTTTGTCCCGCGTGATTTCTGCAGAAAACCCCACTTTTTGGAAGGCCTTTTGTATACTTCTTAAATTTCCCGCCCCGTAGTCAACGATGGCTATAAGCATAGCGCCGCGGCTCCTAAGGCGCCGGCTTTGGTTCCCAGCTTAGCTCTTACGATTCTTACGGAACGAGCAGAGAGGGTCATCGCATATTTTTTAAATTCTTGGCGAACCGGCACCAGAAGTAGTTCACGCATGTTGGAGAGCCCTCCGCCAATGATTACTAATTCGGGATTAAAAATGTTAACTAAGTTAGCAATCCCCACTGCCAGGTAGTGGGCAATTTCTTTGATGGCTCTTAGGGCTTTTTTATCTCCTTGGCGAGCGGCTAATTCTACCGAGAGAGCATCGAGGCCAGTCATTCTTTTTAAAGCACTCCCCGAGGCCAGGGCTTCTAAACAGCCAAAATTACCGCAGCCGCACTGGGGGCCGTGGGGGTCAATGATCATGTGTCCAATTTCTCCTGCCGCTCCCATCGCTCCTCGATAAAGGTTTTTATTAATAACAATTCCTCCTCCAATGCCGGTTGAAACCGTCATATAAATAAAGTGGCGAGCTCTTCTGCCTGCGCCAAAGCGCGCTTCCGCCAGTGCGGCACAGTTGGCATCATTATCTAATTGCACCAGAACTTTAAATTCGTGTTCTAAGATTTTTTTTAGATTTACTCTTTTCCAACCCGGAAGGTTAGGGGCTTCGACAATGATTCCTTTTTCATATAAGATGGGGCCAGGAGCGCCAACGCCGATACAAGAAACCTCCTGGCGGTGCTCATGGTAAAGCAGGCGTATTGCCTTTTTAATGTTTCTTAGTACTCTTTCTTTTCCCTTGCTGGCTTCGGTTGGCACTTGAATATCAGTTAAGACCTTACCAGTGCCATCAATGAGTACTCCCGCAATTTTTGTTCCTCCCAAGTCGATGCCGATGATCATAGTAAGCAGTATAGCAGGGACTTGACAAAATTGCAACTAGTATGTTATGATGTTAGCACTCGGCTTAAAGGAGTGCTAATATAAAAAATTTTGAGAGGAGGTGAGCTTAAGTTATGGCCGGGAAAAAGTTGACCCCCATTGGAGATCGGGTAGTGGTTAAACCCGAGCCGGAGGAACAAAGAACCAAATCAGGAATCGTTCTTCCGGATACCGCCAAAGAAAAGCCCCAGGAAGGGACGGTGGTGGCGGTAGGAACAGGAAGAGTTCTTGATAACGGGCAAAAGGTTCCGCTTGAGGTAAAGGTTGGGGACAAAGTAATTTATTCTAAATATGGCGGAACCGAAGTGAAGATTGACGATGAAGAATTCGTCATTCTTTCCGAACGCGATATTTTAGCCATTAGGGCATAAAGGAGGTGAAACTGATGGCAGCCAAAGAGATATTATTTAGTGACGAGGCATGGCGCAAGTTAGAAAGAGGGGTTTCTAAGGTCGCCAATGCCGTAAAAATTACGCTAGGACCGCGGGGGCGCAATGTGGTTCTAGAAAAGAAGTGGGGGTCTCCCACTATTACCAACGATGGGGTAACCATCGCTAAAGAAATTGATCTGGAGGATCCCTATGAAAACATGGGGGCCCAGCTTTTGAAGGAAATTGCCAGCAAAACCAATGACATTGCTGGAGATGGGACGACCACCGCTACGGTTTTAGGAGAGAAAATTTTTAGAGAGGGATTAAAAAATGTGGTGGCTGGTGCTAATCCCATGGCTATTAAGCGTGGCATTCAAATGGCGGTAGATCTGGCGGTAGAAGAGCTTAAGAAGCGCGCCCGCAAAGTCGAAACTAAAGAAGCCATCGCCCAGGTCGCAGCCATTTCGGCCAATAACGATGCGGAAATTGGAAACCTTATTGCCGATGCCATGGAAAAGGTAGGTAAAGACGGAGTAATCACCGTGGAAGAATCTAAAGGGATCGAAACCACTTTAGAGGTCGTAGAAGGGATGCAGTTTGATAAAGGGTATGCTTCCCCTTACATGGTAACTGACCGAGAAAGGATGGAGTGCATCCTGGAAGATTGCTATATTTTGATTACTGACAAAAAGATCTCCGCGGTTAAGGATCTTCTTCCTACCTTGGAAAAAGTGGTGCAGGCCGGAAGACCGCTTCTCATCATCGCGGATGAGATTGAGGGGGAAGCTTTAGCTACGATTGTGGTTAATAAATTGCGCGGAACCCTCAATTGTGTGGCGGTTAAAGCTCCGGGCTTTGGCGATCGGCGCAAGGCGATGCTTGAGGACATTGCTATTTTAACCGGCGGAGAAGTAGTTTCGGAAGAAAAGGGGTTGTCGCTAGAGAATGTTGAAGAATCATGGTTTGGTCGAGCTAAGAAAGTAGTGGTTCGTAAAGAAGACACGACCATCATTGAAGGAGCCGGCAATCCTAAGGCGGTAAAGGATCGCATCGCCCAGATTAAAAAAGAAATTGAGATTTCCGATTCTTCCTATGATAAGGAGAAGCTGCAGGAGCGGTTGGCGAAATTATCTGGAGGGGTAGCGGTAATCAAAGCTGGAGCACCTACGGAAACCGAGCTTAAAGAAAAGAAGCATCGGATCGAAGATGCGCTTTCTGCTACTAGGGCGGCGGTAGAAGAAGGAATTATTGCTGGTGGGGGTTCAACCCTGGTTCACCTTTTGGAAGCGGTGGAAAAATTAGAAGCAGGGACCCAGGGGGACGAAAGAGTGGGAGTTTCTATTGTCCGCCGGGCCTTGGAAGAGCCGCTGAGGCAAATTGCTAATAATGCAGGTTGGGAGGGTTCGGTGGTGGTGGAACGAGTAAAGAAAGAAAAACCCGAGGTGGGCTTTGATGCCCAGAAGTTCGAATTTACCGACATGTTTAAGGCGGGTATTGTCGATCCGGTTAAGGTAACTCGTTCCGCTTTGCAAAATGCTGCCTCTATTGCTTCCATGCTTCTGACTACCGAGGTGTTGGTGGCAGAAAAGCCCGAGGAAGAAAAGAAAGCTCAGGCCATGCCTCCGGGAGGATATGGCGGGGAAATGATGTAAAGCCCGGCTTTTTGGGAGGTTTTGAAGGGCCAGCAGACAGCTGGCCCTTTTTATTATCCGCTTGAGGCGGGCATTTGACAAACTTGAAGGGGGCTTGTTATAATAAGATAAGGTAAGTGGGAGTTTTCCCACTTTTGTCTTTTAATCTGGTATAGGAGGGTGAAGCATGAAGATCGAGAACTTTTCGGAAATGCTTGAAGAAATTCAAAGGGAAAGGGGCCTTTCTAAAGAAGCGCTTATTTCTGCCATTAAGGCCTCTTTGCTTTCTGCGGCCAAAAAGCGTTTCAAAGAAGGGGAAAATATTGAAGTTCGCATTTCGGAAGATGGGGTAGTGAGTATTGTTAGAATAACGGAAGGCAAAGAAGAAGATGTTACCCCCTCTGATTTTGGCCGTTTAGCCGCGCAAACCGCAAAACAAGTTATCATTCAACGCTTGCGGGAAGCGGAAAAGGAAGAGACCTTTGAAGAGTTTTCTCATAAACAAGGAGAATTAGTTACGGGGGTAGTGCAAAGAAAGGAAGCCGGCGGATACTTAGTTAATCTGGGACGAGTAGAAACAATTCTAACCATAGCCGAACAAATGCCCGGAGAAGTTTTAAGAGAAAGAGATCGAGTTAAACTTTATGTGGTAGAAACCAAAAAAACTCCTAAAGGTCCCTTAGTAGTGGTTTCTCGAGCCCACCCTAATCTCATTCGGAAACTTTTTGAAATGGAAGTTCCCGAAATCAAAGAGGGAATTTTAGAAATTAAAGCCCTGGCCCGTGAGCCGGGAAAGAGAAGCAAAGTGGCCGTTTATTCTAAGGATCCTAATATTGGGGCGGTGGGAACCTGTGTGGGACACATGGGACAAAGAATCCAAAATATTACCCGGGAGCTGGGCCCGGAGCGGGTGGATATTATCGAGTGGAGTGAGGATCCTAAAGTTTTTATCACTAATGCTTTAAGTCCCGCCAAACCTATTAAGATCGAGTTAAACGAATTGGAGAAATCCGCAAGGGTTTTAGTGCCAGAAAAAGAACTCTCTTTAGCTATAGGACGAGAAGGAGTGAATGTGCGGCTGGCCTCGAAGTTAACGGGCTGGAAGATTGATTTGGTCTCTGAAGAGGAAGAGAAAAAAGAAGAAGCTAAAAAAAGTAAAGTAAAAGTGCATGAATTGGCTAAGGAAATGGGAATCCCCAGCAACGAGTTGATTGCTAAGCTGCGGGAAATGGGTTACTCAGTTAAAGCGGCAAATTCGACCGTTCCTGAGGAGGCGGTTGAGAAATTACGGGGACAATAGAGCTACCGGGCTTTGTTATCAAAGCCCAATGAGGATGATCAGATGGCAAAGGTAAAAGTTGGAACTTTAGCAAAAGAATTAAATATCTCTACCAAGGAGCTTTTGGCCGCTCTAAGGGACCTGGGTGTTCCGGCTAAGACCGCGGCCTCTTCGATTGACGAGGAATCGGCGAAGATTGTTAAGGAGATTTTAAAGCCCAAGGAGGAAAAACCCAAGGAAAAAGAGAAGCCCTTAGCTGCGGTAGCAAAGCCCGCTCCTTCCGAAGAAGTTCCTATGCCAACGGCTCCCCCCAAAGAGAAAAAGCCGCCGGAAATTGTTATCGATACCGAAGACATAACAGTAAAGGAGTTATCAGAAAAAATTTCGGTCAAGTCATCCGATCTTATCAAGGAACTGTTGAAAAGGGGAATTCTTGCCACGATTAACCAACGCATTGCTGCCGAGTTGGCTCGGGAAATCGCAACTTCCTTTGGTAAAGAAGTTATTTTGCGTGCGGCCAAGGTAGAGTTGGCAGAGCCAGAAATTAAAATTCAGAAAAAAGCCCTTCGTCCACCGGTGGTTACCGTTATGGGACATGTCGACCATGGAAAAACTAAGCTTCTAGATGCTATTCGAAAAACCAAAGTGGCTGAAGGGGAGGCGGGAGGGATAACCCAACACATTGGTGCCTATCAAGTTGAAGTTCACGGGCGAAAGGTTACCTTTTTGGACACCCCGGGGCACGAGGCCTTTACTGCTCTGCGTGCCCGGGGAGCAAAAGTTACCGATATTGTGGTTTTGGTGGTGGCGGCAGATGATGGGGTAAAGCCCCAAACTATTGAAGCTATCAACCATGCTCGTGCTGCGGGGGTGCCAATTATTGTAGCCATTAATAAAATTGATAAACCTGAAGCAAATCCTGATTTGGTGAAAAAACAGCTTTCCGATTTGGGGCTTGTGCCTGAAGAATGGGGGGGACAAACAGTAACGGTTTTAGTTTCTGCCAGACAAGGAACAAACATTTCTGAACTGCTAGAAATGATTCTTTTGGTAGCTGACTTACAAGAGCTCAAAGCGGATCCCGAGGCAAAAGCTTTAGGGGTAGTGGTTGAATCTCGGTTGGATAAAGGTCGTGGGCCGGTAGCGACGGTTTTAGTCAAGAATGGAACGCTGAAAGTGGGGGATGTCTTTACCATTGGCAGTACCTACGGCAAGGTTCGGGCTCTTATTACGGAGACCGGTGCTCGGTTGGAGAAAGCAGGCCCATCTACTCCCGTCGAAGTTCTTGGATGCTTGGAAGTACCTAAAGCGGGGGACCTTCTTGAGGTGATGCCTTCCGAAAAAGAAGCACGCTTGCTGGCGGAACAGAGAAAAGAAATCGAAACCAAAGTAATGCGAGGTAAGGCGGTTACGCTAGAAGATTTTTCAAAACATGTAGAAGCGGGCATGCAGCAAGACCTTAATGTGGTTTTAAAAGCCGATGTGCAAGGATCTTTAGATGCTTTGACTAAGTCCCTTTTGGAATTAAAAGTTGGCTCCCTCGGGGTGCAGATTATTCACAGCGGAGTAGGGGCCATCACCGAATCTGATGTTATGCTGGCTAAAGCTTCTAATGCTATTCTCTTGGGTTTTAATGTCAACTTTGAAGGAAAAGCCGAAGTTTTAAGTGCGGAGGAAGGGGTGGAGGTGAGAAAATACGACATTATTTATCGGTTGGTAGATGATGTGAAGCTGGCGATGGAGGGCTTGCTTAAACCGGAATATGAAGAAGTGATTTTAGGACAAGCGGAAGTGAGGCAGCTCTTCCGTTATTCAAAAATTGGGGTGATCGCCGGGTGTTTTGTTACGAAAGGTAAAATGGTGCGCGGATCGGGCTTGCGGGTTTATCGTAATAAAGAAAAGATCTACGAAGGGAAGCTGGAATCCCTAAAGCGCTTTAAAGAAGATGTAAAAAGTGTTGAGCAAAATTACGAGTGTGGCATTGCTGTTTCTGGGTATACCAACTTTGAAGTAGGCGATCTGCTTGAATGCTTTGAAATAAGAGAAAAACCGCGTTTACCCAAGTAAGATGAAAAGGCAAAAGAGAATTGAAGAGCTGATTCGGGAAGAAGTAAGTGAGATTTTGCATTCCAAGGTTTTTGATCCTCGGATTGGTTTTGTCAGCATTACTGGGGTAGAAATGTCCCCGGATTTAAGAAATGCCAATATTTTTGTCAGCATTTTTGCGGAAGAAGAAGAAAAGAAGGAAGTTATGGAAGGTCTCTCTTCGGCTACCGGTTTTATTCAAAGAGAACTTGGTCACCTTTTGCAAGTTAAAAATACTCCTAAGCTTAGGTTTGTGCGTGATGATTCACTTGAACGAGGGAGTCGGGTTTTGGGAATTTTAGCAAAGATCAAACATGAAGAAAGTGCTGGAGAAAATAAAAAGGCAGTTAAGAAAAGGTAAAAGGGTAATTTTAGCGGTCCATACTGACCCTGATGGTGATGCCTTGGGTTCGATGTTGGGGTTAGGCATGGTTTTAGAAAAATTAGGGTTGTCGGTTACATATTATTCTGAAGATGGGGTGCCCAGAGTTTATCGCTTTTTAGCCGGCGCGGAAAAAGTTAGAAACGAACTTTTTCCTCCACGTCATTTTGATTTAGCAGTGGTGGTAGACTGTTCTGATCTTTCTCGAGTTGGGCAGAAGCTAGATCTTAGAAAAATGGCTTCTTTGCTTATTAATATCGATCATCATCCAGATAATAGTCAATTTGGGGATATAAATTATGTAGTAAAAACTTCCTCCGTCGCGGAACAAATTTTTGATTTGCTTCGCTTCCTAAAGATAAAGTTGGATCAGAAGGTAGCAGAATGCTTATATGTAGCGATGATTACTGATACCGGCAACTTCCGCTATGAAAATACAACTCCTAAAACTTTTAAGGCCGCAGCTTTTCTTTTGCAAACCGGAATTAATCCTCATCTATTAACTACTCGTGTTTATGATACCAAGTCCTTGGCTTCTATTAAAATTTTAGCCCAAGCTCTTTCTCATTTAAAATTTTCGCCCAGCCACAAGGTAGCTTGGACGGTAGTTACTAAAGAAATGATGAAAGAAGCTTCGGCTAAAGGTGAGGACTTAATGGGCATGGTGGATTTTATTCGTACCATCGATGGGGTAGAGGTGGCGATTTTATTTCGCGAAGAAGAAGGAAAGGTTAAAATTAATTTCCGTTCTAAATCGGTGGTTAACGTGTCAGAATTAGCAAAGGTTTTTGGGGGTGGGGGCCATGATAAGGCTGCTGGGGCGGCTTTAGAGGGAAAGAAGTTGGAAGAGGTAGAAGAGGTGGTCATCAAAGAAGCAATTAAAAGAGCTGAATAGCCACTTAATTTTATGGATGGGATAATTATTGTAAATAAGCCTTCTTTTTGGACCTCCTTTGATGTGGTAGCTAAAATTCGCAATCTTTCAGGGGTAAGACGAGTGGGTCATTCAGGCACTTTAGATCCCATGGCTACCGGGGTTTTACCTGTTTTTCTAGGAAAAGCTACAAGGTTTGTAAAGTATTTTCTTGATGGGGATAAGGGTTACATGGGGGAAATGATCTTAGGAGTTAAAACTGATACGGGGGATGTTACGGGGAAAAGAATATCAGATTATCAGAGTATCAGAACGAGAGTATCAGAAAATCAGAATATTAGAATAAGTAGGGAAGAAGTGGAGAAGGTTTTTAAGAAATATCTGGGGGAAATCGAACAAGTGCCCCCAATGTATTCGGCGGTGAAAATTAAAGGGAAAAGGTTGTATGAGTTAGCAAGAAAGGGAATGGAGGTTGAGCGCAAGCCAAGAAAAGTTAGCATTTACGAGCTGAGATGGACAATGAATGACGGGCGCATTTCTTTTTATGTTCTTTGCTCCAAAGGGACCTACATTCGTCAGCTGGTTACAAACATAGGTGATGATTTGGGTTGTGGGGCTTGCCTGGCTAGTTTAACTAGAACTTATTCCCACCCCTTTCATATTTCACAGGCCTTGCCCTTAGAAACAATCGTCACCTTAGCCAAAATTGGCAAATTATCGTCGGTATTAATTTCGCCGGAAGAGATTTTAGAAGAGTTGAAGAAGGTGAGATAATGGATAAAGCAGAAGCCAAAAAGAAGATTGAGAAACTAAGAGAATTAATTCATCACCACGATTACCTTTATTATGTTTTGGATCAGCCGGAAATTTCGGATGCGGAATATGACAAACTCTTTCGCCAGCTGGTCGAACTAGAGAAGCAATTTCCCGATTTAATTACGCCTGATTCTCCCACCCAGCGGGTAGGAGGAGAACCGCTTAAGGAATTTAAGACCGTTACTCATAAGGTGCCGCTTTTATCTTTGGATAACGCCATGGATGAAAAAGAACTGGAAGAGTTTGATCGAAGAGTTCGCGAGGGTTTGGAAAAAGAAAAAATTGAATATGTGGCGGAGTTGAAAATTGATGGCCTAGCTGTTTCCTTGCATTATCGCAAAGGAAAATTTGAATGGGGGGCCACACGGGGAGATGGGGTGCATGGGGAAGATATTACGCAAAATTTAAAGACCGTTCGTTCACTTCCTTTAGTTTTAAAGGAACCTGTGGATATTGAGGTTCGAGGAGAAGTTTACCTTCCTTATGACGATTTTGTCAAAATTAATGAGGAGCGAAAGGAAAAGGGAGAACCCCTTTTCGCTAATCCCCGCAATGCTGCTGCGGGGTCGATCCGCCAGCTTGATCCCAAAATTACTGCCAGCCGGCCCTTAGATATTTTTGTCTACTATGGGTTGGGGGCTAAATTTAAAACTCATTTTGAGGTTTTAAATTATTTAAGAAAGTTGGGATTTAAAGTTAATCCTCATATTAAGCTTTGTCATGGGTTGGAGGAAGTTAAAAAATATATTGCTCACTGGCAGGAAGCTCGGGAGAAACTTGAGTATGAAATTGATGGGATTGTAGTTAAAGTTAATGATTTAGAAGCTCAGAAAAAGTTAGGGGCCACCGCGCGCGCACCTCGCTGGGCGATAGCTTATAAGTACCCCCCTATGCAGGCAGAGACGAAGATAGAAGATATTGTGGTACAGGTGGGGCGCACCGGTGCAGTTACCCCGGTAGCCCATCTAAAACCTGTGCACCTTGCTGGGGTGATAGTAAAGCGAGCCACCCTCCACAACGAAGATGAAATTCGAAGGAAGGATATTAAAATTGGTGACTGGGTAAAAGTGCAGCGGGCGGGGGAAGTTATTCCTGAAGTGGTAGAAGTGATTAAGAGCAAACGAACGGGTCAGGAAAAGGAATTTGACATGCCCAAAAAGTGCCCGGTTTGTGGGGCTGAGATTTATCGACCCGAGGGAGAAGCCATTGCCCGTTGCACCAATGCTGCTTGTCCTGCCCAGGTAAAAGAAAGAATACGTCACTTTTGTACCCGGGAAGCAATGGATATTGAACACGTTGGCCCGGCCTTGGTAGAGCAGTTAGTTGATAAGAAGTTAGTTAAAGATGCGACTGATTTGTATTTTCTGAAAAAAGAAGACCTTATGAAACTAGAGCGGATGGCCGACAAGTCCGCTCAAAACGTTATGGATTCCATCAAAGCCAGCTTGGACCGCCCTTTTGACCGCCTGCTTTATGCTTTGGGAATTAGAATGGTGGGAAGGCGAACGGCTCAAATTTTAGCCGATCATTTTCCAGACATTGATTCCTTAGCTAAGGCCTCGGTATCTGAGCTTTCTAAAATTTATGAAATTGGTCCCAAGGTGGCAGAATCGATAGTTAAATTTTTTGAACAAAAAGAAAATCAACGTTTAATCGAGAAGTTGAAGAAAGCGGGGGTAAGGTTAAAGGCAGAAGTAAGTAAGGGACCAAAACCTTTTGCGGGAAAAACCTTTGTCTTTACCGGGGGGCTTGCAACTTATACCCGCCCTGAAGCGGAAGAAATCGTTAGAAAACTTGGTGGTCGGGCAAGTTCCTCGGTGTCTAAAGAAACCAGTTATGTGGTGGTGGGGAGCGAACCAGGATCAAAGTATGAAAAAGCAAAATCCCTTGGGATTAAGATCCTCACCGAAGATGAGTGGCTGAAGATGACTAAGAAGTATTTATGATTTTTGGAAGTTTTTTCTATGGAGATATTGGACATTGAATTTGAATTTGAAAGGGTAAAAAGAGAAATCTTTGCCAGAATTGAAAGATTGAAAGAAAGATGGAAAATATTGTGGGAAAAGTGTGCGGGAAATTTGGAGGCGGAAGCGATGGCGCTAAAGGTAATGCTTGATATTCAGTTGGTAGAAATGGAAGTACTTGATAACTTAAAAGAATTTGAACAGAAGATTAACAACATTAAGAATAAAAATATTATTGAAGATGAGTGAGCCGAAGGCAGTATTAAAACTGGTTCGTAATCTCCTTGAAAAACGCCGAGCCCGTCAAAAAGAGAAATGTTTTGTGGTAGAAGGACCACACTTAGTAGAAGAAGCTGGGGACCGGATTAAATATTTGGTCTACAGCGAGAATTTGCCGATGGTGAGAGATTTGCAAGCTAAAGGTATTCCTGCTTATAAAATTTCCCGCCAACAATTTAAAGAACTTTCTTCCGTAGAAACTCCTCAGGGGGTTTTGGCGGTAGTACAAGAACCTGAATATCAGCTGCGCGATATATTAAATGAGGGAAAGATGAAAAAGGAGGTTTTAATTGTCTGTTGTTTTGGGGTTCAGGATCCTGGGAATTTAGGAACCATAATTCGTTCGGCTGATGCTTTTGGGGCAGGAGGAGTAATCCTTTCTAAAGGAACGGTGGATTTATATAATCCCAAGGTGATTCGAGCTACCATGGGTTCTTTGTTTCATTTGCCCATTGTAAGAATTGAGGATGAGAAAGAAACCCTACTTTATTTAAAAGAAAAAAATGTTAAAATAGTAGCGACTGAGGTTAAAGCTCAAAAAGACATTAGTATGGTAGATTTGAAAGGCCCGGTTGCTATTTTGATGGGCAATGAGGCCGCGGGCTTGTCACAAGAAGTAATTGAACTTGCGGATGAAGTGGTTAAAATCCCTATGTTGGGAAGAGCAGAGTCCTTAAATGTTGGAGTTTCGACTGCTGTGGTATTGTATGAAGCACTGCGGCAAAGAACCATGTAGGACAAGGGTATGGACCGAAATGGTTCATACCGGGATTTATCCCTTGCCGATTTAATGTAGGGACAGGGTTTATCCCTGTCCGAATCAAAATGAATAAACGGACAGCCACAAAGGCTGTCCCTACATGTTTAATTAAACGGACAACCATAAAGGTTGTCCCTACATTTGGATGCTAGAAACAAAAATGTAGGGCAAGGGTTTATCCCTTGCCGTTATAGAGGGTGTAAAGTAAGATGGAAGAAAGAATTAAAGAGTTAAAGGAAGAAGCGTTAAAGGCAGTTTCTGAAACGCAAACTTTTTCTCAACTAGAAGAAGTTAGAGTTCGCTATTTAGGAAAGAAAGGGCAATTAACGGAACTTTTGAAAACCTTGGGGACCTTGCCCGCTGAGGATCGGCCAAAAGTAGGGGCCTTGGTAAACGAAGCGAAACAAGTTCTCGAACAAAGTTTAAAGGATCGCAGAGTACTTTTATTGCAAGCGGAACAAGCTAAAAAGATTGCTCAGGAAAAAGTCGATGTTACTCTGCCCGGGAAAGGCATCAAGCGTGGACATCTTCATCCTTTGACCCAAGTTATGGAAGAAGCTAAAGATATTTTTTTAGCTATGGGATTTGAGATTGCTGAAGGGCCTGAAGTGGAAACCGATTATTATAACTTTGACGGCCTAAATATTCCTCCTCACCATCCTTCACGCGATATGTGGTCAACTCTTTTTATTTCAGAAAAAATACTTCTTCGCACTCACACCTCCCCGGTGCAAATTCACGTAATGGAGAAAAGAAAACCTCCTTTGGCCATTATTGCTCCCGGAAGGGTTTATCGGCGGGATTCCGATGCTACCCATTCTCCCGTCTTTTACCAGCTAGAGGGATTTTTAGTGGACAAAAGAGTAACTTTTGGAGATTTAAAAGGAACTTTGACCGAGTTTTTACGGCAAATGTTTGGCCGAGAAAAGAAAGTTCGATTTCGACCTAGTTTTTTCCCCTTTACCGAACCTTCTGCCGAAGTAGATGTTGAGTGCGTGATGTGTAATGGTAAGGGTTGCAATCTTTGTAAGGGAAGCGGTTGGCTGGAGATTTTGGGCTCTGGTATGATTGATCCCAATGTTTTCAAGGCGGTTGGCTACGATCCGGAAAAATTTAAGGGCTTTGCCTTTGGCATGGGCATCGATCGCATCGCCATGCTAAAGTACGGGATTGATAACATTCGTTTGTTTTATGAAAATGACTTGAGGTTTTTGGAGCAGTTTTGATGAAAGTCCCAATCGAATGGCTTGAAGAACTGGTAAGTTTCCGAGTTGGTCCCGATCAGCTGGCAGAGATGCTAACCATGGCGGGGTTAGAAACTATGGTTTTGCCGGAAGAAATCCTAGAGGTTGATGTACTTCCCAATCGTGGGGATTGTTTAAGTGTGAGAGGGATCGCGCGAGAAGTTTCGGCTTTAACTAAGGTCGCTTTAAAAAAAAGCAAAATAAAAGTTAAAGAAGGCTCTGAGAAAGTTGGGGATTTCCTTAAGGTTGAAGTTAGAGACCACAAACTTTGTCCTCGCTATATGGCTCGAGTAATCAAAAAAGTTAAGGTTAAGGAATCGCCGCAGTGGTTAAAGAAGAAATTAGAACGCGCTGGCTATCGCTCGATCAATAATGTAGTTGATGTTACTAACTATCTTCTTCATGAAATAGGGCAGCCCATGCATGCTTTTGATGCTTCTTTAATTAAAGATCAAAAAATTATTGTGCGCCGGGCCAACCCCGAAGAAAAGGTCATAACTTTAGATGGGAAGGAGCATGTTTTATCTTCAGAAAATTTAGTTATTGCTGATCCGGAAAAAGTGATTGCCTTGGCTGGGGTGATGGGAGGGGCAAATAGCGAAGTGGGAGTTACTACCGAAACCGTAATTTTAGAATCGGCCTTTTTTGATCCCGTATCAATCCACAAAACCTCAAAGCAATTGAAAATAAGAACAGAATCTTCGATTCGTTTTGAATATGGGGTGGATTGGTTAGCAGTTGAAGAAGCACTAGATCGGGGGGCAGCCCTAATCGCGGAGTTGAGTGGAGGAGAGGTGTTGAAGGGAAAAATTGATTCCCGACTTCATGATTGGAAGCCGGTGATAATTGAATTACGTTTTGAGCGCCTCTCTGAGATTTTGGGATTAGAAATTCCTGAGGTGGAAATAATAAACATTCTTAAACGCTTGGGTTTTGGCATAAAGCAAATTATGAGTAAGGGTTTAAAAGTTGTTGTTTCTTCTTTTCGCGCAAAAGATGTCGAAAGAGAAATTGATCTGATTGAAGAAATAGCTAGGATTTACGGTTTTGGTCGAGTACCATCAACCCTACCTCATACGTCTTACCCTGGGAAAATGGTTTTTGAAGAAGACCGCGCAAGAGCTAAAGTCAGAGAAGTTTTGTTGGGTTGCGGTTTGAGTGAGGTTCAAACCAATAGCATGCTGAGTCCTAAGGATTTTGAAGGGACAGGTATTCCTCTAGATAAAGCAGTGAAAATTGCTAATCCGCTGACCATCGAAGAAAGTGTGCTGCGAACCCATCTTTTACCTGGTTTACTAAAGGTTTTAAAGCACAATCAAAATCGGCAGGAAGAAAATGTTTTCATTTTTGAAATAGGGAAGGTTTTTGCTCTTTCTGCTGACCCGCTGCCTGAAGAAAAATGGAAGGTAGCAGGGGTGTTAGCTGGTTCTCCTTTTATCAGTGCTTTAGATAAGGGGCAGGTAGATTATTTTTATTTGAAGGGAGTAATTGAAAACCTGTTTTTGGGCTTAGGCCTAGATTTTCCACGAATAAAGGAAACAGACCATTTTCTTTTGCAGTGGGGCAAATCTGCCGAAATTGAAGGGGTTGGTATTTTTGGGGCTTTACATCCCGATCTTAAAAGAAGCTATGAGATAACTAAGCCGGTTTTCTTCTTTGAATTTGACCTTGAGGCCCTATTTAAACTTAGAGCTTCTGAGAAACGCTATAAGCCCTTGCCTAAATATCCCTTTGTTTTTCGGGATATTTCGATGTTTATTCCTCAAGGGTTAGAGAATCAGGTTATTATTGATTTGATAAGAGAGGTGGGCGGAGATTTGGTAGAGAGGGTTTATCCTTTTGATCGCTATCAAGATAGTATTGCTTACCGCATTATTTATCGCCATCGAGAAAGGACTTTAACCGAAGAGGAAGTTAATAAAAAACACCAAGAAATTGTGCAGGCCTTGACTTCAAAGCTTATGGTTAAGATAAGGTGATCGGTTAACTTCCTATTTAGGAATATTTATGTCCGACCTAACCCCGATGGTTAAACAGTATCAGGAGATTAAGGCCTCCCATAAGGAGGCCATCCTCTTTTTCCGGCTGGGTGATTTCTATGAAATGTTTAATGAAGATGCAGAGCTGGTTTCCCAGGAGCTTGACCTAACTCTTACCGGTCGAGGACGAGACGAGAATCGGATGCCCATGTGTGGGATTCCCTATCATGCGGCTGAAAGCTATATTGCTAAATTACTAGAAAAGGGTTATAAGGTAGCAATTTGTGAGCAAGTAGAAGACCCAAAGCTGGCAAAAGGCCTAGTCAAGCGGGAAGTAGTTAGAATTTTTACTCCCGGAACGGTAATTGAGTCCTCTCTGCTTTCAGAAAAAAGTAATAACTACCTTTTGGCAGTTAACCGTGAAAAAGGCAAGTTGGGCATGGCTTTTGTTGACGCTTCTACCGGTGAGTTTAAGCTTTCTGATTTTGACTCACTGGAAGAGCTTGTGGAAGAAATTAAAAGAATAAACCCGGCTGAGATTTTGATTTCCGATATGATGGTCGAGGAAGATGGAGGTCTAAAGACCTCCGCTACATTGGGTAATGAACAAAATGTAGCGGAAACCTTTAGGTTTCCATTTTCAACCTTTAAAGACACCTACGATAACGAAACGGCGGTAGAAAAGTTGCTTGAGCACTTCAGGGTTAAATCCCTTGAATCCTTTGGGTTAAGTGGCAAGGAGGTGGCTTTGGGGGCGGCGGCGGCCATTCTAGATTATTTAAGAGAAACTCAAAAAACCTCCCTTGACCATATTAGTTCTATTAAGCTTTACCATAAATTTGATTTTATGGTTATGGATGCCATTTCCCGTAGAAATTTAGAATTAGTTCAGACGGCGCGGGATCGTTCCTTTTTTGGGAGTCTCCTTTGGGTTTTAGATAAAACTAAAACGGCCATGGGAGGACGACTTCTGCGCAGTTGGCTGCTTCAACCCCTATTGAATCGAGAAAAAATTAATGAACGTTTAGATGCCGTAGAAGAATTGGTTAATAATTCCTTGCTGAGAACTCAACTAGCAGAAGTTTTAAAAAAATTTTCTGACTTAGAACGAATTGCAGGAAGAATTGCTACCAAGGTTGCTCATGCGCGTGATCTGGTCGCGCTTAAGGAGTCCTTGAGGTATCTGCCTAAGGTTAGAGAATTAACCGAAAATTGTCGGGCACGTTTATTAAAACAGTTAAATTTTGCTTCTTCCTCCCCAGGTGAAGAAAATAGATTACCAAGTTGGGATAGAGAAATGGTAGATTTAATTAGTCGGGCTATCGTTTCTGATCCCCCCCATCTCCTTACCGAAGGGGGATTAATGCAAAAGGGATATCATCAAGAATTAGATGAGCTGAGAAAAATGGCTTTTTCTGGTAAACAGTGGATGGCAGAGTTAGAAGATCAAGAAAGAAAAAGAACCGGCATTAAATCACTTAAAGTAGGATTTACCAAGGTCTTTGGTTATTATATCGAGGTAACAAATGCCAACTTAAATCAAGTTCCTGCGGATTATATTCGCAAACAAACCTTAGTAAACGCAGAGCGCTTTATTACTCCCGAGCTCAAAGAAAAAGAGTCAATGATTCTTAATGCGGAGGAAAGAATTAAGGAACTTGAATACCAGCTTTTTTGTGAAGTACGGAGTAAAGTAGCCCAGTGGCTGAAAGACCTTCAAAAAACTTCACAAATTTTAGCAGAAATTGATGTTTTACTTTCCTTAGCGGAAGTGGCGGTTGAAAATCGCTATTGTCGGCCAAAGATTTCGGAAGGGTCGGTTATCCGGGTTAAGGAAGGGCGCCATCCGGTAGTAGAAAAAACCTTAGGAGCTTTCCAGTTTGTTCCCAATGATGTAGTGCTGGATGAGGAACACAATTTTTTGTTAATTACCGGTCCCAACATGGGAGGAAAAAGTACTTATTTGCGTCAAACGGCTCTTATTTGCCTTTTGGCTCAAATGGGATCATTTGTTCCTGCTTCTGAGGCAGAGCTGGGTTTAATTGATCGTATTTTTACCCGCATTGGGGCTATGGATGATATCTATGCCGGGCAATCAACTTTTATGGTAGAAATGACGGAAGTGGCAAATATTTTGCATAACGCCACCGAGAAAAGTTTGATTTTGCTAGACGAAATCGGACGAGGCACCGCTACTTTTGATGGGATGTCTATTGCGGCCGCCGTGGCCGAATATATTTACCAAAAAATTGGGGCTAAAACCCTTTTTGCTACTCATTACCACGAGATAACTCAATTAGCGGAAAAATTTCCTAAAATGAAGAATTTCAATGTGGCAGTAAAAGAGGAAGGAGATCATATTACTTTTCTTCATAAAGTGGTTGAGGGTCCGGCCGATCGTTCCTATGGGATACAAGTGGCTAAACTGGCGGGCTTACCTCAAGAAGTTGTCAAAAGAGCTAAGGAAGTTTATAATACTTTGGAGATGGTTGAAAACAATTTGGGAAGAGCTAAAACAGAGAGAGTGAAAATAAAGACGATAAAAAAGAAATCAGGCTGGGAAGAACAAAGGCAAGCTAGCTTGTTTTAGGAGGGAGATTATATGAAAAGAATTATAGTAGTTGGGGTGCTTTTTTTAGTTCTTGGTTGCCAGTTGGTTCATGCAGCTGTGCCTGAAATTGTAGGGGGAATAAGAGATGGCTTAGCGGTTGGCCTTCAGCTGGAAGCAGCGGTGGCAAGGAATCTTTCTTTAAGAGGAGGAGTTGAATTTGATACCGGGAAGCAACCAGTGATTGCTTTTTTGGGAGGGAAGTTCCCCTTAACTAGCATCGGGCGGATGCCATTGAGTTTGGGGCTCGGATTCGTTGGTTATTTTGGCGATCGTCATACTGATCCGGGCTTTTCTTTGACTTTTATCTTCAATCGTTTTCTTGATCTTCAGCCCCTTTTTCTAGAAGTAGGGGTAGATGTGGCTGAACACGGAAGGTTAGTAGCACAGCTGGGTTATAAGATTTATTAAACACTCTTAAATATATCCTACTAAAATTTTACCCAAGCTTTAAAAATTTGTTATAATAAGTTCATGCAGGTAATACTTGCTGGTTACAATGTGGATACTGAGGTTCTGGCGGAGTTAACCAAAGGTCTTGATCGCCAGGATGTTACCCCCGAGACCATTTCTGCGGCCTACGCGCGAGTTTCTCGAGATCCTCGTCCTATTTCGGAGCTTCGCCAAGTCGCCCGCAAGGAAGTAGAAAAAGCACGTCGTTCTAATTCCACTATTATTTTTAAAATGGGGCATCATTCCATTGCCGAACACGCAGTTTTCAATTTTGATCTTTTAGACCTTTCTCGTTTGGCACTAGAAGAGGTAGAAAAATTTCGCCTCTGTTCTTACACGGAAAAGTCCCAGAGATACCAAAAACTTGAGGGAAATTATGTAATTCCGAAAGAGATACGAGGGACGAGGGACGAAGGACGATTTGTTGAGATTATCGAAAAGCAAAATAACTATTATCAGGCATTGGTCGACAAGGGAATTCCTCCCGAAGATGCGCGCTATGTTACTTCTTTGGCGGTGTGCGGGCAGGTGGGCATGACCATTAATGCGCGGAATTTGGAACTTTTGGTTAGGCGTTTTGCTTCTCACCCCTTAAAAGAAGTGCAAGAGTTGGGAAAAAGAATTTATGAGGCCGTAGCACAAGTTGCTCCTTCCATCATCTTGTTTGTTGCGGCTAATGATTTTGACCAGAAAACTTACCCTGAGCTTAAGGAGTATTTTCAAGGAAAATGGGAGAGAAAGAAAAGAACGAGTGCCCCTTGCACCTTAGTTGATTATACGGAAAAAGCCGATTTAAAGCTGGCGGCGGCCTTATTACATACTTCTTCGGGGATTTCATTTATAAATTGCCGGCGGCTGATAAAAGAAATGACCAAGAAAGAAAGAGAAGAAATAATTAAAAGGGCAGGGCGCTATTTGGAATTTTATGATTCGGTTTTAAGAGAATTTGAACATATTTATTTGACTTATGACTTAGTAATCTCGGCTGCGGCTTTTGCTCAGTTGAAGCGCCACCGCATGGCTACCATAACTGCACAAAGATATGAGCCAGCTTTGGGGGTAACTGTTCCACCTAAGATAAAGGAAGCAGGAGAGGAAGAAAAATTTTTAGAACTTATGAAAGAAACCGAAGAGGTTTATAATTTGCTGAATAAAGAAAATCCTTTGGTAGCCCCCTATGTGCTTACCAATGCTCACCGGAGGAGGATTTTGTTAACTACTAATGCACGGGAGCTTTATCACATATCCCGCTTGCGGGAGGACGGTCATGCTCAGTGGGAGATTCGGAAATTGGTGTCCCAGATGACTTCGATCGCGCGAAAAGTTATGCCTATGACTATGCTTTTAATCGGAGGAAAAGATCGTTATCCTGAAATTTATGAAAAAGTTTATGGGGTACGGCCCAAGGCGGTGCCGCCGGAGTAACTCATCCCCCGTACGGCTTTGGCAGGAGGTGAAAAATGGAAACACCTATTTTGATAACTTTAATTATTTGTGGAACGATTCTTTTAATTACTATTTTAGCTTTGCTTTTTGCTATGTGGGTAATTAATAAAGGTATTGCCATGTCGGAGAAAAAATAAATGACCAATCGTCCTTTGTCTTTAGCAATTCTTTGGCACATGCACCAGCCCTTTTATAAAGATCTGGTGACGGGGGAATACGTATTGCCCTGGGTGCGGCTGCATGCGGTTAAAGATTATTACGATATGGTTGCTTTGCTAGAGCGTTTTCCTGAAGTAAGGGTAAACTTTAATTTAGTTCCTTCCTTGCTTTTGCAAATTGAAGATTACGTACAGAATAAGGTAAAAGACAAATTTTTGGATGTAACCATTAAAGATCCAGGGGATTTAACGCTAGAAGAAAAAGTATTTATTCTCCAAAACTTTTTTATGGCCAACTGGGAAACTATGATAAAGCCCTATCGCCGCTACCATGATCTTTTGTTGAAACGGGGCAGATTTGTGTCTGTCCCCGAGCTGGCAAGAGTTGCCAAGCGTTTTTCGGCTCAGGAAATTTTGGACCTCCAGGTTTGGTTTAATTTAACTTGGTTTGGTTTTCTTTACAAAAGGGAAGATCCGGTGATTAAGGATTTAATTCAGAAGGGAAAGTATTTCACTCCTGAGGACAAGAAGTTAGTAATTGAAAAACAATGGGAAATCATGGGGAAAGTCATCCCTAAGTACAAAGAATTACAAGAACGAGGGCAAATTGAGCTTACTACCACCCCTTTTTATCATCCTATTTTGCCGCTTTTGTGTGACACCAATGTGGCCAAGGAGGCTATGCCCTATGTTAAACTTCCTTCTTCTTCCTTTCAACATCCTGAAGATGCAGAAGCGCAGATTCGTTTGGCAGTAGAATATCACGAGCAAAAGTTTGGGAGTCGGCCCAAGGGGATGTGGCCTTCGGAAGGTTCTGTTTCGGAACAAATTATTCCTTTGGTTGCTAAAGCGGGGATAAAGTGGCTAGCAACTGATGAGGGGATTTTAGAGCGCTCGCTCCACAAAATTGAAATGCGAGCTCGTACCCTTTCGGCAGCAGAACTTTATCAACCTTACTTGGTAGAAAAAGATGGACAAACTGTGGCTATGATCTTTAGAAACCACTTTATTTCCGATCAGATTGGATTTGTCTACTACCGTTGGTCCGTGTCTGACGCTTTGGCAGACTTTTTTTCTCACCTTAATAATATTCGCATGAGCCTGCCCGAGGATCAAAGGTCCTATTTGGTTTCCGTCATTCTAGATGGAGAAAACGCTTGGGAGTATTATCCTGGGGGTGGGAAAGAATTTCTAGAAGCTTTTTATGGCCGTCTTTCTAGGGATCCCATGGTTAAAACGGTGCGGGTTTCGGATTACTTAGAACAATTTCCCCCTAATAAAAAATTAACTAAACTTTTTGCAGGGTCTTGGATAAATAGTAATTTTAAGATTTGGATCGGACATGATGAAGACAACTTAGCTTGGGATTATCTTAACAAGGCGCGATTGGCGCTTGAGGGGGCAAGTAAAGAAGATAGCAAAACTGCTTGGCAGGAAATTTATATTGCTGAGGGTTCGGATTGGTGTTGGTGGTATGGCGATGACCATTCTTCAGAAAACGATGCGGTTTTTGACGCACTTTTTCGTAAGCACTTAAAGAATGTTTATAGTTTAATTGGTCGTAATCCTCCTAAATATCTAGAAATTCCCATTAAGAAACTTCGGTTGGTTCGACCGGTAAAAGAACCAGCTTATTTGATTCAACCTATTTTAGATGGAGAGGTCACCAATTATTACGAGTGGCTAGCGGCTGGTCAGTATGACCTGAGTCGTGCCCGGGGAGCAATGCATCAAATCGAGACCATTCTTCAAGAAATTTACTATGGCTTTAGCATGACTGATTTGTACCTGCGTCTGCAAGTTAATCTTGATCTTTCTTCTGAGGAAGCTAAAAACTTTGCTTTTGCTTTGATTTTTTCTGCTCCCTCCGAAAAGAAGGCAGAACTAAGTTTTGATGCGGAGCAAAATCGTTTTGTTTTTAAATTTTATCAAATGGGCGGAAAGCAAGATTGGGAGTATGTGAGGGACCTTGAATCTTTTGGGGTGGGGCGTATAATTGAGATAGGAATTCCCTTTTCAAAGCTAGAGGCGAAATCTCTACAAACCGTTGAGTTTATGGTAGTGGTTTACAAAGATCACCAAGAGTTAGAACGTTGGCCCAGGTCGGGGGTTATTAGTGTTACGGTTCCCAGTGAAAATTATGAACAAGAACAGTGGTATGTGTAGGGGAATCTATTAATTTGTTAACCGGTTGACCGGTTGACCTGTTAACCTGTTGACTTTAGCGAACATGGGTATGAAAAAAATTAAATTTCTATTTGGTATTCATGGACATCAGCCCGTAGGCAATTTTGAACATGTGTTTGATGAGGCCTACGAAAAGGCCTATTTGCCTTTTTTGGAAGTAATGGATGCTCATCCTCGGGTTAAATTTTCCGTCCATTACAGCGGCATTCTTTATGACTGGTTTTTAGAAAAACATCCCGAATTTATTGACTATTTAAAGAAGTTAGTAAGACGCGGGCAAGTAGAAGTAATGACCGCGGGATACTACGAGCCGATTATTCCTATTATTCCCGACGAAGACAAAATTGGTCAAATCAACCTGATGAACGAATTCATTAAAAACCATTTTGGTTCGGCTCCTTCCGGCATGTGGTTGACGGAGCGCATTTGGGAACCACATCTGCCTAAGATTTTAGCCAAGGTTGGGGTAGAGTATGTAACGGTGGATGACTATCATTTTATCTCTGCGGGGGTTCCCCCAGAGAAGCTTCATGGCTATTATGTTACCGAGGAAGAAGGAGCCGTGATTAAGGTTTTTCCTATCGACAAGAATCTTCGCTATTTAATTCCTTTTAAACTTCCAGAAGAAACCATTAAGTACTTAAGAGAGTTGGCAGAAAAAAGTGAAGGAGAAGGGGTTGCGGCCATTTTAGCAGATGATGCGGAAAAATTTGGAGTTTGGCCGGGTACTCACAAGTGGGTTTATCAAGAAAAGTATTTAGAACGGCTTTTAACCTTGCTTGAGGAAAATTCCGACTGGATTGAGTTTGTCACTTTTTCTGAGTTTCTTGAATCAACTCCGCCACTGGGAAGAATTTATTTGCCTACTGCTTCTTATTTTGAGATGATGGAGTGGGCACTGCTCACGGCTTCGGGCAAGAAGTTTGAAAAGATTTATGAGGAACTAGAAAAAGCAGGAAAAAGCGAAGAGTACAAACAATTTATTAAGGGTGGGTTTTTCCGCAACTTTTTTGTTAAATATTCAGAAGCTAATAATATGCACAAAAAAATGCTTCAGGTAAGCAAGCGTTTGCAAACTCTACTTCAAGGTAAAACTCTCGTAGGGGAAGAGGAGAAGGAAAAGCGCTTAAAAGAAGCGCAGATTGATCTTTATAAAGGGCAGTGCAACTGTGCCTATTGGCATGGAGTTTTTGGCGGGCTCTATTTAAATTACTTGCGGCATGCGGTTTATGAGCATTTAATAAAAGCAGAAGTGGAATTAGATCGTTACGCTCGTGGGCGGGATGACTATTGTGAAATTGCCATCTCCGACTTTGATAAAGATGGTAATGATGAAGTCATGATCTCTAACCATTTTTTGAATCTATATTTTTCTCCAGCCTATGGGGGGGGACTGTTTGAGTTGGATTATAAGCCAAAATATTTCAACTTGATCAACACTTTAATGCGGCGAGAAGAGGTTTACCATGAGAAAATTAAGAAAGCGGCGGCTTTGGCGGAAAAACCCTCTGAAGGAGCTACTACCATTCATGAAATTGTAAGGGTAAAGGAGAAAGGGCTGGAGAATGCTTTGGTTTATGATCGCTATCGACGCATCTTTCTTTTAGACCACTTTTTAGCGGAAGAAACTACCCTAGAGGACTTCAGCCATGCTTCCTATCGGGAGGTTGGTGATTTTGGGGCTGAACCCTACGATTTTATTCCGCAAAGAAGGGGAAATGAGGTCTCGGTTATGTTTTACCGTCAGGGAAAAGTTAAAGGACAACCAGTTAGGGTGGAAAAAGTGGTTTCTCTCCTTGCACGACAATCAATTGTCGAAATTACTTACACCATTTCTAACCTTGGAGTGCAGGAAGTAAAAGCGTGGTTTGGTACAGAATTTAATTTTTCCCTGCTGGCGGGAAATGCTCCGGATCGTTATTACGAGCTAGAAGGGGCAGAAATTGACGATCGAAGTTTGGAAAGTTATGGGGAGCTAAAGGAAATAAGGGAAATTAAAATGGTTGACGAATGGAAAGGTTTTAGAGTATCATTAGAGGTGGATAAGCCAGCGCTGCTTTGGCGATTTCCGGTTAAAACGGTTTCTCAATCTGAGGGAGGATTTGAGCGGACCTACCAGGGTTCGGTACTTTTTCCTAGCTGGAAGTTTGATTTAACACCGGAAAACACTTGGCAAGTTAAAATAGTTTTACGGGTAGAAGAATAGGAGGAGTATCCATGCCTGAACTGCGTAAGGATCCTATTTCTGATCGTTGGGTGGTAATCTCTACCGAAAGAGGAAGGAGGCCTTCTGATTTTGGAACGGTTTCCGTCGCAGAAGAAGCAGGAGAATCAAAGTTTTGTCCCTTTTGCGAAGGAAATGAGAGCAAAACTCCGCCGGAAATTACTGCTTGGCGAAAGCCAGCTACCCTTCCTAATACCCCCGGTTGGGATGTTAGAGTTATCCCCAATAAGTTTCCCGCTTTAATTATCGAAGGCGATGTCAACCGTACCGGCTTGGGAATCTTTGATATGATGAGCGGGATTGGGGCTCACGAAGTAATTGTTGAAACTCCTCAGCATAAGTTAAATATTCCCGATTTGCCGGACGAACATGTAGAAAAAATCTTATGGGCTTATAAGCAGAGAATTGTGGATTTGGAAAAGGATAAGCGTTTCCGTTATATTTTAGTGTTTAAAAATTACGGGACCGCGGCGGGCGCTTCTCTATCTCATCCCCATTCTCAACTCATTGCTACTCCCATCACCCCCCGTTATGTTAAATTAGAATTAGCTAGCGCCCGTAACTACTTTTTGGAAAAAGAGCGCTGTATTTTTTGTGATATGATTCGGCAGGAATTAGGTTCGGGGGAACGTTTGGTCTATGAGAATGAATACTTTGTGGTCTTTACTCCTTTTGCTTCGAGATTTCCTTTTGAAGTGTGGTTGCTTCCGCGCAAGCACGAATATGGTTTTCAGGAACTTCCCGACGAAGAAAGATTGCAGCTGGCTCGCTGCTTAAAAGACATTCTTATGCGCCTTAGAAAAACGCTTAATGACCCTCCTTACAACTATGTTTTGCATACTTCTCCTAACCCCGTGCCCCGGGCGGGAAAGCCCGATTACTGGGGCACGATTCAGTATGATTATCACTGGCATATCGAAATTATTCCGCGCTTAACCAAGATGGCTGGTTTTGAATGGGGCTCGGGCTTATACATTAATCCCACTGCTCCAGAAGAAGCAGCTAAATACTTGAGGGAGGTGAAAATTTAATGGTTGCGCGTAAAAAGAGAGTTACTTTTAAATTTAAAGCTCCGCAAGAAGCACAAGAAGTAAAATTGTGTGGAAGCTTCACCAATTGGGAACAGGGCGCAATTGTCATGAAGAAAGGCAAAACAGGAGAATGGAAGGCACAGGTTAGTCTTTTGCCTGGGGAATATGAGTATAAATTCTTAGCCGACGGAGTTTGGTATGCAGATCCCGCGGCAACTCGGCAGGCCTTTAATAGCTTTGGTACCCAGAATTCGGTTCGGGTAGTGGAATAAAGAGGTGATGTTATGCCCTTAATTAAAAGAAAGAAAGTAAAAAAGGAGGAACCAAAGAAAGAGGCAAAGAAAAAACCCGTTCGGCGAAGGTGGTTGGCAGGGTTAATGGGCAAAAAACGCGAAGAAAAGCGGGCAGAAGCTGAAAATCAACCGTTGGAACAAAAAATGGAAGAAAGCAAATATTATGCCGGTCCGATTATTCAGAAATTTGTAGAAGAAAAACCCTTTGAATTTCCCAGTGGTTATGGGGATAATCGAATTGTGGCTATGGTACGCGATCCACACTGGGTACATGTTTATTGGGAAGTGAATGACTCTCGCCGGGCAGAAATTAAAAAAGAAGTAGGAGATATTTTTCTTCAAGCCAAAGAATATCTAAGGGTTTATGATACCGACAGCTGGGAATCCTTTGACATTGAGGTAACGGGTGGGGCGCGCAACTGGTACATTAAGGTACCTGCGCCCAGTCGCACCTACTGCGTTGATATTGGTTTTAAACTTCCGGATGGAAGGTTTATTACGGCTGCTCGTTCAAATTGGGTAACTACCCCGCTAGATCGGATGTCGGACATTATTGACGAACAATGGATGATTCCCGATTGGGAAAAAATTTACGCACTCTCTGGGGGTTTGGGCATTGGCCGGGGCTCGCTTGAGCTTCAAGAACTTATGAAAAAGCGTTTCCAAGAAGAATCGGATTCGGGCTGGATTTTTAGTATTTCTTCTCCGGTACGCAAAGCAGTAGAACGTCCTTTCTGGCTGGTGGCTAACTGCGAACTAATTGTTTACGGAGCAACAGAGCCGACGGCTACGGTTACCGTTCAGGGACGGAAAATAAATTTGAGAGAAGATGGAACTTTTACTTTGCGCTTTGCCTTGCCCGATGGTAAGCAAATTATTCCCATCGAAGCTATTCGTGATGATGGCCAGGAGCGCCGCAAAATTACCCCTATTGTAGAAAGAAAAACTGAGTAAATAATGGAAAAAGGTTATCTGGCGTTAGTTCTTCACGCACACCTGCCTTATGTGCGCCATCCAGAATATCAAGATTTTTTAGAAGAGGATTGGTTTTACGAAGCGATTACTGAGACCTATATTCCTCTGCTCAAGGTTTTTGAAGGGTTAGTTAACGATGGGGTTGACTTTCGTTTAACCATGTCTTTAACGCCCACCTTAGCTTCGATGATGACCGATTCTCTTTTGCAAGACCGTTATCTTCAGCACTTAGATAAGCTAATTGAACTTTCTTATAAAGAAATTGAGCGTACCCGCTGGCAGCCAGAGTTTCATGAGCTAGCGAAAATGTACAATCAGATTTTTATTGAGTCACGAGCCCTGTTTGTGGGTAAATATGGAAAAAATCTAGTTAATGCCTTTAAAAAATTCCAAGATTTAGGAAAGGTTGAAATTATAACCTGCGCGGCCACGCATGGTTATTTGCCGCTTATGGAAATTAATCCTTCCGCGGTGCGGGCCCAAATTAAGGTGGCGGTAGCTCATTATGAAAAGTTATTCGGCCGTCGGCCCAAGGGAATTTGGTTGCCGGAATGCGGCTATCATCCTGGACACGATGAATTTCTTAAGGAAGAAGGAATTAGATATTTTTTGGTTGACACTCACGGAATTCTTCATGGAACCCCCCGCCCCAAGTATGGAGTTTTTGCCCCTGTTTACTGTAAGTCGGGAGTAGCGGCCTTTGGTCGAGACATGGAATCTTCTAAGGCGGTTTGGAGCGCTATTGAAGGTTACCCCGGAGATTATAATTATCGTGAGTTTTACCGCGACATTGGTTTTGATCTGGATTACGATTATATTCGTCCTTATATCCATGTGGATGGTACGCGAATTAATACCGGAATTAAGTATTACCGGATCACGGGGCGAGTTGATTTGTCCCAAAAACAGCCCTATGTGAGAAAGTGGGCCATGGACAAAGCGGCCGAGCATGCAGGGAACTTTATGTTTAATCGCGAAAAACAAATCGAGTATCTTTATGATTACCTCGGGAAAAAGCCAATTATTGTTTCCCCTTACGATGCCGAGCTTTTTGGTCACTGGTGGTTTGAAGGTCCAGAGTGGTTAAACTTTTTGATTCGAAAAATATATTATGATCAAAAAATTATAAAATTGATAACACCTTCGGAGTACTTAGATTGGTACCCGCGTAACCAAATTGTTACCCCCTCCCTTTCTTCCTGGGGGTGGAAAGGTTATAGCGAAGTTTGGCTGGAGGGTTCAAATGACTGGATTTATCGGCACTTGCATAAAGCGGCCGACCGCATGGTGGAATTGGCAAGGGCTTACCCGCAGGCGGAAGGTTTGTTGCGCCGGGCTTTAAACCAGGCGGCGCGAGAGCTGCTTTTAGCTCAATCTTCCGACTGGGCCTTCATTTTTAAAACCGGAACCTGTACTGCCTATGCTTACAAGCGAACTAAGGATCATATTGAACGCTTTACCAAGCTTTATCAAGCGATTAAGGCCAATACTATCGATGAGCCCTGGTTGGCTGATATAGAATATAAAGACAATATTTTCCCGGAGATTGATTATCGGGTGTACGCATGAAAGCAATCGTTTTAGCTGGTGGATTAGGAACACGATTACATCCTTTGACGGTAAACATACCGAAGCCCATGGTGCCCGTGGCTAATCGGCCGCTGATTGAGTATGTTATTTACCTTTTGAGAAAGTATAAGTTTAAAGACCTTACGGCCATTCTCTACCACCAACCCGAGGTAATTAAAGGTTATTTGGGAAATGGTAAAAAATTTGGAGTAAATATCTCTTATGTGGAAACCAAAGAAGACCTGGGGACTGCGGGCGCAGTTAGGTACGCGGCCGAAGGGATTAAAGAGCCATTCTTAGTTATCAGCGCAGACCTCATTACCGATTTCAATCTTGAAAAGGTCATAGAATTTCACAAGGAAAAGCAAGCTTTAGCTACCATCGTTTTAACCAGGGTTAACAATCCTTTGCCCTATGGAATTGTGATTTTAAACAAGGAGGGAAGGGTTAAGCACTTCTTAGAAAAGCCATCTTGGAGTGAGGTTTTTTCTGATACCATTAATTGCGGAATTTATGTTTTAGATCCCAAGGTGCTTGATTTTGTTCCTCCGGGACAACCTTTTGATTTTAGTCAGGATCTTTTTCCTCTTCTTTTAAAAGAAGGTCAGCCGCTTTATGGGGTGGTTTGTGAAGGGCTTTGGAAAGATATTGGGAATTTAATTGAGTACGGAAAGATTCATCATGAACTTCTTAAGGAAGTTAAAGCGCAGATTGATAAAAAAGCTATTGTTTCTCCCTCGGCAAAATTAGGAACCATGGTGATGATTGGAGAGGGTTCGGTTTTGGGGGATGAGGTGGAGTTAGATAAAACCATTGTGGGTAGCGGCTGCCAAATTGGGCGGGGGGCAGTTCTAAAAGAGTGCGTCCTTTGGGATAAGGTAAATATTGGGGCAGAAGCGCGGTTAGAAAGAGCAGTGGTAGCTTCTGGAACAAGCATTGGGGATCGCAGTTACTTAGAAGAGGGGGTGGTGGTAGGAGAGGGTTGTAATATTGGCAAAGATGTGAATATTAAACCTTATGTGAAAGTTTGGCCCAATAAGGTCATTGAAGAAGGGGCGGTAGTTTCGCGTTCTATTGTTTGGCGTGAGCGCTGGAGCCGTGGGATTTTTGGTCCTTATGGAGTGACCGGGCTTTGCAATGTGGAAATTACTCCCGAATTTGCTTCGGCTTTGGGTGCGGCTTATGGTTCGATTTTAGGAAAGGGAAGCTGGATTACCACTTCACGCGACTCCCACAAATCCTCGCGCATGATCTACCGGGCCTTGCTAGCAGGGGTGCTTTCTTCAGGCGTTAATGTTTCGGATTTAGAAATGGTACCTATCCCGGTGAATCGCTATGAGCTAAAGGCCTTAAAAAGCCGCGGGGGTTTTCATGTAAGAAAATCCCCTTACGACCCACAAGTAGTAGATATCAAGTTCTTTGATGAAAATGGGATGGATCTGGCTTCCTCTCGAGAGAAAAAAATTGAACGTCTTTTCTTTGGGGAGGACTTTCAAAGGGTGTGTGTTGAAGAAGTAGGAGAACTTTCTTTCCCTTTCCACCGCGTGGCAGAATCTTACAAGGATGGGGTTTTGAGTTGCCTCGATCACGAATTAATTCGCACAAGCAATTTTAAAATAGTAGTAGACTATGCCTATAGTTCCGCTTCTCAAATTTTTCCTTCTATTTTGGGGGAATTGGGGGTTGAAGTAATTGCTTTGAATGCTTACATTGATGAAACTAAAATTACCAAGACCAAGGCCATGTTTGAAAGAGCCTTATCTCAGCTTTCTCAGATTGTAAAGTCGCTGGAGGCGGACTTGGGGATTATGTTAGACACTGGGGCGGAGAAGATTTTTCTTTGCGATGAGCGAGGAAATATTTTACAAGGAGACTTAGAGTTAGCAATTTTAGCAAGTTTGGTTTGTCAGCTGACCAAGTCAGCCAGAGTTGCCATTCCGGTTAAAGCCAGCCGAGTTATCGAAGAAATTGCTCGCCGCTATGGCGCAAAAGTCATGCGCACAAAGATGGGTTTTAGGGACATGATGGAAGTTTCTGCTCAGCCCGGAATTAACTTTCTTGGGGAAAGCTTAGGAGGGTTTATTTTCCCTGAATTTCAGCCTGCTTTTGACGCCATGTTTGCTTCGGTTAAGCTCTTAGAGATGCTGGCAAAATCTAAAGTTAAGCTTTCTGAGCTGGCAGCTGAAATTCCTAAGATAACTATGGTTTCCAAAGATATTTCTTGCCCTCCGGAAGAAAAGGGAAAGGTGCTCCGCGGTATTGTAGAAAGCATAAAGGAAAAAGAAGTTGATTTAACCGACGGCATTAAGGTTTTTTACGGTGAGGATTGGATTTTGATTTTGCCCGACCCAACTCGTCCTTTAATTCACCTTTATGCGGAGGCTAAGAGTGAGAAGCAGGCGCAAAAGCTGATCGCCGAGTATCTAGAAAAGATTGACCTAATCTTATGAAAATTTTTTTTATTTCTCCAGAAGTAGTCCCTTTTTCTAAAACTGGCGGCCTAGCCGACGTGGCGGGTTCTTTGCCGAAGGCCTTAAAAGAAATAGGTCACGATGTCCGCATCTACACTCCCCGCTATAAAAAAGTACCCAGTGACCTGAAATCAGTAACCAGAGAGGTTAAACAGGGAGCTATTCCGAAAACCGAGGTAGTGGTTTACTTTTACGAAAATGAAGAGTACTTTGGCAGTCGGGAGGAACTTTATCAGATTAACGGAGTTGATTACCCAGACAATCTGGAGAGGTTTTCTGCCTTTTGTCAGGCAGCTTTGCCGTTTCTAAAGGAAATTGATTGGCGCCCTGATATTGTTCATGCTAACGATTGGCAGTCAGCTTTAACGATTGCTTATTTAAAAACCATCTATCGTGATGACCCATTTTTTAAAAGAACGGCAGCAGTTTACTCAATTCACAACATGGGATACCTGGGATTGTTTCCTAAAGAAAAGTTACTCTTGACGGGCTTAGGCTGGGATCAATTTGTTCCGGAGAAATTAGAGTTTTGGGGAAACATTGCTTTGACCAAAGCGGGTTTTGTTTACGCAGATGTAATTAATACCGTTTCCGAAACCTATGCCCAGGAGATTCAAACCGTAGAATTTGGCCACGGTTTGGATGGGTTGCTGCGTTTTCGTAGTTCTGATCTTTACGGCATTGTAAATGGCATTGATTATGATCTTTGGAACCCAGCTACCGACCCTAATTTGCCCAAGCGTTATAATGTAGCCACCCTTTCTTTAAAAGTTCAGAATAAGCTTGAGCTGCAAAAGCAAAATAACTTGCCCCAAAGAAAAGAAGTTCCGGTGATCGGGATGATCAATCGTTTAACCGACCAAAAAGGGTTAGATATTTTAGCCGGGGCGATTGAAGACATTATGCATCTTAACTGTCAACTAGTAATTTTAGGTACTGGAGACCCCAAGTACCACGAGATGTTGAAAAGATTGAAGAACAAATATCCAGAGCACTTGGGAATTAATTTAAAATTTGATGCTCTCCTTGCGGAGTTAGTTTATGCGGGAGCGGATATGTTTTTGATGCCTTCGCGCTATGAGCCGTGTGGGTTAGGGCAATTGATCAGCTACCGCTACGGTACTATCCCCATTGTTAGAAAAACCGGCGGCTTGGCTGACACGGTTAAAGATTTTAATCCTAAGACCGGTGAAGGAACGGGTTTTGTTTTTGAGGAATATAGCTCTGCCGCCCTTTTGCAGGCAGCAAAAAGAGCTATTGATACCTACCACAAAAAGACCCTCTGGAAAGCCCTGCAAGAGAAGGTTATGCAGCTTGACTACTCGTGGGACGCATCCGCTAAAAAATATGTTTCTTTATACATGAAAGCCCTGGCGAAGATTGGGATTGTACCAATGTAAAATTAAAAATCAAAAAGACCACAGACTAAAGACCAAAGGCTGAAGATAATGGAAAAAGTTAGTATAGCGGTAATTGGAGCGGGGGTGGTGGGATTGGCGGTAGCGGCGGAGTTAAGCAAAAAAACAAAGGATATCGTTCTTCTAGAAAAAGAGTCCTCCTTTGGTCAGCATACAAGCAGCCGCAATAGTGAAATTATTCATGCGGGAATTTATTATCCGAAAGATTCTTTAAAAGCCAAATTTTGTGTGGAAGGGAAAAAACTCCTTTATGCCTTTTGTGAAGAAAACCAAATTCCTTTTAGGAAACTAGGTAAAATTATTGTGGCGGTGGAGGAAAAAGAAATAGTTCAACTTCAGGAACTGGAAAGAAAAGCCAAAGCTAATGGGGTGGACGACCTTAGTTGGTTAGACAAAAAACAAATTGAAGAACTAGAGCCCGAAGTTTCGGCGGTCTCTGCTTTGTTTTCTCCTAGCACCGGAATTATTGATTCCCATTCGCTTATGAGGTGTCTTGAACAGAAGGCAAAGGATAACGGGGTGATCATTTCTTATGGGTCTGAGGTTATGGGGATAAGGTACGAAGGACGAGGGACGAAGGACGAGGGACGAAGGTATGTAATTAATATTAATGGCGAAGAAATGCTTGAGGCTGAAATTCTGATCAATTCGGCGGGACTTTATTCTGATAAGATTGCCGTAATGGTGGGAATAGACATAAAGAAGAGTTACTATCAACTTCATTATTGCAAGGGGGAATACTTTTCTTATCGGAAGCCGTCCTTCTTGAAGCATCTCGTTTATCCTGTTCCCGAAGCGGAAGTTAAGAGCTTGGGAATTCATTCGGTGATTGATCTTGGAGGGAACTTGAAATTTGGCCCAAGTGCTGAGTATGTAGATAGCATTGATTATCGAGTTGACCCTACTCATCGAAACCACTTTGCTGCCGCGGTTAAAAATTTGTTCCCCAAAGTAGAAGAGGAAGATTTAATTCCCGACCAGGCTGGAATTCGGCCTAAACTCCAAGGACCCGGAGAAGCTTTTAGGGACTTTGTGATTAAAGAAGAATCCCAAAAAGGGTTTCCCGGCTTGATCAACTTGATTGGTATTGAATCGCCAGGGCTGACAGCGTGCTTGGCAATTGCCCGATACGTGGCTTCCCTTGTGAGCTAGTTAGTTACGAACCAAAAGTTGGCGGCGTGATTAGTCTTGTGGTAAAATTAAAGGCGTGGAAAAACAGCGTGAAATAGAGGCCTTCTTTAAAAAGAAGAAACAAGTTCAAGTAGCTTACCTTTTTGGTTCTCAAGCCCTCGGCTGTGCTGGACCAACCTCTGATTATGATTTTGCGATTTTACTAAAAGGAAACGGCAAAGAAGATTTTCTGGAAAAGCAAATATATTTTATGAAGGAATTAAGTGATCTTTTACATACCACTAAGGTCGAGGTCTTGATTTTGAATGAAGCTCCCCCAAGGATTGCCCATCAAGTTCTAAAATATGGTAAAGTTGTTTTCCAACGAAACAATAGAGCTAGGGTTTTGTTTGAAACAAAAACTGAAAATTTGTATTTTGATTATCAATATTTTTACCAAGTGGGAGATAAGTATTTACTCAAAAGACTCAAGGAGGGAACTTTGGGAGGTTAATGAGTATGGTGGACAAAGATGTGGTTTTACCCAGATTACAAAAGCTTGATGAAATACTCAGGGAATTAAAACGATTTGGAAAATTTTCTCAATCAGAGTTTGTAAAGGATAAAGTAGTTCGTGGCTACATTGAAAGAAACTTAGAATTAGCTGCAGAAACGATAATTGATATAGGGAATCACTTTATAGCCTTTTATAGGTGGCCAAGGCCAGATACTTACAAGGGGGTTTTTGAGGTTTTAGCAAATGAGAAAGTAATATCCAAAACTTTAGCCTCGAAGCTGGCGGATATCGCAAGTTTTAGAAATGTTTTAGTGCACTTTTACTTAAAGCTCGACCCCTTAAAAGTATTTAAACATCTAAAGAACGACCCAAAGCCCTTAAAAGCCTTTTCTCAGTCGATTTACCAATTTATGAAAAAGTATGGTATTGTGTAAGTCTTCATCATGAGAACTTTGGCGGGCAGGTCTTTGGTCTTCGGTCTTTAGGCTTCTATTTGACATTGACATCTTTTGACACATAAAAATACCCCTTGACATTTTTTGCAACTAGGTTATAATGTCTTCTGGCATGGAAGTTCGGGAAAACGAAATTTACACTTCTGAAGAAGTTAAGCACCTTCTTAAGATATCTCAATCTACTTTTCTTCGCTTAGTTAAAAAAGGGGTTCTTCGGGCAGCAAAAGTAGGGGGGCAGTATCGGATTCTAGGCAAGGAAATTCTAAACTTAGTAAGTCCGAAGCTGGAGCAAAAGGCTGCTCGGGCCTACCAGTTGGTTCGCAATCAAGTGCGGAAGCAATTTGAAAGGATTGGCAAATCATCATGAGTAGAAAAGTCATTCGTTTGCCTCGGGAGTTTAAAAAGTATTTTTGGGATGTGGATTTTAAGAAACTATCATTAAAGAAATATTCTGATTTTATTTTGGCTCGAGTTATGAAATATGGAGATTTTAAGGCCTTTAGATGGCTCCTCCAATTCCCAAAAAGTAAAATTTTAAAGATTATTAGAACTTACCGCGATTTGGATGCTAAAACTAAAAATTTTTGGAGTTTAGTTTATGGATGAGAAACTTTATTTAGAAGTTTTTCCTAAAAGACAGCGCGAGCTTTTTTTTAAACTTAGTGAGTTAGATTGGATTTCTGATTTTTATTTGGCGGGGGGATCGGCTTTGGCTTTACAGCTTGCTCATCGAAGATCGATCGATTTTGATTTTTTTTCTCCTGAAAAATTAGATTTGTTTAAACTAAAAAAGGAACTTTCACGGATTGGTGCTTATAAAGTTCGGGCAGAGTCGGAATTTATTCTAGACGGGGATCTTAATGCCGTTAGGATTTCTTTTTTTAATACGGCTGTTCCTTTAATTAGGCCGGCAATTCTTTTTGGCAAAATAAGGATCGCCTCGAAGGAAGACATAGCGGCTATGAAAATGGCTACGATGTCGGTTCGGGGAAGTAGAAAAGATTTTGTGGATCTTTTCTTTTTATTAAATGAGTTTGGCTTGGAGAAATTAGTTGATTTCTTCCAGGAAAAATATGGAGAAAATCTCGAAAATCTTTACTGTGTTTTAAAGGGAATGACTTATTTTGTTGATGCCGAGAAAATGCCCATGCCTCGAATGATAAAGCCGGTCACCTGGGGAAAAGTTAAAAAATATATAATTTCTGCACATAAGGAATATATTAATAAAGTTAGGAGGGGCTAAGATGAGAATACTTTCGCTGTTTTTAACTATTTGTTTGCTTGTTTCCTGTCTTCCCAGCTGGGCATCAGCCCAACTTTTTCCTTCTGCTTTAGGGGGTGGGGCAGCTCAGGTGGTTTCTCAGGCGGCCGGGGAAGAGCTTCCGGCTCAAGCCATCTCCGACGATTATCTTCTTGGGCCGGGAGATGAACTAGATGCTCACCTCATTGTAGGTGACAATGCCCTGACACTGGATTATCATTTTGTCATTAACCCTCAAGGAAAAATCTTTTTCCCCAATATATCAGAAATAAAATTGGCCGGACTAACTTTAAAGGAAGCTCGGGCTTTGGTAACTAAAGAAATCAAGAAGAAATATCAGGAAAACTTTTCTCTCTCTTTAATGGTTACCAAGCCTAAGAAAATAGCGGTCTTTGTGACAGGCCAGGCTGACAGCCCCGGCCTGCAATTAGTTTACGATGGGACAAGAATTTCTCAGCTTTTAAAAAAGGTAGGGGTGGCCAAGGGGGGATCGAATTTTTCGGAATTTGTTTATGTGAAAAGGCAAAAAGAAAACGACCAGGTCGAAACTCTTAAGTTAAATCTTTTTGAGGTATTTTTGGGAAGTCAAGATATTCCATTAAAAAACAAAGATATCGTGGCCGTTCCTTCGATAAAGTCCTATGTTTATGTTTACGGAGAAGTTTCTCGAAGCGGCACATATGGCTATGTCCCCGGCCAAACCCTGGCTGATTATCTTAACTTAGCGGGGGGACCAACGGCTCGGGCAAGTCTGGCGGGGACCACAGTTACTCGACAAGAGGGGGGTAAACCAAAAGTTTATTATGTTAACGCTTCAGATATTCTCCAAAAAGGGATGATCAGCAAAGATATTGAAATCATGCCGGGAGATGTTATTTATGTTCCGGGAAATTTCTTTTATTTTGCGGACTTTGCCAGTTTTGCTAACACCGTTTTACTGGCTTTAACGCTTTACAGCAGTTTAGTAAAATAAGGAAGGACAAACCGTGGCCGAGCCACGATTTGGAGTTTGAGAAAATTTTAGGCCCAAAAAGTGGAAAAGACCATAAAAGTTATTAACGAACTAAAAAATCAAGGACTCATTGAAGACTATGCCATTGGGGGCGGCATAGGAAGTATTTTTTATATTGAACCGGTTTTGACCTTTGACTTAGATGTCTTGATTCTAATTAAATCAGAAGGGAAAATAATTACCCTTTCACCAATATATGATTATTTAAAGAGAAAAGGATATCGGGCAGAAAAAGAACACATAATCATCGAAGGAGTTCCGGTTCAGTTCATTCCTGTTTATAACGATTTGGTTAAGGAGGCAGTCGAAAAGGCTTCTGAAGTTAGATATAAGGGGGTTAAAACAAGGATTCTTACTTCTGAATACCTAGTGGCAATTATGCTGCAAACTTATCGGCCGAAGGATCGAGAGAGAATAATAAAGTTCTTGGAAGAAGCTAAAGTAAACTTAAGAACCCTTAGTAAAATACTGCAAAAGCACAAGTTGAAAGAAAAGTATGAGCAATTCTTAAGGACTTATTATGGCAAGAAATAAGAAATTAATTTTTTTTAAGCCATTGAAAGAGATATTTAAGGCAAAGGAAGATTATCATAAAAAGTTAGCAAAGCTGTCGATGGAAGAGAAAATAAAAATCCTGGTATGCCTGCAGCAAATAGCAGTTGATATTAATCCCTTTTTAAGGAAAACGCGAAAAAGTATGGTTTGGGCAATTCGATAGGTTTAATTCTGTAGAATCGTTAAGAGGAACCGCGAATTTCATTCGCAGGTTCCCAAACATATTATACGAGAATACTATAAACAAGGATTTTGAAAAAGTGGACTAAAAAGGTAAGATGACCTCCAAGGTCTAGGA